>SDBT01007625.1_pt1 | contig 17781 bp, 19 predicted proteins | sample 2277101 | NCBI WGS metagenome assembly SDBT01 (sample SAMN10404973, study PRJNA504765) | marine sediment metagenome | isolation source: marine sediment core GS10_PC15, 103 cmbsf | place: Arctic Ocean: Southern Knipovich Ridge | collected 2010 | reverse complement strand
CGGCGGGCAGCTCGTTCAGCGCGATGGCGTGGATGCTGTCAGACCGCGACGAGTACACGGTCCATTCGTGACTTAAACCCACCGCCAGCGCAAAGCAATGGAACACACACATAGCGACGGCACGGGTACCCAGTACATCGACGACTTTATGCGCCTTGTCGGTCAGATCGCAGCCGCCGCCCCCCCGGACGGCAGCAACGTGGGGCAGATGATGCAGCACTTCTCGCAGAGCGGCGCGATCTGCGATTTGCAGAAAGCGATCGCCGGCATCGTCGACTCTGGCGTCGAGCCGGCGTGCCTGATGAGCGCGGTGGTGCAAAGGCTCCAACCGCCCGCCGGCCCGACAAACGACGGCGCGGCGGCGGCGCCGTCGGCCGCAGCGGCTGCCGACATTCCGCCTCTGCCGCCGGCGCGCGCCAAACCGCGCCCGCCAAGCGTGCCAGCCGACCCCGCGCTCGACGATTTTAACTGCCCGATCTGCTTCGAGTTTTACGGGGGCGCGCAAATTATCATCTGCGTGCAAGGGCATAGCTTGTGCGACGCGTGCGCACGCCGGCTGGCCCCGCGCAAATGCCCCCAGTGCGGGCAACGATTGTTCGGGGCGGAACATCGCGCTCGAGCACGCCGTCGACGGGCTTGTGCAATTCTTGCAAAATCCGAGGTGACGACGCCCATCTTTCTTTTCTCCGCCGCGCGGGAAAAGAAAATTCTTGCGGTCGACACAACGCCGATGATTCAAGAGATCCGCCTTTGCGACGGGTGTCCCAATCTCCTGGTCCGGCGCCTGACCTTGGTCCACTTTCCGGCGGACGAAACGTACCGCCTCCAAACGCACTGCGGGAGAGTCGTCATCACAGCATCGAACACAGCCGGGGAACCAGTCTTTGATTTCGGCGAAGACGCCTTGGGGCTGTGCGACGCCGGCCAGTTTTGCGGCTTGGTCGTGCGCCCGGCGGTCGGCGGCTTCGCGGCGGAAGTCGGGCGCCGGTTCGTCCGGATGGAGGGCGAGTTTCTTCGCGGGGGCGGGTGGGTCAGCGGCACCGTCTTGTACGTGTTGGACAGGCAAGAAGACGCTTACGTCGTGGGCTACAAGACCAGCGCGTGTTTCCACGCCGCCGCGACGATCCAGCGCGCGTGGCGCGGCCTTGCCGCCCGGAAACTTCTCCGGGCAAAAAGGGAGGCTCACTTCGCGCCCGGCGGGAACGGGTACCGGGAAGCCGAGGCCCGGTTCAGCGCCGCCAGCCAGATCTGACCCTCACATTTTGGGCGGGAAGCGCACGCTACAGGATTTTGTAGGCGTGGATGGTTATTTTCTTCGTTTCGAAGACGCCGCCGGGAGCGCGAATCTTCCAGTCGTGTTCGCCGACCGGGGGGAGGGCGGTGCACCCGCTCTCGACGCACGCCACGACGCAGCTCGAGAAGAGCGTTCCGTCGACGCACCACCTGCCATTGTGTCGGTAGAGGTACATGTCGAGGCCGGTCTTTTGGAACAGGGGACTGCCGGTTTTCATCGCGTGGCCGCACTGCCTCCACTCGCCGTCAAAGACGTGGTAGCGTTGGTGAGCTTCTGCAAACCCGGCCGCCGTAAGGGCTAGTTTATGCGTACACCTTTGCCCCATCTTGTCGAGATTGGTGGTCGGCGCCGCATCCGTCCCCGCTCAATTTTCTTCCTTTCGCTGGAAAGGAAACTTCGACGCGCGCGCATCAAGCCAGCCCCCAGTCGATTGGGGCTTTGCCGACGCTCTTCAAGTATGCGTTGGCCTTTGAAAACGGCTTCGAGCCAAAAAACCCGCCGTGCGCGCTTTTGCCGGACGGGTGGACGGACGTGATGAACAGGCAGTCCATTTTTTTCATTCGCGCTTTGGCGAGCTTCCGCGCCGGCGCGCCCCAGCAGATCACGACGATTTTGGAGCAGTTGCGGCTGATGTACCGCAGCGCGCGCGCAGTGAAGCTTTCCCAGTGCGGGGCGTGGACGAACGGATGGCCCTCCGCGACCGTGAGCGCGGCGTTGATCAAGAGGGCCCCTTGTTCGGCCCACCGCGTGAGATCGCCCGACGACCAGTCGACGGCGTACCCGTCGGATTCCAGTTCGGTGTAGATGTTGCGGAGCGACGAAGGGATTCGAACGCCGTCGGGCACCGAGAAGGCGAGCCCCATTGCTTCCCCGGGGTTGAAGTACGGGTCTTGGCCGATAATCACGACTTTGACGTCGGCGAGCGCGGTCAGGTCGAACGCGGCAAAAACTTGCGAGAGCGGCGGGTAGACGTTCGCCGTCTTCGCGTCGGCCGCGATTCTGTCGGACACGGCGGCCACGCCGCTCCCGTCGGCCGCCCACTGCTGGAAAAAATCGTTCCACCCTTGGGGCGGGTCGTCGTTGACCAGTTCGAGGAGGGACGAATTCTCGTACGAATATTCTTCTTCCGTTTCGTTTTCGGCGTCGTCCGCGTCGACGTTTTCGGCGTCGACCGCGCCGTTCTCGGCGGGGGCGGTGTCGTTTTCGGCGTCCGCGTCGACGTTTTCGGCGGCGGTCTCGCGTCGACTAGGATTGCTCTTCAGGCGGCACGCGGCCCGCTCGTCGTCGGTGAAAAACTCGCTCGTCGGGTCGCCGAGCTGGTCGACCAGCGAGTACATTTCGTCCGCCACGGCGGGGATGCACGCTGCCATTTTGCCGTGCAGCGCCGGGTCGCTCGTCTTCAGCTTTTCGGCCAGTTTTTCGGCGTACGGCGTCCGGTCTTCGGTGCTTTTGCTCGGGAGCGTCGCCCTCGCCATCGCGGCGAGGAACCACGCGTTAATTTCGGGGGACAGCTGCTCGTATTCGGGCGTTTCCCACCACGCGTCGGTCTCTTTCTCTTCGGCGGGGCCTCCGTCTGGCGCCGCCGAGGGCTCCCTCCGGGAGCCCGCTCCCTGCGGGAGCTTGGCCTCCCGCAGCTCGACCAGCAGTCGCCCCAACATGTTTTCCCCGGTCCTGTCGTCGCCGCCGTCCCCCCAGAAGGAGTCTCGCGAGGTGTGTTCGGACAAGGGCTGGGGGTGTGTGTCGAGGAGAACGCGCAACAACTCGGGGTGCTGCGTGAATTTCGCCTCCAGCGCGGCCCGCATAACGTCGACTTTCACCGCCTCCCAGTTTTTCCTCAGCGCGCGGGCGCGCGACCCGCCCGCCTTCTTGGCGAGCGCCGGCGTGGCAGCGGTCCGGATCGCCTCCTGTGTCGCAGCGTCAGCGAATTTCATCGCTTGGAAGTAGTGCTCAGACGTCGGCCAGGTCTTCCCGGCGACTTCGAAAGGGGCGGGGTAGAAGTTGGAAAACTCGCCGTGCGCGGCGTGGGCGCCGTAAAAGTCGACGCCGCGGGCCGCCGGAACGTCTTTCGGGGTGGCCGCCGGGCCGCCGGGCGCGTGGGAGGGGGGCTGGAAGTCGACCATGCGGTCCTTCGCCTCGTCCCCGGCTGTTGCGACTTCGACGGCGATGTGCGGGACGGTCGCGGCCCACGCGTCGATGATCTCGGTGTACGCCTCGGCGCCTCCGCGGCAGAACCGCTTCGGAAACGCGACGCTCTTGACCGAGCCCTTCAGAAGCTTCGAAACTTTGCGCAAGCACCGGGCGAACCGGTCGAGCCTGTTCTCCAAAGAGTCGTCGCCGTCCGCGGCGGGCTTTCCCGGCGCTACGTGCGTGTAGACGCCGAGGACGTACCGGTTCCTTCGACTCCCCCACAATTTGATGGTCCCGAGCGCGCCGGGGCCCTTCCCGTACGGCTTGACGTGGGCGTACGCGTCGGTGACGGCCCGGATTTGTCCGACGCCCTTCTGCGACGCGCAGTCGCACACGACCACGATCACTTGGCTCTCGCTCTTGAGGATGTTGGCCGCAGAAAACGCGATGTTCATTTTCGGTGTTTGGGTGTGGCAGTTCCGAGGCGCAGACAAACGCAGTTTTCAATATTGATTTCGGTCCACCCGCCGCGCAGAATTTCCGAGCGATGCTCCGAATCGGTTTTGGTCACCAAGGTCGCGTCGGAAAAGACACCTCGGCCGAATACCTCGCCGAAAAGCACGGCGGCACCATCAAGAGGTTCGCCGGGCCGCTGTACGACATCTTCGCCTACATCCACGAGAGGTGCGGCCTGCCGAAGGAAAAAGACCGCAAAGGGAAGCAGCTCCTCGGAACGCACCTCCGCGAGACCTACGGGAACGACGTTTTCGTCTCGCTCCTCGTGGACGAGGTCAAGCAGCTCCCAGAAGGAACAAACGTGTTTGTCGCCGACGTGCGGGGACCCTCTCGAATTCCAAGCGCTCCGCGATCTGGGCTTCTACTTGGTGAAGGTCACCAGGCAAGACAAGCCGCGTTTCGAGTCGGGGGACGAATCGCACGCGACCGAGCACGCGCTTGAAACCGAGGACGGGTGGGACCGCGTCGTCGAAAACGTCGGCGGCAACGTCGGCGCCCTGCACAGGCGGCTCGACCAGATCGTGGCGCTGCGCACCGAAATCGACAAACGCTCGCTCGGCCGCGTCGGCGCGGCGCGGCAGCCCACATTTTGAGCGTCCCCGCGCTGGCGCGCACCGAACGTGTGCAATTTTTCTTCTTGGGAGCGGCAAAAAGAAGAAAACAGGGCAGCGAGCGCTTATTTCCGGCGAAGGCTCGCCGAGCAAGAAAAGGGCGCTTTGGCGAGGCGGAAGTCCGACCGCTGCGCGGGCTGGTAGATGTCTGACCGCCCGTCGGGCGTGACGTGGTAGACGGTGTTCGACGCCGCCGCGAAGCTCTGGCACTGCTCCGCGAACCGGTCGTTGACGAACACGAACTGGCTGTGGTCGGGGCGCGCCGAGTGGTGCCCGATGAGCTCGCACTGGAACGGGTACGGCCGGTCGGCGACCTGCTGCAACACGAGGATGATCGTTTTCTTCCGCTCGTCGACGTCGCGCGCGAGGTAGGCGCGGCTGTGCCGCGGGAGAAGAATGTCGCCGCGCGGATGCTCGGCGTCGACTTGGAACAGGCAGATGTTGCACTGAAACGCGAGTTCGAAGATGCGGATGAACAGGCGCGGATCGACGTACCCGACGTCGAGGATGTGCTCGAGCTCGGCGGCCGTGTGGCCGAACGTTTCTTGCTGAGAGAACTGGAACACTTTCGAGGACAGGATGCCCTTGATCTCCGTTTTCGCCTTCGCCACCTCGTCCGCCCGGGCCTTCGCGGTGGCGGCCCCCGCGTACTTGCGGACGCACGCCTTCACGAGGCAGTGGAGCGCGCTGTCGGCCCCGCTGTCGACGCCGACTCGGAAAAGGGGGGCCGTCGCCCCTTTCTTCCCTCCGCCGGCGGGCGCGCTGGCGTGCCCCGCGAGCCGCGCAATTTCGGCGAGGTTGAACGGAAGCACGCCGCTTCGGCCGGCGCCGACGAGCTTCTTCGACCCGAGGACGTGGCCGCCCGTCTTGCGGCGGGCGTTCCACACGCCCCGGTCGCCTCGGAGGTACCGGCTCCACAGCGTCGATGCTTTGCTCGTCTCGTACTGGTCGGAGATGAAGCAGCACGGGGTCAGCGGGTATTTGTCTCTGAACGCGCGCCCCCACAGGTCTTTGTACGCGGTGCTCTCTTTGCTGTTGTTGTGCTGGAGGCCCGGGAAGGGGTACTTCCCGCGGGCGCGCCCTTTCGGCGGCCCGCACACGTACCAGTCGGACGTCGCGAGGCCTGCGGCGCCCGGGATCGGGTGGCTCGCGATCGGGAAGTTGATCGCGTGGTGGGCGCGGTCCTCGAGGAAGCGCGCCCGGTCTGCGGCGGAAAGGTCGGCGGGGGGCTCGCCGAACCGGTCGGCGAGGTACGCGTCGACGTCGGCCTTGCCCTCGAAAAGCGTGGGCTGTTTCTGCGCCTGGCACAGCGTCGGCCAGTTGGCCGGGAACAGGCCCGGGCGTTTCGCGCGGAGCGCGTGCGCGCGCTGCGCGGTCTTCTTCACGTGCGGGGCGTCGACGCGCGTCTTGACCGCCAGCTCGGCCCGCGCCGGCGCGTACGCGTTGTACGCGGCGACGATGCCCGGCTCGGCGTCTCGCATCAGCCGGAGCAGCCGCACGAAATCGCGCTGGAGCGCGGCGACGTCGTCGACCGTCTCCGCGTGCGACACGCGGACCTCGATTTGGTGGGCGTGCTGCTGCGGCTCTTGGAGCGTGATCTGGAGGAGCAAAACCCCTTCGGCGCTCGGGTCGGCGCGGTGGCGCGGCGCGTAGTGGACGAATATTTTCTCTTTCTCGCACACCGTTTTCGTGTGCTCGCTGAAAAACAGGTACCGGCGCGCAACGGGGTGCACCGTCACGAAATCTGCGAACACGATGCGGCGGAGGTGGAGGTTGCGCACTTGGAACGTCGCCGCCACCGCGGTCTGGCGCGAGGCCGTGACCGCGAACTCGACCCGGCCGCTGAACGCCGCGCGCAGACGTTCGCCGAGCACGTCGGCGAACACGAGGGCGTCTGGGTCGACGGGCTCGCCGCCCTCGGTCCGGTACGGCACCGTGATCGTCGTGGCGCCCCGCCGGTGCGACATCCACCCGGGCGTCGCAGCGACTGCCGCGAACGGGCGCTGCGCCACGATCGTCGCACTCGCGGGCGACGTGACGCGCGTTATCGTGTAGCGCGAGGCTTCGTCGCGGACCCCCGCTGCGAAGTACAGAGCGTCGCCGGCGCGGTACACGCGGCGCGCGTCGGCGGCCGCCCGGCCGAACGTCGCGACGCCGGTGACGCCGCCGCCGTCGGGCGCGACCGCGAGCGTCGCGGCGGGGCCGAAGCCGAGCTCGGCGGGGAGCCGCCCGCCGGCCGCCAGCCGCCACGCGATCTCGCTGTACACCGGCTTCCCGGTCGACGTCTGGGCGCCGACGTCGACGCGGACGTAGAGCCCGTCCGGCTGTTCGCCGTCGCGCTGGTCCCGAGAGGGCGGGTCGGCGAGCCAGGCGTCGTCGATCGGCGCGTGGATGTTCACCTTGGCGAACGACCCTGCGCCGTCCTTCAGGTACGCGTACGGGACGTGCGCGGTCGTGTCGAGCCCCTCGAACACGTCGGCGAGGGTTTCCCCGTGCGGGAGCTCGATCGTGAGCTCGGTTTCGACCATCTCAACTTTGTAGGGCTCCGCCGCCAGCGGGGCGGCGGCGGAGAGCGCGACCGCGATTTTTTCGTCGTCCGCCATATCTCCCTTTGGAAGATGGGACGCATTTTCTTTTGTCTTAATTCGCGCGCGGCGCGAGGCGGCAGCGTCGCCAACCCGTTTTAAGAACTTCTTCCCGCGGAAGAAATCGATGAACGTCGCCGAGGTCATTTTGTTCGTCAGCTCGAACTCGCCGGCCTGCCGCCCGGTCATCGGGTACGTCCGCTCGCCGCAGTTTCGCGTCGACGCGCAGATGACGATCGTCCGCCTCGACACTGCCGCCCAGCGCAGCCAGGCCACGTCCGGGAACCCGCAAATTAAGATCCGGGCCGTGCCGACCCTGCTGGTGAAGTACGCCGACGGCAACATGTCGGCGCAGCAGGGCCAGCGCGAGGCGATCACGTGGCTGACGCAGTTCCAGGCGCACACCGCCGCCGCGCACGCCGCCGCCGCGCACGCCGACGACGCGCACGCCGACGACGCGCACGCCGACGATGACGAGGACGACGACCAGTGGGAGCCAGAGCGCCGCGGGGCGGTCCAAGTGCCGCCTCGCGGGTCCTCCGGACATGCTCCAGGCCCTCAGGCCCGCGAAAAGCAGACACCGGCGCTAAGCGGCCTTTACGGCGGTAAGCCCGCGCAGAAAAGGAAGCCGAATCGGAAGCCGAGTCGACGCAAACGTGTTCAGTCGCCGCCGAGGGAAAAACCGCAAAAGCATGTCCGGTTTGCGGACGAGGACAGCGGCTCGGACGCGCCCAGCGAAAGCGAAAGCGTCGACATCGAACTCGTCGACGAAGACGCCCCGCCCGCACAATCGCCGGAAGTGAGGCCGCCGCTCGAGGACGGCGCGCTCAACCACACGCAGCGATCGGTCGCCCAGGGCCGGATGCAGACCGTCCGCGACCTCGCGGCCCAGTATGAGCGCGATGCGGACTTTCGGTAGCGGCGTTTTCGCATCTCAGGATTCTTCTCCAGAAGGCGAGAAGAATTCAGCTCGATTTACTTTTGCTGGTCGTATTCGTTCAACTCGTCGAGCAGCGACGAGAAATCGTTGGCAGAAAATCTGACAAAAGTTTGCAGCCATTCCGATCCTTCTTTTGGTTCTAGTATTAGAATGGTTGACAGAAGTACTTGAGTTGGGTCCAATCCAAGGTTGATACTTCTTATTTGTGTTTTCATTTCGCCAATGCCTGTTTGAATGGGGTTTTCATCGCTGTTCACAACATCCACCATCTGCCGTGTGCAACGGGTGGTTGCAAGCGTTGTCACAACGACGCAATGGTCTGAACAAAACTCGCATCCGCTCGTGAGAGTTGTCCCATCACTTTTAGGATACCTTTCCATCCAGTGGACTGTACACACTGTACGCGAAGAGCGCTGGCCTGGAAAAAACAATTTTCACGTCTCTCGTCAAAGATTTCCGCACTCTCCGCGCCGAAAAGGAGCCAAAAACTCGAACCCGCCTGAAATGATATTTCTTCTTGCACCTTTCGTGCAAAAAGAAATGGCGGGCGTGGAGACACCGATTTTCTGATCCGGAGCATGAACTCCTCAAGTGAAGCGCCGCGGTTTCTTCTCTCCGCGGAGAGAGGAAAACTATGCCCCCGCCAAGTATCGATCCTGGGTCCCCACCGCCACAAGGTGGAATTCTGCCATTGAACTACAGAGGCCGCATCCAAGGACCGGCGCTTTTAAGCGGGTTTCCGGTTCGCACGGACACGGCGTTGTCGAAAAAGAACTTGGCAACGAACCGGCGGAACTGGTCGATGCCGACCATCTCGAGCACCGCCGTGTTCCGATACTCGTAGTTGCACGCGACAACCAAATACGTCGGCCGGTCTTCGACCTGGGAAAACGTTTTCACATCCGTCGTACGGGCCGCGGCGCCCATTCACTTTTCGACGTCGGCGGCCTCGTAGTTCTGGGCGATTTCGAGGATCGTGTCGAAGTACTCCCAGATCACGTTCTTGTCTTCAGCCGTGACCCGCCTGTCTTTCCAAAACCCTTTGTAGTGCTGGGTCCGGTCCGCCTTGAGGTCCTGGAACAGGACCGGGTGCTCTAAGAAGAACGTTTCGTTGCGCCCCGCGATCATGTCCGCGTGCGGGACGACGCGGTCGATCATGTTTTTCATTAGCTCCTGGGGGGGGAGCTTGTCGAAGTACATCTCCACGAAGAGGAGGTCGACGTACTCGTCGTTGGCCGTGAAAACGTGGTCGCGGAGGTCGCTGATGAGCTCCTTGACGACCTTCCGGAGGTTGCACAGAGACGCTTTACTGCACGCCATGTTTGTGTGCGGCGCTGGTTGTCTATAAATGGCTACACGGGCCGCTTGCCAAATCTCCCAACACCTCTCTGAAATGGTGACGCGCTCGGCGATCCCCACCGGTGGGTCGACGCGGCGATGAGGCGACGCAATATTTTTTCCCCGCGACAACGAATTTAAACGGCACGCGACCCGAGGGCATCAATTGCGAATGCGCCCGCAATGGACTCGGTTTTTCGTTCCGCCGCAAGGAGGTCCGCCGGACCTTCAAAAAAGCTACCAGGCGCTCGACCTCGCGCCCGACGCCACGCTGCCCGAGATTAAGACGAAGTTCAAGCGGCTTGCCAAAACGCATCACCCGGACCACGGCGGCAGCGAGGAGAAGTTCTGCGAAATCAAGGAGGCGTACGACGCGCTGACGGCCGCGCGCGACGGCCGGCGACGGCCGGCTGCGGTGCAGCGGCGCCGCACAAAAGACGTGGTACACGAGCTTCGTCTGTCCCTGCGGGACGTGTACACCGGCGTCCGCAAAAAGCTGGCGCTCACGAGGAACGTGATCTGCCTCGGATGCGCCGGGTCCGGGGCGCGGCACGGCAAGTCGGGGGGTGTGTGCGCAGGCTGCGACGGGGCCGGTACCAAGTTCGCGTTCGCTCCGTACTTCCCGGAGGTGGTCGCCGACGCCGCGCGGTGCCGCGAGTGCCGCGGCACGGGGCGCCGGGTCGCGCGCGCCGACCGCTGCGCCGAGTGCCGCGGCGCGCGCGTCGTGCGCGTGAAAAAGACGCTCGAGTGCGTCGTCGATCGCGGCGCGCCTGACGGCCACACGATTACATACGCCGAGGCGGCCGACGAAGAGCCGGGCGCCGAGACCGGCGACGTCCACATCGTCGTCCGCCAGATCGAGGACCCGGTTTACCAGAGGCTCGGCGACGACCTCGTTGTCCAGCGAGACGTCGCGCTGCGCGACGCACTGTGCGGTGCGCCGTTCCGCGTGGCCCTCCTCGACGGCGGCGCCATCACCGCGGCGCCGCCGGCGGACTGCATCGTCACCCCCGGCACGACTGCAAAAATTGTCGGGAAAGGGATGCCGGTCTTTTCCGACGGCGGCGAAACGCACCTCCAGGCTTTTGGCGACTTGTACGTCGGGTTTTCCGTCGTTTTTCCAACGTCGCTGTCGGCGCGCAGCAAAACCCTGCTTGCGATCGCGCTGCAGGCGCCAGACGACGACTCCGACGACGACTCCGGCGTCGACTCCGACGCCCCCACCCACGCGTGGTCGACCGCCACGCCGGCCGAGCTCCACGATCTCGAAATGGCGCACCGCGGGCAAAGGCGCCACGGCTCGCCGGAGTGCCGCGTGCAGTAGGCTGCATCGATTCTTCTCCGCCTTGAGAAGAATTTCTTTTCGCAAGTATCGCCGATTTCGTCGACCCATTCCTTCATGTGTATTTTTTAGCCTTGTGGTCGTGCGGTTCGCTGCAGAAATTGAAATTTCAAGCCCACGCCCACATTGCCGAAACGAATCCCACCATGAGTGCAACCAGAACGAAAATTACAGTATCTTCGTACATTAATTTCTTCCCCAAACTTTACGACACGCTTTGCGACGTCGACAACCCACAAAATGGAAGGTATCTCGTATTTGCGTTTGCATCCAAGAATGGGGTACGAAAATTCGCGTGCGACTACTATTCGCTCGCCGATGTCGAATCGGATCGAGTCCTGTACGAGCGGACCGGAGAGACTCTCGAGGCGTCGCCTCTGCCAGAATGCGGCAACGATCGAATAGTGGACCACTTGAACGAACAACTTCGCGATGCTTATGAAATCGACGTCGATGACCTCGAGGAACCCGGCGATTGTTGCGAGCTGAAAATTATTCGGTTTTTCAAAGACGACGCGCGACGCGTTTGCGTCGAGTACCAGGAAACCACCACGTCTTTTGACGAGGACTATTTTAGGGAGCTCAACCTCGGCGCCGACGGTCTGAGTGGTTGTGGTTGAGGTTGCACGAATGCGCAGGGACGGATTTCCTCTCCCGGAGAGGAAAAGGTTTTTCGCGACCACAGTGGGCCAGATTTGCCGACAAGACGATTATGCCGACAAGACGATTTGTCCGACCTCGGGTCGACGGCGCGACGCAGGTTAAACGGCTGGCGCGCGGAACAAACCTCCGAGATGGGCGACACGCCGTTTCTGTTCTGGTATCAGCGCATCGGGCAGGGCAAGGACGCGGGGCAAGCGCTCGCCAACATCCTCCAAGCGTCCCACGTTTGCTTGTACGACGTGGTCAAGGGCGACCAAGGCCACGCCCATGTCCCGGGCGTGCTGTGCTACGAGCTGTTCGACAGGTATTCCGATCCTATCGTCGGCGCGCAATGCCTGTACGGCGACTTGGCGGGTGCGGTCGTCGCCCTGAACGACAAGGTGAAAACGGTCGACGACGTCTCCGCGCGGGTCGACGACGTCTCCGCGCGGGTCGACGCGCTCGAAAAGACGACGGGGAAGTCGGCGCTGTTGGACCGCATCGAAGCGTGCGAAGCCAATCTGCGCGCCCTGCGCGCGACGATCGTGGCGGTCGACGACGCTCACCCGGCGAAGACGCCCGGAACTTCGGCGTAGAACTCGGCGACGGTCGCGTCCGAGCCCGCGAACAGCCCCACGACTTGCAAATCTGCGGCTGAGTAGACGGTTCCGACCGCCCACCCCAGCTCTTGTATGTGGCCGACGATGTTCTCAATCGCCGCGCGCCGGGCCGGCCGCGACGCGGCCCGACTTTCTTCCGGGACCGCGTCGGCCCCGAGCCCCACGACGTCGGCCCCGAGCCCCATGACGCGGCCGCGGACAAAGGCGGCCTCGGCGAAGACAAACCCCGCGATCGCCATGCGACCGTCGGCGGTGCGCTCGCCGATTGCCTCGAGCGCGACCGTCGACCAGCCAAGGGCCTCGACTTCGGCGAAAACGGCGATGAGAAGCGCGTCTTCTTCGTCGTCTCGGTGCGCCATCCGTCGTTACAGTACGGCGGGAACTAAGTTTCGTCACTCCCCGGCGAGTGACGAAAACGCTTTCTACTTGACGGGTTTTGTCTTTGTCTTCGTTTTTCCTTTCGCGCGCTTGGCTTTCGCCGGCTTCGGCGCGGGCGGCGCGGGCGGCGCGCCCGCGGCGGTTTCGCCCGCGGCCGCTTTGCTCTTCTTTTTCGTCTTCTTGGTTTTGTGCTTCTTCGGATCCAGGGTCAGAATGCAGTTCTGGTACAGCGCGGCGAACGTGGGGTCGCCGTCGATGGCCCTGCTGATGTGGAGCTGCGTCAGCCGCTGCTTGCGCTGGGCGGCCGCCCTGTCCCCGGTGGCTTTGAACAGCGCGCGCACGACGTTCTCGACTGACCCGGCCAGGAACACGGCCGACGTGTCCGTCTTCCGCGTCGCGCGGAGGCTGGTCATCATTGCCTTTTCGATGCGGGTGACGGGCAAGATGAGGCCGGCCCTGTCCGACCGAGGCGTCGCGGTCCCGGCCTTGTAGGTGGACACCGCCTCCGACGCAAAGGAGGTCGACGCCTTGTACAGCGGACCGTCGAACGTCAGCTGGATCGCGGCGTCGACGTCTTTCCAGCTCAACGTCTTTCGGTCGGACTCGGCGGTGAGGATGTCCATGTTGTTGAAGATCTTCGCGAGCGTGATGTTGATGAGGTTGTTGAAACAGGCCGAGGCGTCGGCGGTGATTGCAAAATCTGGGCAGATGGCCTTTTTGATTTCTTCGATGTACTTGCTGTATTTCGGCGTGGTTTTGCGACCCCGTTTCGGGGTCCGGGCGTCGTCCATTTCTGTGCGAAGTGCCTCCATTCTGAATGTTATCTAAAGACGGGTCGTCTTTAGATAACATTTGCCATGTCGACCGTGCCGGCCACCAAAACGAAGAAACACCGCACCAAAAAATCTCGCCCGCCTTCCGCGGGCAAGCCCAAGAAGTCGAGGAAGGCAAAGCGACGAGCCCAGGAAAAAACCGGGGTCGGCGCCCCCCCGACCCGCGCCTCGCCGGAGGCGCGGGAACAGCCTCCAGAGGAAGCGGGGAGGGTGATGCTGATCACGCGCCCGCCGATCAAGCGGATTTTGAAGAGGGCCGGGTGCACGCGGATCTCGCGCGACGTCTTCGAGGTCGTATACCAGCAGCTCTACGACTACACGGAGAAGATCCTTTTGTCGACTGCGGTCGTGACAGACCACGCGCCGCGGTCGACGATCCAGGTCTCCGACCTCAATTCGGGCTTCAAGGCGCACGGCCAGCTCTTGGCGCTGGCCCCCGCGACCAAGAAGAAGCCCCCCGCGTCGAAGACCGACAACGCGCCGCCGAAAGCCCGCAAACGGGCTGGCCTGTCGGGGTTTGAAATCCCGCTCAACAACTTCAAAAAGCTGTGCAAAACGATCGTTACGAGTAATGATTTGAAACAGTTCCGGTTTTCGGAGCCCGTCGTCAAAATCTTCCAGTCCGCCGTCGAGATCTACGTCCACGACGTCGCGGCCCTCGCGCTCAAGTGCGCGGAGCACGCTGGCAAGCGCCAGACCGTCAAAGCGGCCGACTTCCGCCTGGCCCTCGCCATCCGGGGGTGGTGATTTAAGAATTCGCAGTCCATTTTTCCAACGAAATGGACTCGCCCCGCCAAATCATTGCCGACCCCCGGGAGCTCGCGGAAATCTTCGCGCAAGCGCGCTTCGACACTGAGATCTGCGACGCGATCGAAGCCGCGGGGCGCGGCCCGGACGTGTTTCCGGAAGACGAAATCCCTTGGGCTGGGCGCGGACACTGCCGATTGTGCGCAATCCCCTTGGCCGCGCTGCTGGACGAGAGCGGCGTTGCGGTCGTGAGCGGCGGGGGCGAATTGGACGGCGAATTGGACGGCGTCTACCGCCACACGCTGTGCAGCAAGACTGGAAAGCACCGCTGTTACGCAACCCGACACCTCACGAAAGGGTGCGTCGGCTTGGCGCAGGGCATGGACGGCCTGACGTGGTCGTTTGTGCGGCTCGAGCCGCCGCGCAGGGAGTGGCGGTGGGACGCGCCTGTCCTTGCCCGCGGAGTGTGCGACCCCGTGAATGGCAAAATCGTCTGGTGCGGCGCCGCAGCGAAGATCAAAATATCGTGCGCCGCCGCTGCGGCGGCGATCGCGATCCAAAAAGTGTGGCGGGGCCGGCAAGGTCGACAAACCGCGCGCGCAAAGAAGGCCGCCTGGTGCGCCCCTGGCGGGCCCGGTGCGCCGCCAGCGCGGCGGCAAATTCGACCGCGGCCGCGATCGGTGGATTCGTGAGTACGCGGCGGGGTTCCTTTCGACGCTCGAAAGGAAATCCGAGCGGCGGGCTGTGCTAGGAATATTCGACCATCAGGTCGAAAACTTGCGCACAGCGTCGACGCAAATCGGGCAAATTGTCGCAGCAGTTCGCTACGTTCATGTAACACGTCGGAACGGTGCGACAAATCGCTTGGTATTCGACCAAAATATGTATGAACTGTTCCAGCGTCAGACGATCCACTGTCAGAGAGAAAATAGGCGGCGGGACTATTCTAAGACCAGGCGTGACGGGACAGTAGGTGCCGACGATGAGAACGGGCCCAACCAATGCGTTTTCGGGTTCCATGTTCCGGCGTGCCGAGATGCCCGTCGCCCGTCGGCAGAAAATCATTTCTGAGCAGAAGAAGAAACTATCGTGGGCGTCCTTGCGCCAGCTGGCGGGCCAAGCTGTCCAGGGCCATCGACCACGTGAGTGGCAGTCTGCGAGATCCAGCGCGGCGGCGGCGGCGGCCGAGTTTGCGTCGCTCGCAGTCGAGTGACGGACGGTTTTTTCCTTTCGCCGCTCGCGAAAGGAAACCCCTGTGGTTTACTCGGTGGTGCTCTGTGGAGATGCGTTGGCTTTTTCCGCGACGATGGTGTCGGTGAGGTTTTTCACGTCGTCGGGCGACAACCCGTGAGCTTTGGCCAAGCTCTGCAACGTGGCCTGGTCGAGCGGCTTGCCCCCCGTGATCAGCTCGACGAACGGCTTGCCCGTCATGCCTTCGACCGCAGTCATCTGGGCAGGCAAGACGCGCACCAAATTGTTGAACACCGACGTCCAGTCCGTCTTGGCGTTTTCTGCGGCCGAACCCGTATTCCAAATGCGGATGTCGGGTTGCAAACCGTTGATCGCCTTGCCCTGTTCTCTGGCGATTTTCTCGTATTGGTCGTACAGAATCATCTGGTTTTTGATGAACGTGTCTTCGCCGCCCGTGGCGGCGACCATCGCGCGGGTGCCGTCGGCGGTCGCAAACAGCTTGGCCTTTTCGCCCGTGGCCTCTGCTTGCGCCTTGTGCAAGTTCGCGTCGGCGACCAGCCGGATCGCTTCGGCCTTTGCCTGCGACTGGGTGACGAGGACTTCGGCGTCGACTTGCGTTTTGGTCAGTTCGTTCGCCTGGTACGTCGTCTTTTCTGTGGCGATTCGCTTCTCTTCCACGTCTTTTTCGAGCTCCTTCGCCCGGATTTCGACCCTTTTCACGGCCTCGAGTTGGGCGACGTTTGCTTTCTGTTCTTGTTCGGCCTCGGCCACCTTCAGCGCAGCCACGCTCTCTGCGATGGTTATCCCGATTTCGGTTTCACACTCGACGGCCTCCTGTTCGAATTTGACCACCCGGATCCGTTGGTCGCGCTCGCGCTCCTTCTGGCCGATGGCCGTGTTTTTGATCGCCTCTGCGGTGGCGATGTCGGCGGTCGCTTTCGCGTCGACGAGATTTTTCATCTGCATGTTTTTGAAGTATTCGCTGCCCGGCGCGTCGAACAATTCCTTGATGTTCGCGTTGTCGAGCTTGAGCCCAAACTGCGTCAGCTCTTCGCCGATGTTTTTGGCCGTCGCCGTCTTGAACGCCGGGCGATCGTTGAAAATTCGCGTGATCGGCAGGCCGCTGGCGACGCCGCGCAGCTCCCCTTCGATGATTGCGTACACGAGGTCGTCGAGGCTTTTGTCGCCGTCCTTCTCTTTCAACAGCCGCAGCGCGTATTTTTCGAGCGACTCGGGGGTGTTTTCGGGACTAATCGTGAATACTGCCGGGAGGCCGAATCCCATCATTCCCTGCGATTTCGCCATCAAGCTCACGGGGAAGTTTCGTGGGCGCAGGTTGATCACGGCGCATTTTTGGACAATCGGCCAGACGAAGGCCGTCCTGGAAATGGCGAGGCCCGACTTTGTGTTTATCCACATGCCGGTTCGCACCAGCCACTGGTCCGAGGCCGCGACCGTGTAGTTGTACAGGTAAAACCCGATGGCCGCGCCGAACGTGGCCAGCGCTGGTAGCTCCCAGAAACTTCGCTTGGCGACGGTGGGCCGCGCGCGGCGCCAATGGTTTGCGGGTGCGGGCCGTCGACAAAGGGTCGCAAACATGTCGGTGGTGTGCCGAAACGGCGCCCAAGCTCCGCCGCACGATTCAATTTTCCGGTTGATTATTCCTCTCGGTTTTTGTAGCCGAGAGGAATACGACGTTCACGCCGCGCCCGCTAAATGGCACACCAGGTGGCCGAGGACGTCGGCCACGTGGTCGCAATCGGCCCTTTCCGCGAGGTCGAGGGACAAGTTGCCGATGGCAAGTCGGTCGGTTCGACTGTCGAACGAGCAGACCAGCGCTCCGACCATGAACGTCGTCGTTTGTTTGCAGCGCAGGTCGGCGATCAACTCGCGGCATTCGACGTATTCGACTTCGCTCTGGCGCGGGGCCCACCCCGAAAGGTGCCGAGTATCATTCGTAAACGTGTTTTGGATGGTGAGGCGGTACATTGTGATTTCGTTTTCGGTTTCCACCGTGTAGTCGACCAGGTATTGTGCCATGGTTGGGTGACCTGGCCAGTCGTATTTCCACGGTGGAAAATCAATTTTATGATGCCTTTTTTAATCGAACCTGCGGCGACAATTCTAGCTCGTCAAGTGTACAAGCGTACACGTAGTGCCAAACCCGCATTTGTGATGGTGCCATTGGACCACAAATGCAAGCTCGTCAAGTGGACTAGAGGTGCCAAACCCGCATTTGTGATGGTGCGATTGTTCCTCAAATTCAAGCTCGTCAAGCGTACAAGAGGGGCCAAACCCGCATTTGTGATGGTGTCATTGCACTTCAAATTCAAGCTCGTCAAGCGTACAAGAGGGGCCAAACCCGCATTTGTGATGGTGACATTGTACCTCAAATCCAGGCTCGTCAAGTGGACAAGTGGTGCCAAACCCGCATTTGTGATGGTGTGATTGGACCCAAAATCCAAGCTCGTCAAGTGGACAAGAGGTGCCAAACCCGCATTTGTGATGGTACGATTGTACCTCAAATTCAGGCTCGTCAAGTGGACAAGAGGTGCCAAACCCGCATTTGTGATGGTGTGATTGGACCCCAAATCCAAGCTCGTCAAGTGGACAAGAG
>SDBT01007624.1_pt1 | contig 17782 bp, 19 predicted proteins | sample 2277101 | NCBI WGS metagenome assembly SDBT01 (sample SAMN10404973, study PRJNA504765) | marine sediment metagenome | isolation source: marine sediment core GS10_PC15, 103 cmbsf | place: Arctic Ocean: Southern Knipovich Ridge | collected 2010 | reverse complement strand
TTCTTTGGTTCTGCTAGTTGCCTGCCTTAGTTCAATTCTTGTCTCATATGCCGGGTGATGATGTTTTAACCAAAAAATAATGGCAGTCATATTTTTATCTTTTATAGCACCAAGTAGCTGTGATTCTGCCATGTCATTTACAAGAAGTGATCCTTCAAGAATTGCTGCGTCAGCCTGGCTTTCAAACTTGCTATCTTCCTTTTTCCACCTATAGTATGTAGATCTACCGATTCCCGCCTTTTCACAGACAATTTGGACTATTGGAATTTTTTTAAGCCGCTCCAAGATTATTTCTTTTTCTTTCTGTATTCGTCTCTTTATAGTTTCTTCCTTTTTACTATTTGATTTATTTTTCATCATTTATATCACCTTTTAATCTTTTACATCTTGAAATAATTGTTTCGCAGTAATCTGGGTCTATTTCTATTGTTAGGCACCTTCTTTTTGTTTGCTCGCATGAAATTAAAGTAGTTCCTGAGCCTGCAAACGGATCATATACAATATCGCCGACCTTAGAGCTATTTAGTATCAGTCTTCTTATAAGACCGGCAGGCTTTGTGGTGGGATGGAGTGGACTTTTATTTGGTTTTGGGTAGTAGATTACACTTTTATCCTTAGATTTAAAAAACTTATGAGCCCCATACCAGCCGTACGCAATAAGCTCATGCTTTGCTAGATAATCCCTTCTGCCAATCACCTGGTTGCTTTTTACCCATATAAGAAGTTGAGCAAGCTTAAATCCAGCATCAACCATCCCGTCTTTTAATGCAAAAAGCATCCTATCTGAGTTAAAAATATAGGTGGAGTTTTTTTCTGCAAGGCATGGTTTTACTGCAGCCAGCCAATCAATTGTAAATTGCCTGTAGCTATCTTCATTTTTAAAAGTATCATTTTCTATTATCTTATCTGACATTTTAATCTTTCCAAATTTAGCCTTGCCCTCAACATAGCTAACCCCATATGGGGGATCTGCAACTATTAGGTTAATTTTGCCTACTCCAATTAGTTTCTTTACCAAGCTACTGTCCCGGCAGTCTCCACAGGCAAGGAAATGCTGCCCAAGTTTATATATTTCACCTTTCCTAATTAACACGGACTGCCTCCTTTCCTGTTAAATTTCCATATCTTCTTATAATAAGGTCACAAAATATTGGCTCAATTTCAGTCATTACACATTTTCTTTTTAGCTGCTCACAGGCAATAAGAGTTGAGCCAGAACCCCCAAATAGGTCAAGAACTGTGTCTCCAACTTTTGTGCAGCGCCTAAGCGGCTTTTCATTTAGCCCCGGTGGTTTTTCCGTTGGGTGCTCATACTTTTGTGCAGTTACCCTTCTAGCTAGCCAGATATTAAAGAGGTCGTATATGTCGTCAATCATTCTATTTCCGGTTTCTACTTCCTTATTTAGGACCTCAGTTAGGTTAGTTAGCTTATCTGATAAATAGGGATTTCCTATAGTGCCATATACGCAAGCTTCATAGGCCTTGCTGAACGCTACTTGAGATGTGACATTTTGGTTGTTTTTAATCCACAGGCATACCCTTTTAAAGTCAATAGCTAGTTGCTTATAGATTTGCTGGAGTAGCCCTATGTACCTCTCATCACAGTAGCAAAATACGTGAGCGTCTTTTTTTACTTTACTGAGTGTATTTTCAATTGCTTTTTTTAAAAAATCCCTGTATTCATCTTCCGTTTTATTGTCTTTGGTAAGAATCCCACCATATTTTCCTTTAGTGCCAATGCCAGTGTTGTAGTCGAGGGATATGTTATATGGAGGGTCTAAGTAGACCATATCTATTTTGGAATTACCTACAAGCCTATCTATAAAGTCAGTATCTGTTGCATCCCCGCAGCCTAGAAGGTGACTGCCGAGCCTGTAAATATGCTCAGGTTTAGTTACAATTTTCTTTATTTTGGACAGCTCTTCAGAAGTATTAAACTCATCATCTTCAACGGATAAATTCTCGTCCCAGATGGCTGATAGATCAGCCTCATCAAACCCAATATCAAGAAGCAGGTCAATATCAAAAGATTTAAGTAGCTCAAAGTCCCAATCCCCGGTGTTTCTGTTTAATCTAAGATTAAGCTCTTTTTCTTTTTTTAAATCAGCTATGTTTACATAAACTACTGGTACTTTATTAATACCCAACCTTTTTGCCACTTCAAATCTAAAATGACCGCCTATAATTATGTTTTTCCTATTTGAGGCACTATTTACTATTAGGGGATCTACCATACCAAATCGTTTAATACTTTCAGTTAGTTTGGTTACTGCAGTATCATCCCAGGTCCGGGGATTGTAAGTGGCTGGTATAAGATCTGATATGTCGGCATAAACTACAGTTATTTTTTTACCTGCCTTTTTGTTTTTATACATATTATTCCTTTCTTTAATTTCTTTTTTCAAACCTCATTTAAAAGCTCTAACAAAACTGACCTTCTATTGTTATCTTTTAAAGAAAGTATATAATTAAAAACAAATAAATATATCCTGTGAGGTATACTGTGAGGAAATTAAAAACTAAAAGTGAGCCAGTTCAAGTTTGGGCACCGCTTTTTTATAAAAGTCCATTAGGCAATTTTTTGCTAGACTTGCAGCGCGCATATAAAGAGTGGCAAAATGAAGACAGAATCTGGTTAATGCCAGATGCTAAAAAGGTTATAAGGTGGAAAGTCAAAGACAATAATCTTTTATTTTATGAGGCGGCAGTACCATCAGAAGAACTAAATGTAATTACAATTTATCACTTAGATGAGCAAGGCAGAATATATCCTCCATTTCTATCTACTAGTAAAAATAAGAATGTTATTGAATCCGGTTTATACAGGAAATGGTTAAAAAAATATTATACATGTTATAAAGGCGCTGATTCTATAACTATTGTAATGCCTGTTGTAAAAAATGATAAGTTTTATCGCTATGAGGAAAAAGAGTTGAAAATAAAACCTGGCTCAATCATGCCCATTACCGATGTTAACGTAAATAATTATACATTTATAAATAGATGGCCTCCTCCTGGAAAAAATATGCCAGGCATTATATCTCCCGAGGTTGAGAGTAGAAACTTTTATGGAAAATTAAAATTTGAAAAGCTCAAGTATAAAATAGGCAGTGAAGAAAAAGAAATTGATGTTGTTTCATCAGAAAAACAGCCTGGTGGTAAAGCTATAAATATTTGGATTAAATGGCCAGAACCATTTGATGATTTTTTCCCTGACGGGGGGAATTTAGATTTAATATATCATTACGGTCATATGCGTAACTTAATTAAAGCAATTGAAAGCGGAGACGATGAAAGAAAAAAGGCTTTTCAAGAATTGGATAGATTGGTAGGTATATTTGTAAGTGATGCTGAATCTACTTTAGAAAAAACATTTTACTTGCCAAGAGTTATAAAAAATAGAGATGCGCTTCTTGCTGATGTTGAATTCAGATATGGTACATATGCTGAAAACTTAGATGAACTTATGGATTCTTATGAATTTAAGAAGTTAATTACGCAAAGAGTTAAAATTAAAAGAATTTATAGCTGGTTAGGTTATCTCTGGTGGCAGCTTTACCATGATATATCATCCAATACAAATATTAAAATTTGTAAAAACTGCGGCAATATAATAAGGGGTGGTAGGAGTGATAGGGTTTATTGCACAAGGGAAGAAAATAAAGAGTGTTATAACGAAAGGTTAGCCCAAAGACAGAGAAAAATTTATTATCAAAATTAATATAACTCGGAATGGAATTTACAATTTTAAATATTCCAATTTATAATCTAAATAAACTTTTCAATGTATATAGGAATAGATGAAACTGGCGACTTTAAATTAGATAAGCTTAATTTTTTTATTTCAGTTTTTATTAGATATAAATATTTGGCTGAAATAGAAAGCATTTTTACCGCCTGGGAAAAATCATTACCAAATAATTTTAAAAATCCAAATGGAGAAGTAAAAGGTTCTTTACTTTCAAAAAAGATATTAGAAGACTTCATTAATAATATTATCTTCAATAAATACTATGAAATTAGGTATTGCAGCTATGGAGTATTTACAGACCAAGCTTCATGGGATCATGTCACTCTGCAAAGAAAAATGACAATCGAACAATTAGAAGCTGCAATAAAAAAATATAAAGAACGAGGTAAACAATACTATAAAGCAGCAAACCAATATAAGAATATGCTTGATTGGTATAAAAAATTAAGTGATCAAAATATTTTAAAAATTGCTGTATTGGGAAGAACAATTTTAGATTCTTTAAATCATGCAATTTGTTATAGTGCTATACATAAGTTTGACAATGAATTAAATTATCTTGAATTTAAAATAGATAAAGACTTTATAGACAAAGGTGCAAAAACAATAAATTGGAAAGAAATCCTGAGAAATCAATTACGGAATAGCAGACAAGGATTAACTATTTTAAAAGAATGGGATAAAAACCACCCATTCTTAAAAACATTTATAAAAGACAAAAAAGACGATAGAGTCCATTTAAATAATGAACTTAAAAAGAGAATTAATTTTTATAATTCACGTTTTCATTGGGAAATAAGGATAGCTGATATTGTTGCTATTATTAATAGAAGATATATTGTTGGTAAAAAATGTAGCTCAGTTTTTAAAAAACTAAGACAATCTAGTTTTAGTAAAGGTTTATACGACCGCCTTATTTTAACGAAACCAGATTCAATTTATAATCCCTTTGAATCATTATAACCTAACATATTAGGTATTCATGTGCCTTTTGAAAAAAAGGTATAAATTTATTTTGTTAGTATTTTAAATTATAGAGATTTAAAAAAATGGATAATAAACCTACTCGTTTTATAAAATTATTAGAATCGAAAAAAATCAAACATGTTGATTTAGATAAAATAAATACAAATTTTAAAAAACCGGATTTCATAATACTTAAAAATTCTGAAAGGCTAATTATTGAATTAAAAGAAATAAGCTATATAAAAAAAAGTTCCAGAAAAACTACGTCCATATAATGATGCAGTTACTAAAACTATTGACCTTATTGAGTTTAATACCGGATTAAATAAAGAACCACCAATCCAATTAAAGCTAGAAAAACCATACAATATTAATAATGAGTTTTATTTAAACTATTCCCTTTTCTATCTAATTGAATTAATAATATTTAGAATAAAACTAAATGGGGGAGCATTACCAAGTTATAATAAAATAGTGGAAGATGAAAAAAATCCATTAGGATATTCAACAATTCCATCTTTTGATTGTAAGAACTTAGCAGCAGCGCTGTGGATACAATTTTATAATCTGGTTGCGAGTTATCAAAAATTAATTAAGTGTAAAAATAAGTATTGTAAGAGGTATTTTGAAAAAGATGGAAAGAGAGAATATGATAGTCAAAGTTGTAAAAAAGCCCAAAATATGAGGGATTGGAGAGCAAGAAAAAAATTGAAATCCTGATCTTTAAATTCTTTAACTTTTATCTAACTATAGAATTACTGCTATAGAGAAGATATAAGGAAGTCTTCAATACTGAGTGGTTTAAATAATTCATTTTTTCTTTAATAGTATCGGTCTTTTACCTTCAGCTTCTATTAATTTTTCTTCATACATAATTGCAGCTATTGCAGATACATGTCTAGGGTTTAATTTTCGAGATTTAGAATTTACAAATGAGCCCAACCCTTTTGGCATAGGATCTGTTTCGCTTGCACCTAATGGGTACCACTTGTTTTTATCTATCAAGAAGTTTTCTAATATATCTTTAATTAATGAACCTGAAATAAAAAATTTTATTGTGCCCCATTTTACATTAAATCCATTGTCATAATCTTCATAGTATATAGTAGTTCCCCTCCCGCTAAACGGGGTTGTTGATTTCATCCTCTACTCCTTATTAATGAGCCTGTTACTTTTCATTTTAACATCGGGGATTTATATAGTAAAAACTTAAACGTATTTTTCTTTCTTATGAAACGAGTCTAGAAGTACCAATTATTTAGTTGACCTTTCCACCTGTAGGTAGGATTATTCTTTAGGCTCATTAGAAGATTCATTCATGCTGGGTAATTGATCTGCAATTATATCTTTGTTTGTTTTATAATTTATTTAAAGTAATTTATATAGGTTTTTAGTACAATAAAAAATGATCTAATCTAGTATTATTATGCTATAGTAAGGCTTTTAAATTCATCTTTTTTAAACTTACTACCTACTTTGTCAAATAATCCCTTGATATGATCATCCATAGTTAGGTAAATGATCTGCCAACCATTCTTTGCTATGTCAGCAAGTATTTTGACAAGAGTTTCTCTTCTTTCCCAATCAGAATGTTGGAATGCATCATCAAGAATTAGAAAAAGTGTGTCTTTCTTTAAAAGTTTAGAGCTAAAACCGATTCTTAATGCTAACATTATTTGCTCTCTTGCACCTGTACTTAAATCTTTTAGATAATAGTCTTTATAATCGTCATATATTTTTATTTTATTTTCCTCAATTGAAATTTTATTATAACGATGTGTTATTTCTCTTAAAGGTTTTAGTACTATTTCTGACTGTAGCCCCCCCAATATCTTTTCATCTTCTTCTTCACTTAATTTAGTAATTATATTATGGATTATAATACCTGCTGAAATTTTAGCTTCTGATGTATTTAAATCATTTTGTTTTTCAAATCTTTTCTTTTTGAGTTTTTCTATAAGTTGCTCCCAATTAATACTGAAATCATCTTTTGTCTCAATGCAGACACTGTGTTTTAGTATATTGGTATCTTCTTCTTCTTTAATGATTTTTGCTGAAATTTCTTCGAGTTTTATTTTGACTTCGCTGAATTCATCAATATCAAATTTAATACCAATATCTTCATTTAAATAATCAGTTTCACTAACCTGTAAATTAATTAACTTTTTTTGTTCTTCATCTTTATTGTCTTTTAATTTATTATTGTCCTGTTTTTTTGCATTTAAAAAAGCATTCCAGCCAGTTTCTAAGATTTGTTTATCGGTAAGTTCATTGAATTTTTGTTGAATGGAAAAATGCTGTTTTTCATAATCATTTCTGGTATTTTCTATTTGTTCTTCAAAAAATTTGGCTTTACTATAAAACTCTTTTTGTTTATTCAATTCTGTATTAAATGAAGCAATATCATTAAGTTCATTTTCAGTTTTATTTTTAAATTCTAATTTAATTTTTTTTAACTCTTCATTTGGTCCAACATATCTTGAATGATTGAAAAGATTTCTAATATAGAAAGAAATTAAACCAATTGTTACAAAAAACGATAAAATAGTTGCGATTGATATTGGTAAAATAGTCCCAAATTTTAAATTAAGAAATATAAGGATTAGAGTTGCGAGAGCAAAAATACCTGATATGAAAAGAAGCATGATACTCGGTTTTTTGACATAACTTAAAGTTAATCTTTCGTATATTTGCAATGCTTCCCTTAACCAGTCATAATGTTTACTTTTTTCCCGCAATTCTTCTAACTCACGTTTTTTATTATTATAATCATTTTTTGTACGTTCATAGATTTCAATTTTTGTTGATATTTCATTTAATTTATCATCAGGAATTTGGGTTAATTTTATATCTATCTCTTCTATTTTTTTTGAAATCAAATATGCTTCATAACGCTTTGCTTTTTTTAGCTTTTCTAGTTGTTTTATTAAAGTTCCTTCTTCTATCCTGTAAGATTCTATAATACCTTTTACATACTTTGATTCTATTTCTGTAAACAGCTTATCAATTTTAACGACATCTTCTTTGAGATTATGGTAATCTTTACCTTCTCCCTGGTCTTTTATATCAATATTACTATTTATAAATTTTGCAGATTTTATAGTTTTAGAAATATAATTATCTATATTGTCTAAAAGACTTATACCTGAAAAGATTTCTTTAATTAAGTTTTTATCAATACCTTCTTCAGTGTCTTCTATTGAAGACTCGCCACCTTTGGAAATTAGCAACTTAACCATTGAAGGAGGTAAACCAGTTTCATCTTTTTCCCAGTAATCTTCAAGCTTTTTTGATTTAGACGGAGAAAACTCTATAAGTTCTTCATCCAATCCACTTAACGATATATTGCCACTACCCCCTTCTCTAAACTTCCATCTCTTTATGTTTATGTTTTTAAATAATGATTGGATGATAAATTCAGTTAAAAACGTCTTTCCGCACTCATTTTTACTGTAAATAAGATTTAATAGACCAAATCTCTTGGAAAAACTCTGAATTGGTCCCAGATTTTTTACACTTATCTTCTCAATTTTAATTCCCATATATTTATTCCTTAAGAATAATATGAAGAGCTTGCTCTAAAATATAATCTTTTTTTACTTGTGTATATCCAAGATTTTTTTCCAAATCGTCAATTTCTTTTTTAACTCTATCAACTATACTTATCCGTTCTGGGTCGCTAAATACTGAAACTTCAGTTAAGTCTGGTTCTTCGTCATTATAAAAAGTAAACAACTTAAATTTTTCTTTTATAAATGATTCAAGCTTTTTCTTGTCTGAAGTATATCCTTTGACCTTTAAACGAATTCGTGCTTTGGGGATTTCATCCTTTCGGAGATTCCACTTGCTAATTAAATCTGTTATCTTATTATCAATATAATCAAATTCATTTGAAGTTGGTAAAGCAATCAAAGTTTCATTAAAAAAAATATAATCAGTTTTAATCATTTTTTCAGATATATCCAAGCTATTTAAATCTAAAATCAGAAAACTCTTTTTCCCTGTTTCATTAATGTCCATTCCACAAGGTGAGCCAGGGTAATGAACTTTACCAATATCAGATTTTTTATGTATATGCCCTAATACAACTTTAGTCGGCTCATAATATTCGATATCAGTTCTGCTTAGTGGCATATAAATACCTGTTTCATAAGTATTTAAGTCTCTTGTACCTGATAGATAGTCGCCGTGTCCAATTAATAACCAAGTTCCTATTAAAGTATCTTTGAAAATAGCAATAATTTCTCCCATGGGTTTATTCAAAATATAGGGGATAAAAAAGAAGTTTATAGCAGGATCTCCCAAAGCTAATATTGTAGGTTCATTGAAAATTTTAATATTATTGGCAGTAAAATATTTAGACTTAATGCCTGAATCATGATTTCCAGGAATAATAAAAAAATTAATCTGATTATATTTTTTTTGCTTGCAAAGCTCATCAAATATTGAATAATTCTGGCTATTTATGTCAAATAAATCCCCAGCAATTATAAGATTATTTATATTTTCTGATAATAGCTGATCAAGGATATTTATTAATGCATTGTATCTCTCAGTATTTTCTACCTTTGTTTTTAGATGTAGATCAGCTGTAATCGCAACTTTCATTCTAAATCACTTATTAGTAAAATCTTTAAAATTTACATAGAAAAAATTGTAAAGTCTCTATATGCATTTTATCATTTACCCGTCTGATAAGATGCAATTTCTTTTATTTTCTTTAGAGTATGTCCATAAAGCCTTATCAATTGTTCTAATTGGCACATCATATTGTTTAGATAGCTTTCTTATTTTATTACAATATTTTTCCCAAAATTTAAAACTATAATAGTTTGGTTTTTCCCATCCCAATGATTCTATTACCCTAAAATCCATAATCGAGTATTTATCTGGGAATGCAAAGTGAAGTATTGTAGATGCTACAGGGTATCTGACACCATATAAGGTCATCAAAGCTTCAATTCTTTCCTTTTCGTCATTTGCTGAAAATGCAAATCTAGTTATTTCTATAATTTTTTGTTCTTCATTTTTTATATAATGTCTTTTTGGTCTCTGAGATTTCCAGCAGCAAAGTCTTAAAAACATATCTTTGTTTAAGTATCTGTTAGTTTTTAGCCAATATTTAACTTCTTTTTCTACAGTTATATCACCTGTTATATAGTGATACCTATCTGCAAGTTCAATAATATTTTCTTTATTAAATTCCATGTCAAAAATGACTTTTAAAAATATTTATAAACTTATATTAAGCAGCTTTCTAACTTCTCTAATAAAAGCAGTATCGTGAGGAGGCATTGGAAATGGGATGGAATAATCGTTTAAAACTTTGTATGTTCCATTATCTACAAGACTTTTGAACGGATTATTATATAGCATTAGCCCATTAAATACGGGAACTTTTATAACAAGTATTTTTACCTCACTTATATCTATTAATTCCGATTTATCGATCCAGTATTTTATAGAATCAACAAGTTCTTGTGCTTCTGAGTAAACTATCTTCTGCCTTTCCTTTGGATAGACTTCACCCTTGTTTGTTAACTTTATCAGTCCGTTATCTTCGGTTATTTTATTTATAGGATAATTAACTGCATCAATCAGGAAGTAGCCAGATTTGCAGAACTTTTCAAGAAATACTTTGGGTATGTCCATTTTTTCATTAAATAAAGCTATAGATACTTTATTTCTTAAAAAATTACTTCCAGTGGTTTCATATCTGAAAAAGTATGACCACTCAGGATTTTTTACTCCTGTTACAGGATTTATTGGGGGTGGAAAGGGTGGAGATTCAAAAATAAAGAGAACTTTTATTTTATTAGGTAGAAACCTTTCTGCTGCTTCCATATAGGGAACTGTATAAATGTTTCCAAATATTTCTCTGTAGTTATTTACAATAACCATATTAAATTTCTTTCACCTTCTTAGTTCTTAATAAATTATATTTTACCATACTATCTAGATGCTTATAGGGCTTGTCCTGCATATTATAAAAGTAAAAACATTTCTGTTATTTTCTTTAACAACATTTACTCCTGTTTTCTATTTTAAGTTGACCTTTCCCCCAAAAACTAGTGCAATTTGAAACTTAGTATTTCGAACTTTAATTTAAGAAATTCAATTAATAATGTATTTAAGATATAATTTTGGTAATTATTTAATGTTTAGGTAATAAAAAAAATTAAAAATAAGATTTTAAAAATAGGTTTTATATTTAGAGAAAAGGAATATGCTAAAAATCCTTTGAAAGATAATAGTATTTTATGGAAAGTTATTACAAATTTAAAAAAAATTGGGAAAATTGTAATAATAAATCCTAATAAGTTTTATATTAGTTTGATGAATAACAGATCTTTTAAAGAATTTGATATTATCTGTTCAATGAGTAGAGATCCTATTATTCTTTCATTATTATCAATTCATGAATCTTTTGGGACTACTGTAATTAATCCTACTGATTCTGTTTGGATCGCAAATAATAGGGTAGCTCTACTTGCATTATTATATAAAGAAGGTATTCAAATCCCAAAGACTATTTTTATTTATAATGGGAATAGATCAATTAACTCTTTACATAGGGATGGTGAAATGTTTGAACTAATGAAAGGTAAAATAGTAAAAGTTCAAAGAAGGGATTTTAAAATGTCTTCAGTGGATTTTAATTCAATAGATAAATTAAATTTACTCCTTTTAAAGAAGGATATTATTCATATCATTCAAGATTTTATAAAATTTGATATTGAAATTAAAGTATATGTTATTGGTAAAAAAATCTATTTTAAGAAACATTTTTATTTAAAGAAAAATAAGAATATTAATATAAGAGTTATGGATTGTATAAAAGAAAATATTTTAAAAATAGGTGAATTAACAGGGTTGGAGATTTATAACGCAGATGTTTTAGTTAAGGGTAAGGAATACTTTATTATAGATATAAACGATTTTCCGTCTTTTGAAGAAGTAATTAGAGCTGATTTGAAGATTTCCGATTATATTATAAGTAAACATTAATATTTTTTTAATTAATTTTTTTTCTTAGTTTTATTTCTATTAATTTTAAAGAAAATTTTTTTAATAATTATTTTAGGAGCAATAATGGATACAAAAAAGTTAAAAATAAATGATATTAAGAAGTTTGCTTTTAGTAAATATAGCAAGTTAGACTCTTCACATGATATTAATCATGCAAATAGAGCTGTGAAACTAGCAGAATTCTTAGCTAAAAAGGAAGGAGCAGATGTTCTAATTTGTAAAATAGGAGCTTTATTACATCAATTTCATCCTGAAGGAGCAAAAGAAGTAGAAAATTTTCTCAGAAGTTTAGATATAGAGAACGATTTACTTATGAAAATAGTACATTGTGTTGAAAGTGTCGGAATGAGTACTATTAACAGAGCAAAAACTCTTGAGGCCAAAGTGGTATTTGACTCAGATAAATTACAAATAATAGGACCCTTTGGTCTTATGCGAGAAATATATCATAGGGCTATAATGAAAGAAATAAACTTTCTTACTGTTGTTAAAGAAGCTAAAAAATTACAAGAGGATGTTTATGTTTGTTTACAAACAAAAACTGCCAAAGAATTGGCTTTAAAACCTCATAGATTTATGTATGAATTCTTTAAAATTTTTAATGAATGGGACAAAATTAGCTTTTAATAAATAAATTAGGTTAGTAATGAGACATTTAAAACAAATTCTAATAATTGGTATTGTAGGAATGCCAGGTGCTGAAAAAACTAAAGTTGCAAAATTACTATCGGATTATGGCATTCCCTATTATACATTGAGTAGTATTTTAGATGAAGAATTAATGATTAGGGGGATGGATTCAACACCAACAAATTATTCAAAAGTTGCTTTAGAGCTTAGAAAAAAGTTTGGGTATAATATTCTAGCAATGCGTAGTTGGAAGCGTATTAAAGAAAGTGACATAAAGACTAATATGTTAATTATTGATGGTATAAGATTAATAGAAGAGGTATCATTTTTTAAAGATGTTGGAAAACTTTTATTCTTAGTTTTTATTCATTCGTCGTCAGAGACTAGATTTAGGAGATTTAAACAAAAGAAACACCCATTTCTTAGAAAGCGTAGTCAATTTAATGCTCAAGAAAAAATTAACTTCGAGCTTGGCGTGGGTAAGGTAATAACACAAGCAGATTATGTAATAATAAATGAAAATTACTATGAAAAAAACCTTAAAGTCCAAGTAAACAACTTATATAAATTTATTATAAAAAAGATTAACTAAAGTATTGTATAAGAAAAGATACTAAGGAGTGATTAATGAAAGCAGTAATTCTAGCTGCTGGTGAAGGAAAAAGATTGAGAAAAATTTTAGGAAGTAAACCTAAGGCACTATTAGAAATACGTAGTATTCCACTTATAGAGAGAGTTATTTTGTCTCTTACAAGAAAGAATATTCTGGATATAATAGTTATTATTAGAAAAGATGCAATTGAGCTTAAAAATTTTCTGGAAAAAAAGAGTAGAGATTTTTCTATCAAAATTACAATAGTACAAGAAAATACAGAGAGTGGGTTATTCAGTTTTTTAACTCTTGAGCCTTTCTTAAATAACGGGTATTTTTTATTATTTACTGTTGATATTATTTATAAAGAACAAGATTTTTCTCTTTTTATTGACTTCTGTCGGGATAATTCCAATATCGATATGATAATGGCAGTTACTAAGTTTGTATTAGATGAAAAGCCAGTATTTGCCCAGATTAGCAATAAAAATAGAATTATTGGTTTTGGAAGAAAGTATGTCAAGGACAGTGATATGGTTTCTGCTGGCATGTATTATTGCTCTTCTCAAATATATCGAGAAAAAAAGGAAGCTCTCAGCAAGAATATAAAGCATCTATCAGATTTTTTTGGATGGGTGGTTAATAAAGGTTATAGAGTAATTGGATTTACTGTATCAAAAGTGGTAGATGTTGATGATGAAAAAGATGCCAAAGAAGCCGCAAAGTTTCTAGACTTTTTGGATACAAATAAATAAATTAATAAGTGAAGGAAGTATAATTAGAATTGAAAATACATTCTGCTCCAAAAATTGAAAAATTATTATTAAATGACATCACAATAGCATATTTTTATAGCTTTAATTTTGAAGGGCAAATAAATATAAAAGATGTTAGAAATTCTCGTTGTTTTAAAGATAATGTGAAAGCCTATACTCTTGATAAAGAGATAAAGATAAATACTAAGGGAAATGATAATATAAAAATAAGGGAATTAATAAAATTCGAAGATAGCTATTATTTTCCTGATTACCCATATATAGAAAAGCCTAATTACATTGAGTTTGAGAATATTCAGTTAAGTTTTAAAGGACAATCAATAGAGGTAAATATAATTGTATCTTTGCATAAATATAATGTTGGTACTGTTGTTTTCATTTTAGATAGTATAAATTCGATAGATTCTAACGCTTTAAAGAATTTAATATTCCTTGATGAAATTAAATATATGTACTCATTATCATATATTCCTGTTAAGTTTATTTCTGGAATTGATCCAACAGATAGAATCTGCAATTTAACTGAAATATTCTGGGGTTTTCTATCATGGCTGGAAAAAGAGCTACAAATTAAGAAAAAGAGTAGATTGAAATCTTTTCAAATCAAGACATTTAAAGTCACAAGAAAAGAGTGTAATATTTATGTTGCTAATTTTATATCAGATATTATAAATAATTCTAAAACACTTGATGAATTTATAAAAGCAAATAAAAAACAAATATTTGATCTCATTACTATTCGGTGTCATTATATGGATAGAGATTTCTACTCTTCTAGAAGTGACAATTATATAGAATCAGTGCTTAAAAAGCGTTTAGGTAATAGGAGGTATATTAGTTATTATTTAACCGAGAGTAGGATGACTGCTTTTTCTCTTGCTAAACGTCATAAAAACCTTTATCCCTACGGTTTCGAATGGTATGTTGCATATATAAGTATGTTAAACATGATGCGTTTACAGTTCGAACTCTTAAATAAATTATATAAACTCTTATATGTGCAAGAATTAAAAGGTGACCCATTAAAATTGGTCGATCTAAATCGGATTATTATTTATGGTTTAGAAGAATATGAAAATATAAGATTTCCAATCAATGAAAGGTCGAGAGAATTTATTCAACAATGTAAAGAAGTTATGAATCTTAAGGATTATGTAGAAATAATTGAAAAGAAATTAACTATATTAAGTAAAAGTACAACTGAATACTTTAACAGAATCTTACAAGCTAAAAATGATGCAATAACATATGCATTATATCTATTAACTATCATACTTTTAGTACCAGTAGTTATTGAAATTATAGACAAATTATTTTATAGCCCACCATTTTATTATTATTTGTTAACTTGGTTAGGAGTAGCAATATTTTTCTATATTATACAAAAAATATTGTATCAGGTAAAAATCCGGCGTTTGCATAAATAAAAAAATTAAAATGTCAGATATTCAACAACGAGAGTATTATAATTCAAGATATCGTAACTTTAATTACATTTTTCTTCGAATTCATTATTCAATTAGGTACCAAATTGTTAAATATTTTCTTAGAAAGATTTTATTAAAAACTTTTGGTAATAAGATGAAACTACGAATTTTAGATTTCGGATCTGGAATAGGTGAATTTGGTATATTTTTTGAAAAAGAATTAGGGCATACATATTTTGGATTGGATATTTCAAAGGAAGGAGTTAAACATTCAAATAAAATATTTGGATTTAATTCAATAGTATTAGATATTCAAAAAGAGAATATTCCAAAAAATTTAGGAAAATTCAATGTAATATTTATGCATGAAGTCCTTGAGCATTTAGAATTCCCAGAATTAGTACTTGAAAAATTGTCAAGTTCACTTTCAATAAAGGGGGGTTATAATTTTTACTACACCAAATCCAGATTTTAAGTCATTTATACCAAAAAGTCCTGTACATATAAAAGAGTACAAAAAATATCAATTAAAGAAATTAGCGGCTTATTTGAATATGAAATATAATATTAAATATATCGGAGGATTTTTAACTGCATTGGTAGAAATGTTACAACGAAAAATGTTTCCAATTGGTGCTCAAGATGTTAAAAGAGTTTATTTTAGGAGGCTTGGATTTAAAGAGATTGGGTGGTTACTTTTTTTAAAACCGTTAACGATTTTATGTATTATAGAAAGTAATATAGTAAACTGCTTAAAAAACGGATATCATTTTTTTTGCATTTTAAATAAATAAAAATGTTTAGGTTGTTATCCCTTGGAAATATTAATATTATTAGTTAACAACGTGTCCAACCTATAGGGTTCTCCCCAACTCGTCTTTGGCTTTTTGGCGTGAACCTTACTACTATTAGTCATATTTCAATAACTTTCTCATCTTTAAGGCAGCTGTGCCATTGTGATAGTAACGAGTAATGGTCCTTAAAGTGGAAAAACCTAAATTTTCCCAGAAACCAATACCTTTTCTGTTTGTTTTTCGGACCTCTAATTCCACTATCTTAACACCATAAGCTTTCAAACAGTCAGAGGTAAAGCATGCAAGAGTCTTACCAACACTTTTATTTCTATAAGCAGGATCGACAGCAATAGAGACAACATAGCCATTTTTGTAGAAGGTGCAAGTTATCATATATCCCACCACTAATCTTAATATCTCTGCAACAATAAATAAATTGGGACACTTATGATACCAACTCCTAAATATATCCTCCGAGAATGGATCAAGGTCAAAGGAGGCCTGCTCAATTTCCATAATCCGATTAAGATCTTTAAGTGAAAAGCACCTTATATTAATTTTATCTCTTATCAACATTTTCTCTATATTTTCCATTATATATTGAATAATTTAAACCCTTAATATTTTTTATATTGTAATTTTGAAAGACAACTCCAGGTTTAATTGTAATACCAACCAACTTTAGGGGTTCACTCCAAGGTTAGGGTACTTTTTTAGGCTGTGAGCTAAGCATCACTCCATGCTTCTGGTTTCTAAGACAGGAATAAAACTTGACCAGTTCGTCTGGGCTGAATATCTCCGGGAGAGTAGATGGGCTTCTTTTTATGGGGATGAAAAGGGCCAGGTCCCTCCGGTCAAGGGTCTTTCTGTAGAAAAAGCGAAGACCTGCGGTTATGATATTTATGGTACTCTATTTAAGAGATCGCTCATTTACAAGATACAGGATATATTCTTTGAGCTTCTCTTCGCTTACTTTGTGTGGAGATATGCGGTAGTACCTGGCCAGACCATATAAAGCTCTTAAGTAGCTTTTCTGGGTTTCACTTGCCAACCGGTGCAGTTGCATGTCACTTATCATTTTTTTGCGTAGATGGGTCATGATTAGTTTCTCCTTTAAAAGATTTAATGATTGGGATGCATGATATAGCATCCGGTAGATTAATATTGTAATGATTTTTAGATTTAGTGGAAAAGGAGGATGACCTAAATAACATTATGGTAATATCAGAGGGGGTGTTTGTATGAATAAATATATAGGTAGGTATTTGACATTTCCAAATTATGTAAAAAAAAATTTGTTATATATAAGACCCATTGCACAATTATTCAAATATTCTTCAAAATAAAAGATTAAAAAAAATTAAAAATTCTTTTAATAATAAAGCACTCTTTTTTATAGTGTCCCATTTGTCTCATTTTAAATCCTGACCACAATGCTCAATAATTCAAGTTTCGAACTGAAAATCAATGGGACTAAATTATAAGGTTATTTTTAGTCTAAAAAGTCCGTGACCATAATGCTCAATAATTCAAGTTTCGAACTGAAAAATCATGGGACTAAATTGCTGGATTAATTTTGATCGAAAAAGTCCGTGACCACACTGCTCAATAATTCAAGATTCGAACTGGAAAACTATGGGACTAAAAATCATCCTGACCATAATGCTCAGCCACATAAGACAACTTAAGCCCTTAAATGATAATTATTTACAATTTAGTTTATTATGCTTATAATGTAATTACATTGTAATTACTCTAAATGGAGAAATCATGAAATCGAGTTTAATAAAAATAGGAAATTCAAAAGGGATTAGAAT
>SDBT01007623.1_pt1 | contig 17782 bp, 26 predicted proteins | sample 2277101 | NCBI WGS metagenome assembly SDBT01 (sample SAMN10404973, study PRJNA504765) | marine sediment metagenome | isolation source: marine sediment core GS10_PC15, 103 cmbsf | place: Arctic Ocean: Southern Knipovich Ridge | collected 2010 | reverse complement strand
ATTGTAAGCCGTTAACTATTATTTTAGGTACTCAGCTATGGGTGAAGATAAGGAAATATACGGAAGGTCGCCACTGTTAGAGTATGAACTCCCGCGGGCTATAGCAATGAATAAAGCTCAGGCGGACTTGTCAACACAAGCAGCCCATGAAACAGATTTTAATGAATATTGCAAGATAATGCGAAAGATTGAACAATGCCTGTTAAACTAAGCGAAAAGCAAGAATTATTCAGCGTAGCTATGTTTACAATTGGCAGCTTGAGCTTTGGTAACGGTGTAGAATCAGCACGAACAGCAGGGTATTCAGGCAGTGCAAACGTATTGACGCAACGAGGACATGAGCTAGTAAGGAATAGTAAGGTTATTGAGCGTAAAGCCGAGATACAGGCGAATACTGCCACTAGCGTCCGTGTAGACCGTGATTACCTCATCCGCAAGACACAGGAAATAGTTGATTCAGCGGACAATGAGCGTAACAAAATCAGTGCTATCAGCTTACTAGGCGACTTTATCGGTGCTAAACGTGAGACAGCTCCCAATCAAGAGCGCACGAACCAATTAAACCGCCGTATGGACTCAGAAACGCGTAAACTAGCTCAAGAGCTTGCTAAGTGTTTAACACGTAAACGCATTGATAGTCAAGTGTTAGAGGAGAAATAGCATGGAATGTATGAATGAGTGTGGTAATGAGACAGTTGGCAATAGTAAGTACTGTAGTGAGACTTGCAAGACTGTGTATAACCGGAACAAACGGAACACTGAACCGGAACAAAAGCCAACCGGAACACAGCCGGAACAATCACCAAGTATTGAGCGAGGCTTCACACTGCCAGGCGATGTAGATTATGTGGGATGCTGCAAGCAAGACGATGACGGCAACTGGTATGTTGATAAGAGTGAGCAGGCAATCAAGACCATGACACGTGAACAGCTATACAATAAGATAAGACATTACGATGCTACTCACTGGATTGACAGCCCGCACCACAAGGAACTAATGCGCAGACTACACACCATGACCATCAAGCAGCTAGAAGCTAAGGGCTACTCAGTACCAGCGTGGAAGAGACAAGAGGTTGCATAGCACAGCCGTAGAGACGTGAACTATACAAGAGGCATACATTATGAAGGCTAAAGAAAATAAAGGACGAGGGGGGGGGCCGGGTTTGGTTGCGGCGATGTGTATAGAGAACCTACCACCCTCAGATTTTTCCCCCAATACCAATACAAGACAACTTTACACTAGATAAGGAATAGTATTACGCCAATATGCAGGGATTGCTTACATTACAAGGACGATGTTTCTGGAGAGGGGAAGTGTAAGAGGGACACTCCCAAGGCTCATTTCACTAACGACCCCAGTTTTCAGGGTGTTCGCCGTACAAATGGTTGGCCTAAGACAAAGGGTGTGAATACTAGTTGTTCTAATTTTGAAGTTATTCCGTAATTTTATTTTTTCCTAAAGGAGATGTTATGCCACACAAAGGAAGAGGCACGTATAAGAGTAAACCTGGTCACAAGCGTCCTGTTAAGAAGACTGCTGTGAAAGCTAAGAGGAAGAAGTAGAATGGGAATCCAGCGAACATTGCGTAAGAAGAAGACTCCTATGGCGTTGGCTGACTGCCACATGGGCATTAACGGCTGTCAAGTGCTTTTAGGCCACGTAAACCCTAAGCACGTTACTCAGGTGGCAAAGGAGTTCAAGGTTCAGTTGGGCAATTTGGTTAAGCGTGCCAGTCGTCCTACTTACGAAGATATAGTTTTTAAGAGTTTGGAGCGTTTGAATTGATATGGAATTTACGGTTGCAAATATAAAAAAAGCCCTAGCGGGTGTTTCTGAAGTAGATAAAGATATTGATTTCTATTACTTTCTCAGCCCCCTAGTAGGCAGGGCGTATGGCTTTTCTGACGGCCAAGTGATAGGCAAGACAAGGATAATTTTTTCCAAGGAACTGAATTGAACCTAACCCCAGAACAGATTGCTGAGAGCGATGCCCCTTATTGGGCTAACTTGAACGATATTCTTATTGACGGTCGTCCATTTAGTTTGGAAGGTCGGGAATATCAGTTTGAGATGATGCGCCCTGTTACTGATGATGGCAAGACTAAGCTGGGTGAAGTGATTAAGAAGGGCTCTCAGACTGGTGCTACAATGGGCAAGGCTATTGAGATTGCTCACGGAGCGAGATATGGTCTTTATCCACAGGGCATAATTTACTATTTCCCAAGTAAGACCGCTGTGGAGGACTTTTCTGGTAGCCGGTTCAAGCCTTTGTTAAAGGATAATCGAGAAGTTATAGGCAGATATTGTAACGATATAAATTCCGTCTACAAGCGGCGTATCTGCAAGACTAATGTAAGTTTTCACGGCTGTTCTGGTACAACTATCATCGGTGGAATAGAAAAAGACTCAACTCAGGTTCGTAGTACGCCTGCCGATTGGGTTTTACTCGACGAAAGAGATATGTTCGACGACGTAATGGCTCATCAGGTCAACCAGAGACTTGGTAACTCTAAAATAAACCGCCGAACAGATATGGGTACGCCTAAACTCCCTGATGACGGCATTGACAGACTCTACAGTAAGTCAGATATGCGTCGCTGGCAGATTAAGTGTGAATCCTGCCGAAAGCATACTTGCTTAGAGACTGAGTTCCCGAATTGTATAAAAATTAAAGATGGTAGAGGTTATCCAGCCTGTATTCATTGCGGGGCGGAGATAAGTACTTCTAACGGCTTATGGATTCCTGACAACCCATCTAAGGAGACTGTGGGTTATTGGTGCAGCCAGTTACTCAACCCGAACAGAGATTTGGCTCACGTTCTATTAGAATACGACGACCCTACAGAATATGACACAACTGAGGCCGAGTTTCAAAGAACTGTACTTGGTGTAGCTTTTGCTCGTGCTGAGGATTTGTTAAGAGAGTCTGAGGTCTTGAGTTTATGCGATAACACTCACATGGCCTATTCTCACACCGGCCCCTGTGCAATGGGCTTTGATGTTGGTTATCCGTTGATTCACGTTGCTATTGGCGTTCGCATAGCCAATGATAAATATAGAATAGTCCGTGTGGCTAGGGTGAAGAAATGGTCAGACTTGCATGATTTAGCTCGTAGATATAATGTGAAGTCAACTGTTGGTGATGTTGCACCGGAACACCACAAAATACGGGAATGGGCAAAAGAAGCAGCTAGTTATGGTAATACGACCTATATCTGTTACACCCAAGCTCACCTGAAGACCTTTGATGTTTGGGGTCAAGACAATGTTGTAAAGGTAAATAAGACCGATATATTCGACCGCACTCATTACATGGTAACAAATCCTGGAATGCTGACTCTTCCAAGGCGATGTGCAGAAGTTGATATATTTGCCCACCAAATGACTCAGTGTGCTAAGTTCTTGGATACCGATGCTCGTGGGAATGTATCCTACAGATACGCAAAGGTTGGCGACAAACAAGACCATTACAGATGTGCGTTGAATTTCTTCTACTTGGCGTGTAAGAAAGTAGGTACACCAGAAGTCCATCGCGACAAACAAACTGCAACGAAACAAGACACGAGTTATAAACTGAGGTAAGAATGAATAGACGAGAATTTGTAAAACTAATGGCTGTTGCGGTAACTGTTCCGAGTTTAATCAGCATCGGTAAGGAGCAGACTTTCCCATGTAAGTGGAAATATAAAGGCCACGATATTATTATTACCCAGTTTGGTGGCGAGAGGGCTTTTTGCAAGCAAGCATATGTCTGTATAGACAATAAGCATGGAGCGGTATTATTTGACAGAGATGATTCTATGGAAAAGATTGAAAGAGTCACGAAAGAATGGATTGACCATTTAATAAAGCGAGATAGAAGAGTAGCATGAAAAAACGAAATAAGAATCTGTGTTGGGCAGTATTTATAATTTATGCAATAGTACATTTTTTGAGCAAAGTATAGGGAGATAAGAATGAATAAAACTTTTACATTTTGTGCAATTATGTCAACAGCTGCGTTATGCTTAATCGCGATGGTTTTGGGACATATAGCAGATAAATTATGAGAGCAGGCGAAACAGAATCTTATTTGAAGCAGTTCTTCTGGCAGCCAGCAGGGACTATAACAGTCCAGCAGGCGTTGTTAGGTGCTTCTGCGCTCGACCACGAGTCAGTAAAGAACCTTGCTGCCGCTAATAAGGTGATTATAGACATCGAGCAGGGCTGGCTTGCAATGGAGCTTAGATTCTTCTCAGATGCAGCAGCGGATACTTCGGATAAGGTTGAACTGTACGCAGCAGCAACTTCGGATTCTAAGCCAGACCATTACAGGCATTTTGCGACTTTGACGAATTTAGTAGGCACTCAGGTAAAAGGGAGTAATAAATTCATTGATACGATCTCGCCAACCAACGAAGCATGGATGACCAGAAATAACGAGGTTTCACCAGCGGATAATACTTTTGCGTCATATGTGTTTAATAGTCATGGCTATTCACGCATCTTGGCGATTGCAAGCGAGCTAAACTCAACGACTTACGGAATTGAATTCAAGAAAGTTTAAGGAGAGAAAATGAAGAAACTGATATTTAGCATAATGAGGGAATGGTTTTTTGTTGCAGCGGCATGTGTCTTGGTGTTAGCAGCGATTAACTATCGAAGCGAAACAACTAAGTTGAAAGATGCAAGCGATTGGTTTATTGGGCTCTCTAATGATTGGCACTTGTTTGAGGCTGATTACAGGGAGGACATAAAGAATATAGATAGATTAAGGGATGATGCGAGACATGCCGAAGCAATTTCCCTTGAATGGGAACGGCTGGCGATGGAGTTTAAAGAGGAAGCTTTTGATTGGGAGATGAAATATAAAGAACTATACACAGAAACTTATTTGGGGCTTTTGAGCAAAAATGAATAACAAGGTATGTAGAATATGTTCGATAAGGCTTTTCGGCCTATGTGATGAACGAGATATAGCCCTTTGCATAAGGGAAGAGGAGGAACTTGATGAGAGAGTCCAAGAAAGATGCGATAATATAATATTGGAAAAGTTTAATGGGTAAAATAAATTTAGGATATTTCACTGGCAAGACATTGACGTATGGCGTTTACTCGCCTGCTGGTGTTGAAAGAGAAGTTGGTACGAGTTTACCAGAATCGCCAGCGGGTTCGAGAAGATATATTGCTGAATCTACAACGGTTCAGGAGGGCGACGATGTGATTGTGCTGAATGCCACTCCGGTTATAGTGGCTTACGGCGAGTTTACAAAAGAAGGATTAAATTGGCTCAAGAATGGCTAAAAGGAAATTATTATGGGCGTAAAAGAAAAACACTTAGGCCGTAAGGAAACTGTTACGGAAGAATTGGCGGCTAAGATAGCAAGTAGGATAATTGTCAAGGATGGCGGGTTATTCCTTACAGGCGATGGCGGCGGCCCACTTGAAGTCTTAGCTAAAGGCGATATTGGAGACGACGGCCACCGAGGCCCCAGAGGTTTCGAGGGCGAAAAAGGCTTGACTGGAAATATCGGCAAGCAAGGTGATATAGGCCCGATCGGCCCCAAAGGTCTTAAAGGTAATATTGGCCCACAAGGCGAACAAGGACCAAAAGGCGACAGAGGCAAAACTGGCGAAAATGCTATAGGCGAAAAAGGCCCTAAAGGTGAAACTGGCGAAAAAGGTGTTCAAGGCCGGCAAGGAGTTGACGGAGAGCAAGGTTTAACAGGCATAGCCGGCTCACAGGGAGCGACAGGCCCTTCAGGCCCTTGCGGTGTCAATGGCAAGAGTGTAACAGGCGATAGAGGCGAACAAGGCCCATCAGGATTAGCACCAGCGGAATTGATGAGTATTATGAATACAATGAACGACCTCAAGGCAAGAGTTCAGAAGCTCGAAAGGAAATAATATGACAGGCGGCCCATCAACACCTAAACCACCACCAGAGCCAGATCCTTCTCCACAGCCAGTACCAGGCAGAGAAGAGGGAGAGGCTAAAAAGAAAGTTCGCAAGAAGCGTTCAGGCAGGGAGGGTAATATCCTCGCCGGACAGTTGAATCGCTCTCGCAACGATACTAACATTTTAAAAACGAGACTTGGGTAATGGATACAGAAGACTTAATCAAAAGAATGGAACGATTTGAGAATGACCGAGCGAATTGGGATAATCTTTACCAAGACTGCGGCGACTATGGTATGCCTCAGAACAGCCAGATTATCACAGTTAAAGAGCCCGGCCAGCCAACGGAGATAGATTTATTCGACACTACCGCCGAAGAGTCTAATATCCAGTTAGCGGCGGGTTTGTATTCGTTCATGTTCCCAACTGAGGGCAGAGCTTTTGTTCTTGAAGTAGACGATGAAGAACTTGCCGAGAATGATAATGTAAAGAATTGGCTCGAAAAGACTACCAAGATAATACATAAGTTCCTTGTTAGCAGTAACTTCCGTCAAGCGTTCTTTGAGTTCTTAAAACAGTTGGGTTGCTATGGTACTGCGTGTCTTTACGAGGAAAAGGGCAAGAAGACCCCGATAGTCTTTATTAACTACCACATGGCGAGTATTTATATAGCTACTAATTCCGATGGTATAGTTGATACTGTTTTCAGGAAGTTCAGATACACAGCAAGGCAAGCGGTTCAGGAGTTCGGGTTAGAGAATTTAGGCGAGAAGATTCAGAAAGCTTACGGTGAGCATAAGACAAGGGATGAGAAATTCAACTTCATCCATGCTGTATTCCCAAGAGAAGAATACGATGTTCAAAAGGACGACCCTACGAATATGCCTTTTGTAAGCATTTACGTAGCAAGAGACGATGCACACGAAATAAGCGAAAGCGGCTATCCTGAACTGCCTTATCAGGTTGATAGATTCGATAAGGACGCAATGGAGGATTATGGCCGTAGTCCTATGATGAAGAAATTACCTGATATTCGTATGGCTAACTCCATGCAGAGGATTAGGATAAAAGGCTGGGATAAACAGGTAGACCCTACGGTGCTTATTCCGGACGATGGTTCTATATGGCCTTTAGCTACTCAGCCCGGAGGTGTTATATTCTACCGCGCCGGTGGCGAAAAGCCTGAATATTGGGAGTTTAAGGGCGATTTAAAAGGAATGGAAGCTGCTATTTTAACTACTCAGCAGACCATCCAAAAGGGATTCTTCTTAGACATGTTCGACCCGCTAGTTGATAAGAAGAATATGACAGCTACGGAGGTTTCGGCTCGTGTCGAGCAGAAGATGAGATTCTTAACCCCTATCATTGGTAGACTCCAAAGTGAGTTGTTTAATCCGATGATTAACAGGATTATGGGTATTTTGACCAAGCAGAACAAATTACCCGAAATGCCGAAAGAATTATCCGAGCAGGAATTTAGTGTAATGTATCTTGGTAGACTTGCACTCGCTTTGAGGACTTTAGAGGTAGAGGGCTTTACGAAGACAATGATTGAATGGCAGGCTTTACTTGAAGTAACAAATGTTCTTGATAATCTTAACGTCGATATAGCATTTAGAGATTCATCGAGAAATAACGGTATGCCTACCACATGGCTAAGAGATGCAGCGGAAGTAGAAAACGACAGGCAAATACGTCAGCAACAGGCCGAACAGCAGGCGAAGATAGAAGCGGCTGCCCAATTAGCGAAAGCAGCAAAAGACGGCGGGACTAAACCAGAAGAGGGTTCAATTACAGAAAGTGCTTTAAATGCAGCAGGATAATATAAGTCCAGAACAAAAAGCGGCAGTAGCTAAGAGAATACACCGCTCGTCTAAGTTTCAGAAAGTCTTTAAAGGCTCGGACGGAGACTTTGTTCTCAATGAGATTGACACACAGGTAAATTACAAAGGAAACACATTCGACCCAGACCCTTATATAAGTGCTTATAATCAGGGTCAAAGGTCAATAGCAGTATTTCTACATAATGTATTGGAACAGGATGTAGAACAAGCAAGGAAACTTTTAGGTAAGGAGAGCAAGAAATGAGTAAAAGATTAGTATGTAGGTATTGCGGCAATGAACGCAAAGAAGGAATTGAGTGGTACGACGATGAGTATTGTAGTGGCAAGTGTAAAAAGTCAGATGGTGGTGAAATACCCGCCGCCGCAGTTGCCGCTAAAAACTCCGGCACTAAGGCTACGCTCGACCATTACAAGGCAAAGCCTAAGATGTATAGGCGCAGGTACAAGCCTGAGAGGCTTAACTGGGGCGAGGCACTAACTGCCCCTCAATTGGAGCAAGCGGGCCTCAGAGCCAATCGTGAGCCAATTCCAGGGGACTGGGACTATGAAGCGGGTGGTATGGTGGCAGTAATAGCAGACTCGAACGCAACGGCATCGGTCACGGTAACTAAAAAGCCTAACGAATGGATTTTACTTCTCGCTAAGGCTAAAGAACTTGGCATAAGCGTTCACGGCAAGAAGAAAGCCCAAATCGAGGCTGAGATAAAGGAGAAGACAAATGAGTGAAGAAGCAGCAGCACCAGTAGCAGCAGTTAGCGATGGCGGCGGCGATACAGGATATGTCGGCTCTGACGGTACGTTTAACGAAGGATGGACGAGTAGGGAGGAGTTCAAGGGCGATGCGGCTACATTGGAAAGGTTCAAGAATGTACCGGATTTGGCAAAGTCGTATATATCTGCAAGAAACAAACTCGGCAAGAATCCTGATTCTTTGATAGAGATTCCAAACGATACATCATCTGACGAGGTTAAGGCGGCTTGGCGCACGGCAAAAGGTGTACCCGAAAATCTTGAAGGCTACGAATACAATCTATCTGACGACCACGCAGTTAAACTTGGCCCGCTGGATGATGGCAAGATGGCTGCTTTCAGGGAATTTGCGAACAGTCAGGATTTGAGTCCGTCGCAGTTTAAGGCCGCACTTGACTTCTATCACACGAATATGGCTGGTGATATTGACGCAGGCGGAGTTGCATTCAACGAAAAACAGACCGCAGACTCAGCAGCGGCTAAAGTGGAACTCCAGAAGCTGCCCGGCTGGCAGACCGAAGCGGAATACACCGCCAAGATCGAGATTGCACAGAGCGTCTTGGATAAATACGGCCTAGCGGCTGGTATTGAAGACTTGGGCTTGCAAAACTCACCACAGATGATTGAAGGTCTTAACAATATCGCAAATGCTATGAGCGAGGACACCTTGAAAGGGTTGAAGGGCGACACTGGTATTTCGGCTGAGAATATAAACTCTCAGATAGCAGAGATACGAAATCAGCAGGCGGCGATAAGAGAAAAGGATAATGTCAACTTCAAGAGTAACCCTGCATTTAAGGAACTTGAAAATAGACTGAAAGGATTGTATCAGAAAAAGCCAGCGTAGGCTTTTATAATTCAGATAACCTCGAAAGAGCCCTGATGCTTGTGTCAAAGCGACACCGCCTAGTACGGCGAAAAAGCACAGGAAAGCCCCGTAAGGATAACCTTTCCGACAAACTAAATTTTAACTGTTTGGAAAGGAAATTCAATGAGTATTAACATGACAGCGGGCATACCTGAGTGGTTCGTGAGTAAGTTTCACGACGACTTGTATTTAGAGTGCCAAAAAGACGAGTCACGGTTCGGTCAAGCCGTGAGAATTGAAACAGACCTTATGAACGCAGAAGATAAGGCGTTTGATATGATGTCTGAGTTCGAGTTGCAGGAAAAGACCGGAAGAAGTCCAGCGACACCAGAAATGGATCCAAGTACACAGAGGCGTTGGGTTGATACGACTCCGTATCACAACTCAGTACTGTTTGATGTTGATGATGACCTTGACATTAAATTATCGCCGACTGGTGATTTTGTTACATCGTTCAAGAATGCAGTTCAGCGTAAGAAAGATATAATCATCTTCGATGCTTTTGAAGCTGCTACGAAGTCTGGTAACAAGGGTGGCTCTACGATTACATGGGCTAATCAGGACGGTAACATTAAGTATACCGGACTTGATACAGGTCGAACAATCGCTCACGACACAGCCGTTGGTAACGCATCTGCCTCTGATACTGGCATGACTACTGAGAAGATTGAGTTGGTTTTGGAATACTTCGCTAATAACCAAGTTAATCCAAACATTCCTATCTGGGCTGCAATTAGTCCTAGACAGGCAACAAATCTCTTCGGTCAAGAAGAGTACGTTAATATCGACTACAACAACGCTAAGCCTCTGACTAATGGTAGAGTGCTTCGCAACTGGATGGGTGTTAACTGGATAGTTGACCCGCTGGTTACACTCGGTACTAACAACGATGTTGATGGCGATACAAATGTATTTGAATGTTGGTTCTGGGCGCAGGATGCGATGATTCTTGGTATAGCTGATGCACTTACTATCAGAATTACCGAAGAGTCTACACGTTCTTACGCACAGAGAGTTTACGTTCACATGAATATGGGTGCTATGAGATTCGACGAATGTAAGGTTATTAAAGTCGAATGTCAGGCATAAACTTTGTTTTTGCGGGTGTTTCCCGCATTTTTGAAAGGAAGAATTATGAGTTACGATAATTTATTTTGGGGTGGTAAAAACCACGCCGGTGTTGATGTTCCAAACCACTCACAGTGGAAGATTAAGGCTGAAAGTCTTTTGGCTGATAGAAATATCTTCGCAGCTACGACTGCTAAAAAGTTCCCTCATGGCTGTATAGCCGAGGCAAGGGATGGGCGTTTGTGGAGATACAATGAAAACGGTGCAGTTGCACTTACGCTTGCACTGGGTAATCAGTCATCTGTTGGAGTTGCTGGTTGGCAGGATGAAATTCAGACCAACAATCCTAATCTGCCTGCTATTGGCGATAAGCTGATAACTGTCACACTGACTACTACCGCAACGGCTGGTGATTTGATTGATGGCTACTTGACGATAGAGCAAGGCGATGGAAGCGACAATCTGTATCTTATCAAAGACAACAAGACTGGCACAGCTAACGCTACTTCTGGTTTTGATGTTGTGGTTGAGATTGCAGATACCGATGGTCTTCGTACTGCTTTTGCGGTTACATCCAACATTACTGTCACTAAGAACAAGTACAAAGATTCGGTTGTGTTCCCAACTAATCCTACCGGCGTTTTCACTGGCGTTAATCATGTGGCAGTTCCGGCGAATAATTTTTACTGGGGACAGGTTCTAGGCCCATGCCCTATTATCAAAGATAGTACTGACACTATTATTGTTGGTGATATTGTAGCATTAGCTCCTAACACAGCAGGTCAGGTTGGGTTGCGTGACGCAAGCGTAGCCGAAGGCAATACGGAAATTGGGTATTGTATGAGAGCACCTGCCAATGCTGAAACCGCGATTATTGACCTTACTATAGGTTAGGAAAGGAGTACAAAATGAAAAAGTTACTAACAATTTGTTTAGTTTTATTGCTTTGTGCTTCTGCTTATGCAACTCCTGTTGGTAGGTCAAATCTATCTGCTTCGATAGCAGACGTTCAGACAGACACTACTGCACTTATCCAGCTTGCTGCCGACCAATTGGCACAGATAAACAATGCTGGCAATGTGTTTTACGTTGACAGTGGGGCAACTGGTAGCGGTACTGGTACGAGTTGGACTAACGCAGCGATAACTATAAAACTCGGTGCAACTAAGTGCGCAGCAGATAATGGAGATGTTCTTGCGGTTTTTCCGAGTCATGTTGAGACTTTAACTGTCGCTGACCAAGTGGACATTACCAAAGCTGGTCTTATTGTTTTCGGTTGTGGTATCGGTGAAAGTCGTCCAACTCTGACTTACACCACGAATGGTGAGTTTGTAATCGGTGCTGATGACGTAGAGATTCACAACATCAACTTTATAGCTGGTAACGCTGTTACCCATGCTATTGACGTTGAGGCTGGTTTCGAGAATTACGTTATCAACAACTGCCGATTTACTGTTGCCGTCGCCGATACAGATGAGTTTGTTGATTGCATTGACGTAGCCGCTGGCAGCGATAATGGACGCATTACCAACAACAGGTTTGAGATGGGCGCTGCATCTGCGGTGTCCGCTATTAGCCATATAGGTTCTGACTACACTGAAATCTCTGGCAATATTATTTCTGGAGATTACTCAACAGCTTGTATTGAGGACGCTACAACTGCTTCGATATGGATGTTTATCCAGAGAAACACTTTGATAAACGGTACTGTTGGTGGAACTGCTGGACTGAATGCTGTTGCTTGTGTTTCTTTGAAGTCTGATACTGCTGCTGTAATTACAGACAATAAACTGTTCTGTAATGTGGCATCTTCAGATTTGGCAATAGTAGCCGCTGATGGTTTCTTGTCGGGCAACACCTACAATGAAACCGAAGCTTCATCTACGGGCAGTATTGATGGATTAGTAGTCGGTCAGACGTATGTCGCTACTAAGGCGGCGTTAAATACGGCCACTACTGACGACTTATTTCTTGTGACTGGTTACATCCAGATTACAAACTTCTTCGGTGAGGTAACTACTGTATTTGCTGGTAGTCCTGGCAATATGACGATTGAGTTGGATTCGGCTGATGATGATTATGACTCCGATTTCTCCACGACAGTAACTGTTGATACCGCTGGCGAAGGCGATTGGATTAAGTTCACTAATGTCATAGATGAGTCCGTGTTGAGTTTTACGGTTAATACTTCATCTATGCCTGCAATAAACTGGCTTTGTTCGCCGGGAATGATTGAGCAGACGCTTACAAGTACTGGAACAGGTGCGACAACTTGGTATATGACATATATACCGCTTACCCCAGATGCAACAGTGACAGCGCAGTAAATTTAACGGGCGCGGGTTTCGGCTCGCGCCCTATCTTTGAAAGGAATAACATGAAGAATAATATAGGAAAAGTATCAGTGGCGGCATTGTTCTTTGCGTTGTTGCTTTCAATGGCGTTGATACAGCCAGTCAAAGCTATACCTCGTGGCACTGCTGGAGATGTGCGAACAATTTCAATGTCAACGGCAATGACAGCTACTACCGACCAGATGTTCACAGTTACAGGTGGCCCTATTGAGATAGTATCGTTGTTTGGCCAGTGTACTACCGCTTTAGCAGGCAGTCCTGGTAACATGACTATCGAAATTGATGGGGCTGACGGCACTGATTACGATAATGATTTTAGCACAACAGTGACTGTAGACACACTAGGTGAAGGCGATGTTGTACGGTTCACTAATGCTATTGACGAGGGCGTTCTGGACATCACTGCAAACGTGAACGCAGGTCAAACTTTAAGTTGGTTCTGTTCTGAGGGCGAGATTGAGCAAACACTAACATCTACTGGAACAGGTGCAATTAAATGGTATATGTCTTATCGAAGGTTGTCGCCTAACTCAAGAATAACAGCTAACTAAGAGGTGTATTATGAGCATGACAGATAATGCAGCCAACGTGGCGGCGTGTAACCAATCCCTGAATATGCTAGGTGCAGAAAATATTGCGGTAGGTTCAGTAACAGACCAGAACCACATCTATTGTACATCGGTATTTGATGATGCAAGGGACGAGATACTTGCTGCTGGTCAGTGGAACTTTGCTATGAAGGGTGATTACGCACTGGAGACGACTTCGCCGAAATTCGGATACAACCAAGCATTCACTAAGCCAACTGATTCTGTGAAAATATGGATTATAGCCCAAATGCAGGACTCAGATTTCAAAGTTGAAGGCTCCCTGATAAAAACTGACCTTGGTGAAGTTCCTGCTGGCTGGGTAACTGCTACTGACTACGTTGCAGGGCAATATTTATCTTCAAATGACTCAGGAACAGACTTGACCTATATCGTTGATACCGGATTCACATCAAGCACAGAAACAACCGATCTGTCTTCATTCTGCACTGCACAAGCCTCTAATGTGGCTGGACTCGAAGTTGAATACGTCTTTCAGCGAACAGACGTTGACGCATGGCCTGTAGCTCCTAGGCAGTCTCTAATCATTAACCTAGCCCGTATGCTTGCCCCTGCAATTAAGCAGAACGAAAAAGCCGCTGTGACTTTCCAACAGATGTTGTATGGTGGGCCACGAATCACAGGTTATATTAACATAGCACTTTCTCAGGACGCTCAAGAGGGCGGGGTTGTGAGATTTGCGACTAATACTTTACTTAGGTCTAGGCACAGCAGAAGGGTTTTAAGATGAAGAGGTTGGTATTAATATTATTCTTATGCACAACTATATTGGCAGAGAATCCATACCGTATATTAAATTCTTTCAGTGGCGGTGAACTGTCTTTTCTAAACGCCAGAGAGGATTTAGCTAAATTTCAAACAGGTTGCTCTATAATGGAGAACTTGATACCGATACCACAGGGCGCAGCACAAAAGAGACCTGGAACTAAATTTATAGCAGAGGTGAAAGATTCGTCTGCAAAGACAAGGCTGTTAGAGTTCGAGTTTTCCACATCACAAGCATATATCATAGAAACAGGCAATCAGTATATGCGGTTTTATACCGATGGCGCACGAATATCAACTACGCTAGGGAATGAAGATATAAGTTCTTTAGACAATATACTAGCACACTGGAAACTTAACGATGCTCTAGCCACTACGGCTGTTATTGACGCTGATGGAGCGACCCATGACGGCGTTGCGACCACAAATACCAACGTTCTTAGGACGATAGGAGCGGCAGGGACAGGCTGTTTTGATTTCGCTGGAGTAGATATGGTAGTTGTGACAAGCCATGCAGATTTCACATTCATAGAAGGAGTTGACGGGGATTTCAGTCTTATGGGTTGGATATTCGTACAACAGGGGACAGTTAAGCAGGTTATTATATCTAAGTTCGATACTAACGGTAAAAGAGAATGGCATTTGAGTATTGCTGCCGACAGGGATTTAGAACTATTATTGAGTGACCAGAGTGCCGGTATAAACGTGCGGCGTTCATCAGACATGGAATTATCATTTGGCTGGCATCATGTAGTAGCAACTTACGAGGGCAACGCAGGCGGCTGGGCTGGTGCAACTGCGATGAATCACGCTATTTTATACGTTGACGGCGCGTCTGTAGCATCAACAGCGGAGAATAACGCCGGTTATGCGGGAATGGAGGCATTGACTGGCGACGTATCCATAGGAGCTTCGTTAGCAACAGGAGTAGCAGCGGAAGTATGCCTAAATAAAATTGACGATGTTTCGGTATTCGGCGATATTCTAACTCCTAGCGAGATTTCTACTTATTACGCCGACACTGTAACAGCTATAGTTGAAATTGAAACGCCTTATTTGACCGCTGATTTATTTAATTTGAAAGTCGAGCAATCTGCTGACGTTCTTTACATAACACACCCCGATTACGAGCCTAGAAAACTTTCTCGACTAAGTGATGCCGAGTGGGTTATCAATGCCATTGATATACAGACTGGGCCATTTAGATCAGAGAATTTAGATATACCCTCGAAAATATCCGCATCCGGAACAACTGGGAGTGTGACATTGACGGCAACCGGAGGTGCTCCGTTCTTCACAAGTCACGTACCATCAGGCTCATCTGCGACATCTAAATCCCAAACAGGTGCATTATTCAAGTTAGTACACCCGCTTGATGATTTATCTTTTTCTGACACTTTAGAGGATGACATTGGAGCAAGTTCAACCGAGGGTGTTAGCTGGATGTCGTGTGGCACGCTTTTTAAGGGAGCAGAGTGGCATTGGGTTACTGGTGGTACATGGCTCGGCAAGGTGGCTATACAGAGGAACTATACAATAGGAGCGGCTTTTGGCGATGCGGGATGGGAGACAGTCTTGCCATTTGAGGGTGTTACTACCGCAAGAAATGTAGACGAGACAGGCTCGGAAGATGATGGGGATGCTGATTACAGAGTAGCTTTTCTTGACGACACAAGCGGGACGGTTATTTCTTACTTCACAACAGACCAAACATCAGTAGAGGGGATTGTTGAAATAACTGCTGTCACGAACAGCTCAACGGCTACTGGTACGGTATTAAAGACATTGGCCTCAACCGACGCTACGCACCGCTGGTCAGAGGGTAGTTGGAGTAATTTCAGAGGTTGGCCCCAAACGGCATCATTCTTTGAAGATAGACTCATGTTCGGCGGCAATACAGCACAACCTGATACTATATGGGGCTCTGTTGTGAGTGATTACAGTAACATGGAGGCCGGCGTTGACGATGCGGACGCTGTTATTTTCACACTCTCATCGAGACAGGTTAATGTTATTGAATGGCTGATTGGTAAAGATAAGCTGCTTATAGGCACTTCCGGTGCAGAGTGGACTATTGAGGGCGGGACAGATGAACCACTTACGCCATCTAACGTGATCGCTAAACAGCACTCAACTTATGGCAGTGCTAATTTACAGGCTAATATAGCAAATGAAAGTGTCCTTTTTTTCCAGCGAGGCAAAGAGAAAATGCGGGAATTGGCGTATAACTGGGAGCTAGATTCTTACGTTGCCCCAGATATGACGATATTGTCTAGTTTAGTAACTAATAGCGGAATAGACGACACAACTTTCCAGAAGACCCCCGATTCTATTTTGTGGTGCGTGAGAGCCGACGGTGAATTACCTGTCTTTTCTTACGAGAGAAGCGAGAACATAACAGCATGGTCGAGGATGATTACTCATACAAACCTAGCAGGTACTTTAACAGATTCGGATTTCGAGTCAGTGGCTAGGATAAGCGGTGCTACAGAAGACGAGATTTGGGTTATAGTTGAGAGGACTATCAATTCAAGTACTGTAAGATACATAGAGCAGATTCAATCAAGAGACTTCGGGGATGACGCAGAAGATGCTTTTTACGTTGATTGCGGGATTACTTACGATTCAACCGCTTCATCAGCTATGACGGGTTTGACCCATTTAGAAGGTCAGACTATTTATGTCTTAGCAGACGGAGTTGTTTTCGATACAGAAGTAGTTTCGAGCGGGGCAATAACTTTAAGTCTGAATAACGTCACAACCACAGCATCTACAGTGCAAATGGGGCTAGGGTATGAAGTTAATATGAGGACAATGCCTCTTAGCTTTATAGGTAGCGAGACGATACATGGGAAAATGAAGAGAATAAGCGAAGTGATTTCAGAGTGGTATTTAAGTGGCGACTTCTCTATTGGCAAGGATGCGTCTAATTTACAAGCTTACGGTATCACCGGACAGACAACAGACATTGACAGAAAGACATTCCCACCTGGTTGGGATAGAAATGGTTATATTTTTATTTACCAGTTGTCACCCGAACCGTTGACGTTATTATCTATTATGGCGGAGTTCAATTTACAATGATATTTATTAGGCCATTTAAAAAAGAAGATTTGTTAGCCTTTGAGCCTTTAGAGCCCTTGAGCGTCGCTGAGATTAAGGACGAGGAGTTTGCACAGGCAATTGAGGATTCAGGCTTAGCCGTTACAGGCATCAGGGACGGTAAGGTTATCGGTTGCGGTGGTGCACATCCTATCCTTGACAGCACACATGGCGAGATGTGGCTTAGACTGAGTGCGGATTGCATGGAGCATAAGCTTGATACGCTAAGATGGATAAGGGATGGCTTGAAAATAGTAGAAGAAACCTATCCTTTTGAACAGCTAAACGCAGTAGTACAATGCTGTTTCGTGCAAGCAATTAAGATGGTTAAGTATCTAGGATTCAAGAAAACTCAGGATATAACAGAAGATGGTAAGACGTGGTGCGTTTTCAGTAAAAGGATACAAATATGACAGGCGCAGAAATAGCCATTATTTCACTTGCGGTAGCCGGAACAAGCGTTGCCGCTTACGGCCAATACCAAGCAGGCAAGCAAGCACAGTCTCAGGCTAAAGCTAGTGCGGCATGGAACCTTTACAAC
>SDBT01007622.1_pt1 | contig 17782 bp, 24 predicted proteins | sample 2277101 | NCBI WGS metagenome assembly SDBT01 (sample SAMN10404973, study PRJNA504765) | marine sediment metagenome | isolation source: marine sediment core GS10_PC15, 103 cmbsf | place: Arctic Ocean: Southern Knipovich Ridge | collected 2010 | reverse complement strand
GCTGATGTCCTTTTCTTTCCCCTTAGACTGTTTGGTGCTAGGGTTGTCGCTTGTCCCATTCTTTGTACCTCTCTCTCTTAGTTCGAAGTCTTTTGGTATTTTGTAGCGTAGGACACTGGAATAGTGTTCGAAATCCCACCTACGCAAAAAGGGTTCTGTCTTACGTGTAGTTTCGCCCCTGATCTCGCTCTTCCCCATTGAATCAGACCAGTATTCTAGCCTGAAGAACAACCTATCCATTACACTCTTATCGTGGGGTTCAAGTATTTTCCATGCTTGTGTGATAAACGTATACTCTCCTGCCACAGGAGCACACGCTACGATAAAGGCCTCTAGGACAGGTTCTTTACCCTCCTGTACATCATACGCGTGGAGGATAAGGGTACGGTTTGGTTCATGTTCAAGACCATCTTTGATAATCTGTACCAGTTCAGACATGGTCTCATCGTCGTCAGCTACTAGGTGTTCTAGCATATAGTCAATACCAGCTTGTTCTGTTACTCTGTAGATCTCTAACATTTTACATTATCCTTATGTTACAACGATAGCATCCGCAGCATCATTCTTAGCGAAAGCTCTGATAGTTATTCTCATTGATATTCGGGTATTATATTCAGTAACCTGCATTTCTAAAGTACCGTCTGTTGCCATACGCCATGTGGCAACAGTAGTTGAAGCTCCACCTACGTCTGTATCTATTTTGGTGATCTCCTGAGCAACACCCCCACCGAGGAGATATAACCTGAACCACTTCCATTCTTCTTGATCCTTCCATACACCTCCAAGCGATTCCTTATGCTGAACATTACTACCTCCAATACCTCCGTTATCTTCAGACCATGTGCCATTATCTACAGGAGCTCCACCATCCCAAACAGCACCTACTTCGACAAAGCGATTGCTCCAGTCTCTAGTATCAACAGTGAACCAAGCTTCATCGCCCTGTATATCATACCACTTATCATATATCAGTGAAGTTTTAAGAGCATCCGGTGCTTCACCCTCAGAATTACCTCCATACTCAAACAGGTATAGAAGATTATCTCCTGGCTCTACATGAACTAGTACGATAGAACCAGTAGGGATTTTCGTTACCTGATTCGATTCCCACAAAGACAATCCTGTGCTTGTATGTGTTCTGCCATCTGTCTTAGTCTTTACAACACCAGATGTTGTATCAGACTCAACTTCCGCCCATTGATTGTACTCACCTCCTCCACCAGAATCTTCTTGATCTATCCTAGCAGGGAATATATGAGCATCAGGAACACCACCTAGCATAATTCCGTAGATAGTAGTGTTGTCTCTTTCAACAGGTCTCTCTAGGCGGAGGAACATTACAACCGCATCATCAGCTAGGGTAAGACGTCTATCTTCTCCATTACTTACTACACCTATAGCGATCTGCCCCAAGTCATTCTTTGTCCTATCTATCCCGCATGGGAATACATCTATGTGGTCATAGTCACCATCTATCGGACCATCCTCAAACTTGCCATACTCTATCTCATAGGGTTCAACGTGGGTGTCTTTCTCAAGATACTCATCCACACCAGGAAGATTCATCTCTTTGGGATACTTACTAAGTATATCTTCAACTAATGCCACACGTTCCTCTAACGAACTCTCTTGTGTAGAATCATCATACTGTGTCCCATCTTCTGCCTGTACTTCCCTTGGTAGATTACTAACAAAATCCCTTAACCTATCCATAAACGTATCATCATCAATACCCTCACCTAGGTCTACAAATCCCTGTAGTAGCTGATTAACTGCTTGTAAAAGGGCACTCATGTCATTGCCCACCAAAGGAGAGTATCAAGATCATCAAACGTGGTGTCTTCTTTGAAGAGATCTCTGTAACCATTATTATCTCCCGAAGCCATCTTTGCCTCGATATCAACAGTACGTATTACAAGTTTCGCATTACCAACGGCTGCCCCTACAGCAAGGGTATCTTTGTGTATGTAAGTAAGAGACTCTGTAGTAGACATATCCATGTTGTCAATAACAGGAACCGCTTTAGGACCTCTGTAGTACTTCTTTGATCTGCATGTACCCTTGTTAGTTCCATCATCATATAACTCATTCCAGTGTACATCACTATACCAGAATGAATAGTTGATAGGTACATGTGTGATAACACTGTTGTACAAGAAATACTTAGGTATGTCTACTCCAATTAAACGTGCTTGCCCAATACCTATACCAAGTTTAGGCATTGCCTTACCATTGATCTTATCTAATCTATCCATGTACGTGTTCCACGCTTTACCTGTCCTGTGAAGCGTGGTTGCTACGCTGTATGCAGTACGTATTTGTAATACTGACAAATGCTTGAAACGTACATTAGAACCCTCAACGACTCGATAAAACATATGAGGTTGTGTCTTATGAGGCCCTTCTATTACAAGTTCACCGGTGTCTTCTTTTTGTCTATACTGTAGAGGTCTTGTAGATACACTCAGGGTAGCACTTCCTACAGGATGAGTAATAGGATTGTAAGCACTTCGATAAAGTACTTCAATCTCAGCACAGTCTATGTTGGATACAACACCTCCCTCACGAGCATTTGTTAGATTACGTAGGCGACGAGGGATCATCACAACACCATTTTGTTCCTTTGTGGTCCATGTATCGTCGTCAAGGAAATCACTGGCTAGGATCTGATCTGCCCCCTTCGGACCTACGTACCTCCTCACACCAGTCCAGAATGCAGCATCAGCTACACCTCTATCATGAGAGCGTTCAATCTCGTGCCATGTTGTAGGAAGGGCCATCGTTATCTCCTCCTTGGAGCACTATATTGTGCAGTGATCAAACTACGCTTAACGGTGTATGAAGGATCGATTCGTACACTGATACACCCAGGCTCGATACGATTGCTCCAAGTACCCTGGCCATACCCGTCGCCTATCTCCGCAGGCAGCTTACCCCTGAAGGTAACAACCTGATTCGACTTAGAAGCTGAATCAGACACTGTAACAGCACCTGTGCTTGTGAAGCCGATTACTCAGTTATCAGCATCAGTTGCAAAATCAAGAGGTAGTCCGACCATTGCAGGGTAGAAGAGAGAACCACTCACGCGTGTTACGACAGCAAGGGTTTGAGAATACGTGCCCGTACTATCAGTTATCGCACCCCATCCGTTCTCTCCCTCTTGTATAACACTATCATCACACTCCCACCGTCGGGTGTATAAGATCCCGTTTCGGGATATGGATTGTAGCCTTGATCGTAGAAGCTCCCTGAAGGTATCAGTACGTGCAACGCCGCTCCATAGATCGCTACGAAAGCCTTTAACTCTGAGCTTCTGCTGCATCTTCCCCTCAACGTGGGATATGTGAGATGATAACACCTCATAGTACGTAGTACCAAGAACAACATCACCCCTTTCTTGATCAGCCGACGCGATCGTTACCCCTCTACGAACTTGCCACACCCTAGTGATAACCTCCCCATCAGGTACCTCTTGCGAGGTCCATTCACTCTCTATAGCATGTGGTGTGTTGTCAGGCATGGTGATGTCCTACGAACTTCACATCTGTGATATCCGCAACAGCGTTAGGGTGTATGTCAGTGCCTGGGCGTGAACCAGGACCGTCTGCTTTGAACAGTGTAGAGGGCTTACGCCTGTCGTTCTTCTCTAAGAAGCTAAACGCCCTCTCGTATGTCTTCTCCCAGTACGCACGGGATGAGGCGAACTCCTCCCCGGCGTACAGGTCCATCAACACACGTGCGACAACAGCATTCTCGACACCATCTAGTGTGGGTTCGCTTGATCGGGCAGTAGCTAGGGTGGGATGGGATGTGGTCGTCAGCCTTACTGTGTAGTTCGTGTTTGTGTATGGAGCTAGTCTCAGCTTATCGCCCAGCCTATATCCATACCTAGGCTTTCCCAGAATGCCCAGTTCAGGATATGGTATGAGATCATCAACATACCCTTTGGGTCTGATATCTAGAGGGTACGAGAATGTCCCGTTGATCAGCACAGCACCATGTATCTTGTTAACCCCACTAGGCAGCGATACATACTGCGGCGTACCGATCCACGATGCATCCATGTCAGTCTGATCATCATCAGTAGGACTACTAGACAACACAATCACATTACCATCAGTCTTGGATGCGATCGTATACCACCCAGGGGTTGTATCAGTACCTGCGGTGATAAGAATCATATCACCACTGGTGAAGGTGTAGTCATCGAACGCATTCGCTTCTGTTAGTGTAAGATCACCCTCATCCCAAGCTCCATCACTAATGGCAACGTTGAGAGATAGGATATCAATATCACTTTCTATCTCTTTCAGACCCTGAAAGCTATGCCTCTGCCCGATCTCCTTCAACGCATTGGTGATAGAATGACCCATCGTGATTAACTTGTCAGTAAGGCCACTAAACTGATCTATGATTAATGCTTCTATCTCAACCCTGGTCATCCTAACACCTCTCTTTAATCAACTATTTTCACAACATCATAGGTGGTTGAATCTGACCAATTATACACAAAATAAAGATCACTGTTTGTACTGTCCCAGATCCAACAGTTGTTAGATCCTGGGCTTTCGATTGCTGTAGATGCCGTAGGCACTCCTGCCATTGTGAAAAACTTATTACCACTTGCACCATGCGGGATACGCTTGCTGTTGTACGCAAGCTTCTCCATGATAAACCTTCTAGCCTGTAAGGGCCGAAGGGGTGTTAGTGACGATCCGATTGATACTGTAGCTCCCATTTTTCATACTCCTATAAGTTTTTGTTTCTGTGAACAAACTATTTTCACATCCGTGCATAGTTTCTCATACCTATACCTATCCCTCATTAAAAACCACCGTTCTAACTGACACGGATGGTCGAAATCTTCTGTAAACCCCCCAAGTTCAACCCAATGTGGAGAGTCATCTTTTTTCTGAAACTCCCCAGCTACCTTTCTCCAAGGGGTAGCATCTGTTAGTTGAAAACTTTCTAAGGCACTTTTCACCTTTTCCCTATCTGAAGGCCAGAACGAACACGCGAAATCCTCCCCCCAGTGTTTTCCTGTCAACAACGACATATCTGCTCTTGCAAAGATAACGAATGTCTTCGATCTATCCTGGCTGAAGATCTTATCCATTGCATCATCTTCAAACCATGTATCTCCTAGAAGACACACAGTCTGATCCACATCAGACCACAGATGAACAGAGTTTAGACACTTATCAGGAGCCTCTTTAACCTCAGGCGTGTCAGGACTCATTACCTCAACAAACTCCAGCCTGGCTCCTTTTCTTAGATACCTAGGATCACTCTCTGGACCTATGATTGTAATATCAAACACACCTCTCTCATTACACTGTCTGATCATACGATCCAACAAACACTCGTTGTCTATCTCAAGCAGTTGTTTAGGAACACCCAGAGAATTAGCCCAGCGTCTTCCTGCACCTGCGGCATAGATCAAAACCTTACTTGATAAAGAGATCGGTATGGTCATCTCCATTCACCTTTATCCTTGCTCTTAATATCTCAGCACTTGTTGGAGTTACCTCAACCCTTCTGCCCATGTGAACAGAAACAACATCAGTCACACCATAAACAACACCCCCTGCGTCCATGATCTTTTTGCAGAAAAACGCATCCTCCCATCTATACAGTGTGGGAACGTCAGGATCAGGCTGCATAAGAAAAAACGGAGCTATCAGATTATCACTTACCCATTTCATGTCTATCAAAGCACATCCCAAACCACAGGTGTCTATTTTGATAACACTCTCATCCTCTTTGATCGGAACAAGGACATTCTCTTTCTCAAGATCCTCCCCCTCTTTTTTCTTACCCCATGTACTAACAAAGGGATACCCCCGTTGAACATAATACCCACTTACCATTGTGCATTTTTTCTCTTGAAGAACATCAAGCAGTTTTTTTAACGCTCCATTAGGAGGTCGAGTATCTGCGTCAATAAACCACAGAAAGTCACTCTTCATCTTAAGGGCTTCGGTTATGATCAATTCTCGTGCTCTATCATGAGGCATAACACTCTGAGGACAGACAAACATTAGTTCATCCATCATCTTAGATGCTTCTGCACCGGCAACCAGTAGGTCTGTCACACATTCCTGTGGCAGATCTCCAACAAGGGGTATCCCTATAGTTAGCATTTTTTTCTTTCTCCAGTTAAAATATCAAGGGAAGCATTTAATAAGGCCAATGATAGTCGCAGCACTTGGGGAAGCAACTGTCGCTACTGACTCCATAGCAATGATTGTTTTCGTATAGATAGGAGCAGTTCCTACTGCTGTTGATCTCGTAACATAAACAGCACCATTGACACCAATCATGCTGTCACCAATCACGAGAGTTACAGACGCAGAACCGAGGTGATTAACAGCAGCATTAACACCATCTACCTGGATCCATCCAAAGCCACCAGATGGAATAGCACTAATGCATACTCCTGCCATGAACATCAGCTCATCAGTAGCACCGTCTTCGATGAAGTTGTTCATGTCAGCACCATCATCCTCGCCGCTGCTAAAGGCAACATCGCCAACGACAAAAGCACTTCCATGAGTACTCTGAACCCATCGATAGATCTTTCCATCATTACCATGACGGATAGTACCTACCTGTTCGCTGTCAAACGCTCCGCTTGCAACTACATCCGTAAGCTGAGTCTTGAATAATGTTTTTGGATCATTAATAGCCATTTTTCTTTCTCCTCTTAAGATGCATATGTACCCAGCCAACCGTTCCGACGTGGCTGTGTACCTATTAGCTGCATGGTTGATACGATATGAGCAATACGCTCAAGTTGTAGTTGTGCGACCTTCCACTCTGTCATCTCAAACCAGTAGTTGGGATCGTACACAACCTCGATATAGTTGGTATTTAGCATTAGACATCTGTTGTCTGTCATGCCAGGTGTCCACACTACGTCCTTACCCTTGAACTTCAGAACTTCATAACCCAAATCTGCAAGATGCGACCCGGTGTTACCTACGATCTGAGTCATATCCAGGGCAAAGTCCTCATAGGTCTCAAACAGATCTTGGTCCATTATGATAAGGTTCGGACTCTCTAGGCCCTTTGTACATGTATTGTACAAATTCTGCATCTGTTTCATCAGATTCAGGGCCATAGGAGCGGTGGCGGTAAGATAGTTCGATCTCCACCACGTGTTACCAAATCCGATAAAGCCAAACTCATAACTATCGGATGCTCCAAACGCAGCATCAGCACCCTGTGCACTTCCGCCTGGCATCATGTTATACAAGCTGTTAACATCACGCGTTAACCGCATGGCTTTAACTTCATCCGAATTAGCCCCACTATTCGCGTTGGTAGCTGGATCAGCTAAAAACGTACTCTCTACAAGTGTATCAAGTGCGTCTTTCGCGGCCATGATCTTAGTATCGACCAAGCTCTTAATCTTACTCGGTCCTTGGTTTTTCTGATCGTCCTGTAATGCCCTTTGGATATGGGATTCCATATACTTCCAATCCCACCTCGCCATGGTTTGGATCTCATCCTCACCACTTGAAAGGGTATCACCCTTTTGTATCGTTTGACCGGTCTTCACACCGTAACGGATAGTGCGGGTAATGTATTCACCGCCTACCTGAGGTGTGAGCATACCTCTCTCACGAAACGCCGCAGTGATTACATTCGCGTCTAGTATGTTATCAATAGCCTCAGCTCTGATCTCATACCAGGTGTGCGTAAATGCATCATCAACGGTTCTATTTAGCTCAGGCAATCCAGCCATTTGTTATCCTTGATTTTACCTGTGGTCCTCGATAGCCTTTGCTACGCCTATCTCGGAACCTTCCGACACTAATTGCCTAAATCCTCTGACACCAGGAAGAAGAGGAACCTTCCTCTCTCTCTTAGTAGGTGCTTTGGAGGGTGTGGGGCGTTCAGTTCCCAGGTCAAGCTTCTTACCCTTTTCTAACTTCTTCCCTGACGCCAACACATACAACTGCTCCAAACTAAGGTTAGGATTAAGCTCGTGTAATTCTATGATTTTCGGCTTATACTCTTCTAGCTCAGGATCTATCTGTTTCATCCGTTCCCATTCTCTGAGAGTTTCCTGTTCCTGTTGTGCCTTCCTGCTATTGCCTAGTTCCTCTAGTGAGGATGTAAGAGGCTTCATAGCGTCTGTGATCTGGGTCTTGATCGTATCAAGCATACCATCAGCTATGTGTTTCTTTAGGTCTTTATTTGACATCTCTTCGATGTCTATGTCTTTGTCTGTGGGTGTGACGGGGTCTTTGTCCTTCTTCTCCTCCCCTACACTAACCCTTACCTCCTCCCCCCTGTCTCTAGCTTCAAGGATCTCCTGCACGGCAGGATCTCCCAACAGCTTACCAAGTTTAACCGTAGAACCATCATCACTATCTTCCATCTTTTGCAGTATCTTTTGTGTATTAGAATCAGCTATTGTGCTAGGATCTACTTCATTACCATCTTCATCATACAGTTTCATGTTCTTGTCCTCTAGTTATGCTATCTAATCGTTGCTGTGCTGCGTGTGTTCTGCAAGCTACACGGAATAGTCTGGTAATAAATCTCTTATCGCCAGGCAGTATGTCTCCACGTATCTTACAAACCCACTGTTTGTCTTTGTGCTTCCTAAATACTATGATCTTTTCCGGCTTTTCTTTCTCGCTCACAATAACGCTCCGCTTGACAATCCGTTTTTCTTACAATATTGTTGTAGTTTTCTCTTAGAATCAAACATCATTGGCTGGTCCGCGATGTGATCTAACACAATCGGTTTCCATACCTCTATCATAGACCCTGTGAAGACACGTTTCATACCTCCGCCACAAGGACACACTAATCTCCTGTTTCGATCCCTTAACCATCTAAACTCGTCCTGTATAAAATCACACTTTTGACACTGGTAACTGTACGTTGGCATCCTGATCACCTCTAAATATACGCTTAAATCCAGGGTTGTTGTTTTTGTTTACCATATAATCGTTCAGTGCCGGGAGGTTCACACCTGGACTCTGAGCTAGTGTAGTATACATCTGTAGAGCGTCATTCTCTTCCTGTGTCTCCGTGGGGAGGATCTCATCAGAGAACACAGCCTCGTATTGGTATTCACCCCTCAACTGCGAGCCTGTGAACTCCATCCACTCCTTTGCACCTTCCTCACCCACGAACTCTGTGATACGTGGCTGGGTCCAGAACTTAAATATAATCTGGTTAATCTTCCTGAATACATCCTCATAGGCAGTCCTCAGATTACCCTGCCTCCGGCCCATTCTCCTCAGTGTACTCTTATCAACAGTCTTAACCTCAGCAGCCGTCGTCCGTCCTCCTTGAAACTCTCCGTGTTGATTCTTTGATAAGCCAAGAACCTCTCTCGCGTTACTGTGAATGATCTCAGCATCCTGATATAGCGATGACATGTTCTCATTATGCATCACAGCGATAGAATCCTTTATATTACTACTGCTGTTAACCTTGATCCCCATATACCCATCAGCACTGATTGCCTTTTGAAGCTCTTCCTCATCAATCGCACCTTCTTCATACAGGAACTTTAGCTTGGTAATCCTTCTCTGTATCGACGCCTGGAGACTGATATCATCAATCTCAGCCTGTGGATTTTTAAGATAGTATGCGTCTGGTGTGGTCCAGAAGCTTCGTGCACGTGGGGTGAAAGATAGGTCTATAAAGGGCAGACCATCAAGTTGTAGCTCGTTAGGTACGTCCCTTAGGATACGTTCATGCCCAGTAGCAATCACCTTGATAGTCCTATCTCTCCTATTATGTATCTCAAACATCTCAAGATACTCCACAGATCCTCTGTGCGTACTTCTCATCGACGACATACCCACTCTGTGCAGCTGTTTGGTTGTCGTATACGATCTGGTGTAATCCTCCTGCGAGATCGAAGGTTCCAGATCTCTATGGTTTTTGTACTTATCGTCACTGCGAACCTCATCAATATGTCTAACAATCCTATGTGCTACCCACGCAGCATCTTCTATGTCTACCGTCCCCCACGGAACGACAATATCATGCGGTGGCACTGCTAACACCCAAGGCATTCCTGGATCAGTCCGTCCTGGCTCGATCAGCCTACCCCGCTGATCAAACTGAGACAGGGTCATACCTAACGGCTGATCTCCGCCAATATCCCTGTGAGGATCATACCCGAACTCGCTATCGTATCCAATCTTAACAATCCCCTTGCCCCATAAGAACGCATGGAGAATCGCCCTCTCAAGTGCCTTTGCTACTCTCAACTCCTTCATCAGCCAATTATCAACACTCTCGAGTACAGGAGCCCATTTGACAAACTCTCTTCTCCTAGGCCTGATATTAAGATACGGATAAGAAACGCTCAACGCACTGATAAAACTATCTCCGTTCGACGCTATCAGATTAGGCCCCGCAGCAGCACGGTTCTTACTATCAGCACTATAGAACACTGCCTCTAGAGAGGCCCATGCATCCTCCATGCCATAATCCCTCCTGTACCGAAGACCATGGTCGATCTCCTCCCTCCACTCCTGAGCTGTCAGTTCTTTCTTCTTAGGCATGTTAGATCCTAGACATCAACGCATTATCCTTAACATTCTTCACAAGCCTGTTGGCTGCGTTAGAACGTACATTCTCAAGCCTAGCCTTATCCTCGTCGCTCACATTCTTGTATATCTCTTGACCTGTTAGCACCAGATTACGCACTGCCCTGCTCTTGAACACGTTCCTGAACAGACTCATAAGAGCTACAACAGCTGATCCGTACCCGAAGGGTGTGATATCCCTAGCTACACTTGTTAGGTCGGTAAACACCTGATCATCCTCAGCCTGTTTCTGATCTCTCTGACTAACCATCCTGCCCTTTTTACTATGCAGAAGCTTTAATTTTTGTGTATTCTCCTCAACGCGTCTCTCGATCTCAAGCCTAGATAGGTCTGTTAAAGGAACCATCTTCAGCTTACTCTTATCCCTCACGATTCCCTGTTCAAGCAACTCAATCTCTGTATCCACATCAAAGATCGCTTTAGTCTCCTGTGCGATCCTCTCCACATTACACCCGAACACACCACACAGATACAACATGCCAATGATAAACACTACAACCAGAAAAACACCACACAAACGTACAATCAGATCAAAATCAATACGCATATTCAGTCTCCTACTGTAAGAATTTTATAATCCACATCCCAGCACTCCCCCCAGCTAGTACTAGACCAATGCCTATACCAAACATGCCAAACTTCATCTTTGCCATAACAGGACAGTTTTTCGGAAGCTCCAGTGCTAACCTACGCACAGACAACTCAATCATATCCTTAACCCATTCTTTATCATCTCTTGTTAGCACCTTCAAACTCCTCTATTCAACTGAGCTACAGCTCGTATCTCAAGATATTCTTGTGTAATCTCATCATTACTAGTTATTGTAATTTTAAGAATATACGTATCTCCATCGGTCAATGCATCAGCATGTAGAAACTTTCCATACCAAGTACCACTCCCAGAATGTGTAAACGTAATGCCTGTCTGTACAGATACACCATCAAGATCATCAACATCCATCAGAATAGTAGCATCCGTAACAGCACTATCGTCTACATTATCAACAAGGCTGTTTATCCATACCAATCTCGTAGACGACACATGTAGTATAAAAGGCATTTTTGTTAATTCTCTTTCTCACCAACGCTTTGATAACTATACCTTGGTTCTACAGTAACAGACCCAACACTATACCGAGACTCTGTCACAACACTACCGACTGCATATCTAGGCTCCACAGTCACATCAAACACATAATCCTGTATAAGATCCGCCCCAGGAGACCAATACCCTGTGGTCCAAAAACCATTCGTCCAATATCCTGTGGTCCAATGTCCTGCTACAATTGCCACTTTTACTCTCCAACAATCGTACTTGATGTACGATCTCCCACGATGTTATGTATCACCGTAACCAGGGTTGTGGAACCATCTCTCTTCTTAAACACAACAGTTGAGCCGCTAGGATCAGTCTCACCCATCAGAACGGAAACAAGAGAACTTATCATTAGAGACCCAGCAACACCATCAGCCAACACAGTATCCCATCCTGTAGTGGAGAGAAACACTCCAGTCGTCTGAAACTCATTTGTATCCTCAACTATCAAAACCGTCTCTGCCTTTACAGCAGCTAGGTCAGCACTTATACTAGCACCCACAGCTGTACCCAGAACAGACGCTAACGCAGCACCATCTGTCCCTACCATATCTGAGTTTGTAGTACAAACATCTATCGTACCACCAATATCTGCATTAAGATCCTTACCAGTTCCATGCTTGGTCAGAAGCATTCCGTCACCATTGCCACCAGTAGATACGCCAGAGATGGCAGGGCCGTTGGACGCGGAGAACTCGGCACCAAAAGTAGTGCCAATAGATTGAAGTCCAGGCCCCGCCGTACCCTCGTAAATCACGGCGGTGTCGCCCGTAACGTATATCCCGCTTGCCTGGCCAGATATGGTTAGAGCATCCGCGGTTGGAGTGTTACCACTGGTTACAACCACACCAGCACCAGAATCGTTGCCAGTTGCTACGATACCAGCATTGTTGCCGCCAGTAGATACACTAGAAATACCAGGACCATTAGATGCAGTTACCTCCATGCCAAATGTAGTCCCGCCAATATAGAATCCGGGACCGGCATCATTGTTTATCACCAAGCTCCGCATTTCCAGATCTACATCAGCAGCAGCACCTGCACCGGTAAATACTGCCTCTACAGCATCAGCAGCCGCCGTAGAACCAGAGATACCCTCAGCATCAACCGCGAGTCTATTCCCAACACCAGCAGTAAACGTAACACTACCGTCTCCGGTTACAAGCCCGTTATTGGCGTCCGCTACAGCTGCCGGCAGGGCGGTGAAGTCCGCGTTCGTCGCGTTGACTACATGATAAACGACCTCGGCTGGGTCTATCGTCCCCTCAGTGCCCCGGACTATCAATGGACCCTTTGTGTCCGTGTCAGCAGTCTGTAACTGGGCCTTGTACCAGCCATTTGCTATCTGTGTTGCATTCAGTGCACCGCCATCGAAGTTAGCAAACGCCCCGCCGTTCTGTGATACCTGCATAGCAATGGTTTTACCCGTAGCCGCAGTAACATGGTCAGTCGCAAGGAATGCCTTGAACACTACTAACTTCGCTACAGATTGAGGTATTCTTGATTCCATATTACATTCCCAGTCTTACTCGTGAAAGTGCTGCACCACTACCACTAACCGTTGCCGGTTCAGCAGCACCCCTGGCATTATTTGTTGTCGTTAATCCACGAGGCAATGTCGTCGGTCCGGCAGATCCGTTTGCCGGGCTTGTCGCGTCCGGTTGATAATTAGACGCTCCCTCGCCAATGAAGCCTGGGTCTGTGGCCCCCGCACTGTCATCGCCCTCGCCCAATATCCAATTAGCTGTCGGGGTCGTACAATTACCAATCCAATTATAGAAACTTTCCGCGAGCCCTGACAAAACAGCACTGGACAGGCCCGTCTCACAATCGTGAATATAATTGAACGCGACAAGCATTATGCTAGGCGATGTATCGTTAAGATCAATCCCTATAGCCGCCGCGTTATCCCCCTCGATACCATCAATAGTATTATATGCACACAACAGGGTCCGAGATGATATCGCGGAATTGCAAATGTTGCTGCCTGTATGATCGTAGATGAGATTACCCACAACAACCCCGCCCTGTATTTCTACCCCAGTCGCACCATTACCAAAAATCTCGTTACCAAATACTATTGTTGAAGCATCACAATCAATCCCACCACTGCCATTGCCCGATACTTCGTTATATAACCACAGACTGTCACCATCACATTGCCCGCCCCAGCCCGTATTCCCTGACATTTTACAATGCATAACGCGAATCTGGTCTGTAGCAGTTGTGGCAAAAATGCCGCCGCCAGACGAGTCATTCACCCAGATGTGTTTTACCGACCAGTTTAGATTAGCGTTACCAACACCCGACCGTATCCCGACATTAACGGTGTTGCCGTTGCCGTCCATCTTTGGCAAATCAGTAAACACCTGATCCCATCCGTCGCCCACGTTGTCTTTGTATCCCTCAAGGGTTGTCGTTAGGGTAGCACTTGAAATATTACCAATCGTGGCGAGTTCCGGATATGCCCCGCCCTTAACCCATATTGTGATCGGATCAGTAGCGATATTTAACCAATTAGTACTCTCTACCATTGCACAGGCAAAGTTCATGGTACTCCATGCCCCGCCAACATTAACATTCACTCCAGCAAGATCGGTCAGGCCGCCGGATGGTGCAGCGTCTACCTCGATTACATCCGCGTCGCCACCTCCAGCAGTGATATCGGTCACCTTGCAGAACTCGATATTCGCTCCGGTGTCATAACAAATGACATCGTCGTCGGCAGTTGTGCCCCATCCCGCACCACCATTATTGTTATCCAGATGATATACCGTTCCACCCTGTAGTGCAGCATCAACATTGGCATACGTCTCTTTCGCTACCCCGTCATTGGAGCCACCGTTGACATTACTCCCGACAGCCCCATCAACATACAGATTGGTTTTATTATCAGTCGCGGCCATTACTCAGCCCTCCTGACATGTAGCAGCAAGCCATCGGTGGGGTCGCCTTCTCGCCATCGGGTTATCAATAAGCCATTACTGTCAGCAAACAACTTAACCTGGGCCTTGATTGCTTCTTTGTCAGCTTCTAGCTCATCGGCATCGAGTCTGCGGGCGACCTGATCCTTAATGTGCCATGCGAGGAACTTGGCTGGCTGCCAGCCGGGATCAGACTTGGCCGCTTCGAGGTCGTTGATGCCACAAGCTACAGCAACCTGAACACGAGTCGCGTCCAGGACCTGTTGCGATGTCCAGCCCTGGGCCTTGGCGTATTCGTATGCTTTTTCTCTATAATCCATCTTACATCAACCTATGCATCCGTAGCAGCCGTCCAGTTAATCAACCTTACGACGACGCAGTCCAATCAACAGCAGCAGTTCGTTGATTATTAGTATTCACAGTCTCCACACGTCCTAACAACCTAAACGTTGCTCCGGTAACAGCCTGTGTAATCGTACCAGCATCATCATCCTGACTAATAAGAATATTGGGACCAATAGCTCCAGTTGAACCTGTTATGGTATCAACAATCCCCACACCAGGGGTGTCTGTAGTCCAGATAAGAGAATCGTGCACCCATACCCTGTTAGATGCTGTAGTACGAAAATCAATACCCCCAACCGCAAAGTCACCATGCAGGTAACAATTCCTAACCTCAACATCATCACATCCATCCAACGCGATTGCACTGTTGGCTCCTGGTGTAGCTGATCCATAACATCTAAACCCATCTATCAACAACCGAGCAGATCCATTTGTAGCATAGATAACATCCGTAGCTTGACCCGTAACATCCTGATACTCACAATCAACAATAGAAACATCAGAATCCCCACTTACCTCAATCGGCCCTGTTAAGCCATCAAAACCCCCTATAAATCTTAAGTTCCTAATTCCTACTCCAGTTCCTGCAAGTTTAACATCAGCCCCTGTTCCTGTGATAAATGTAATCGTAGGCATTTGCCTACCTCTACGAACACCTTCAATCTGAACCCCTCCCACATCCAAATCAAACCCATTAGCAGCAGCGATGCTCTCAGCATGATTAGGAGCTACGTAGATTGTATCATTTGCCGCAGAAAGATTGATAGCTTGATCAATCGTCGCCATCGCGTTTTCCCAATCCCTTCCACTATTCGTACTAGCACCAGTAACAGAGTGAACAAACCACTCATCCCCCGGTCCCTTATCACCAGGGTAAAATATCATCTGTCCACTATCCAATCTTCCGTACATTCTCGACATTTCATTTCCCTTTCAGGTTTTTATTATCATGCAACACGAACCACGCTTAACGATACATCAAGCGTGGCTAGTTCTTTATTAGCTGCTGTTGAACACGCAACGAACAACTCTACAGTAGCTCCAGCAGCAAAATACGCTATACCGGCCCCGCTCATTGACCCTGCATCATTCGCCCCACCTACTTTACGATGGGCATGTATCTGTTTATGCTCAGCTGTTCCGTCATCACAATGAACCGCTGCCTTGAACGTCTCATTCGCGTTATTAGAACTGAACGATAACGAAAAAGCAACAAGATAAAACCCACCATGTTTTATTGTAATATGATTCTCTGTATGATCAGGAACAGCACTTTTGAAAACCGTATTCGCAGCAAAGGCTACGATCTGGTTATAATTATTCGCACCTCCAAGATCCGCAATCGAAACATCTACCTCTTCAGCATAGATAGTAGCATAGGCACGCGTGAACTGATGCTCTGCAATATAACTTTGCCTTAGTTCAATCACAGCCAAGCGTTCTTGTATACCCATAGATAGATCAACAGCCTCTAACGACCCATCTACTACTCCTTTGCCTGTTATCTGATTATTTCTAGCTGATATCATTCTAACATTCTCCCTACGAAGGCATTGGGATATACAAGAACACAACACCATCTGTAGCAGTAGCAGCGTCTACGTATATCAATTTGAGGTTAACACCCTCACCATCAGAAGAACTAATTGTAAGATCCGCCCCAGGTGTAAACGCCGGACCCTCGTTTGATCCATATGCAAGATTCTCATCCCCTATATAGATCTTGCCTGTATTATCCTCTGTTAACCTCTTCGCTTGGATAAACACACTTTTGGTAAACACATCAGTTGAAGACAGTGGAACACGCGTTCCTGGTGCCGCTACCATCTTACTCCCCTGCGTTATGCCCAACGCGAGGTTTTGTATACTCATTGTTATCTCCTACCGTATCCCACAATGGGATGTTGTGTGGTTTTTACTCTCTGAACATCAAACGGAAATCTCTGTATAGGCTTATTACGTTTTTGTATCTCGTCAAGTGCAAAATCTAGTGACAGTGGATCATCCATAATCGCATCCCTTCTAACATCCTCACGTGAGCGTGTAGTCTTCCAATACTTCAACTGCATAGACAACACATCTATCACATCATCATTCTCCCCTCTAGGAAACGACAACAACTCATTAACCAAAACCCCATGCTCCCGCCTCATATGTATCAGCCCCGATGCAAACAGCGGCTGTAGGCCCATAATCCTAGCCCCCTTACTCTTGCGACCGTGCGTGATCCCTTCAACTGTAAAGAATCTCTTACGTGCCTGTTGAACTTCCTTGATCCACGAGAGCATAGTACTCTGATACGCAACACTCTCACACCCCACCCTTAACGTGTGCCAGGTCTTCTCCTGCCTGAATATCTCATCTATAACATCCATAGGCGAAGCATGCCGACGCCAGATATCTAAGATATAGATATGACCAGTCTGTAAACACTTCCCTGTTGTCAACACAGCATTATAGTCTAGACGTGTTCCCTTGGCAGTCTCAGGATCCGTAGCCAGATCTACTGTAGTATATACGATCAACCCCTGAGGTTCGTTATCATAATACGACAGCCACTCAGGCTTGAACACCATATCCACCGCACTGAGAGGCTTGTTCCTATACAACGCCGCAAACATATACGGCCCCATTGTTTGCTCTATCTGGTCTAGCACATGTTCAGGGAAACGTGATAGATAACACGTCTTACCGTTAACATCCTCCAACCCCTTCTCATTCTCCCTACACGCTCGCTCAACTGACCAGTAATACTTCTCATTGTCATCAACATAGGATAACAAATCCTTCTCAGCCCATCTCGTACCTACTACCAGATTCTGTCCCTT
>SDBT01007621.1_pt1 | contig 17787 bp, 16 predicted proteins | sample 2277101 | NCBI WGS metagenome assembly SDBT01 (sample SAMN10404973, study PRJNA504765) | marine sediment metagenome | isolation source: marine sediment core GS10_PC15, 103 cmbsf | place: Arctic Ocean: Southern Knipovich Ridge | collected 2010 | reverse complement strand
AATGGCGGCAGGAGCTTGCTGTTCAAGACCCTGATTTCAAACGTTTGCGTCAACGATTGCAAATACTGCCCGCTGCGAGCTAAGACCGACGTTCGCAGGTGCACGTTGAACGCAGAAGAAACAGCAAGAACATTTTTGGATTATTACAATCAAAAGAAGGTCTTCGGCCTGTTCTTAAGTTCGGCAGTCATTAACTCACCCGATAAAACAATGGAAATGCTGAATTCCACCGCAAAGATTCTGCGAAAAAAACACAGGTTCAAAGGCTATATACATCTAAAGGTCATTCCCGGAGCAAGTGATGCCGCAATAGAAGAATCGCTGTCTCTGGCAAGCGCTGTCTCGATGAACATCGAAACACCAGGCCGAAAAAACTTGCTAAAACTTTCGAACAGCAAAGACTATATTCGTGACATCATCGAGCCCATAAAATTAATCAGCCGGCTAACCGCCAAAGGCTCCAGGTATGCCGGCGTCAAACAAACCACACAGTTTATCGTCGGAGCCGCCGGCGAAAAAGACACTCAAATCGTAAAATATATGGCCGGCTTGTACGACAGGCTCAAAATGAGCAGAATCTATTTCAGCGCTTATCAAAAGGGATTAGGCGACCCCTCACTCCCCGGCGAACAGACCCGCCTAACGAATCCTGCCGAGGCATTCACACGGGAGCATCGCCTTTATCAGGTAGATTTCCTGCTCCGCAGGTACGGCTTTACCGAATCCGACATTCTCTTTGATAGCAACGGCAATCTTTCTCTGACCATTGACCCAAAAGAAGTATGGGCAAAAAGAAATCCCCATGCATTTCCAGTTAGCGTCAATTCAGCACCGCGACAATTACTTCTAAGAGTTCCCGGCCTTGGACCGATTACGGCCAATCGAATTCTAAACAGAAGAAAGGTCGCAAGAATAAGAGGCATCGAAGACATTGGAAAACCCGGCACCAGACTCCAAAAAGCCGAAAAATACATGGTCTTCTGATTAAATGATATATTGTCACAATACTAACGCAATCGGGCCGGGGGTGTGCTCACAAAAGGCGACAGTTCCCGGAGTCTGTCGAGGAGGGCGTCTATGAATTTACGGATTAAAATAATAGTTGTAGCATTCGTTTTATGCGCGGCGGCAGGTTGCGGGGTTTCGCCTGGGCCGGCAAAGGGGCCGGCAAAACAACATGTCCCGGCTGCTGTCCCTGGCCAGAGCCAACGCGTAATCAAACAGGTCATACCGGACGTCTGGCGTGTCGGGGGAACGAGTTGGGGGAGTAAAGATTTTGCGACGCTGTCTCTCAAGGGTGACTCGAACGTTTATCTGGTTCGGCTGAAGAACGGGCTGGTGCTGGTTGATTGCGCTACTATTAAAAGCATGCCGATTATCGAAGAGAATATTCGCCTTGCAGGGTTCGAGGCGAATCAGGTCAGCGATCTGATGCTGTCTCATTCACATGCCGACCACACGGAGGCGGCGAGTTTGTGGCGGAAGCGATATGGGCTTCGCACTCATCTTAGCGAAATCGGAGCGATATTTATGGATAGGGATGATTCCAGTCTGCTCGGTTACGTGGGCGGTGACTATCCCTTAAAATATGCACCGTTCGTCGTTGACCATCGAGTCCGGGATGGCGAGGTTTTCCAGGTAGCAGGTACGACTGTCACCGCGACCTATGTGCCCGGTCACACGCTGGATTCGACTCTGTTTACGTTAGAGCTGAATGGGCAGATAATCGGGATAAGCGGGGATTTTGTTTTTGGGCCGGCTGACTGGAATAAGGCCGGCGGCGGACTTGGAGCGATGCGGACGCTTTGGAAAGCGAGCTTGCGTGATTATCGCGATAGTCTCAAACGCGTGCTCGAGATGGAAATCGACGTTCTTCTGCCCGGGCATGGGCGGATTATTGCCGGCAGGGAAAATGTCCGCAAAGAACTTACAACTGCGCTGGCGACAATCGAGAATCTTTTGGCGACGGAAAAGATTTACATCTTTGGCATGCACAAGCCACAGTTGAAGCGCTGGATGAAGGCAAATGGATTAGAGCATTGACAATACCCGCTTGCGCTGGCACAAGTTGACTATTGGGGATGAGATTCTTCAAGTCGTTTAGAATGACAATTTTTGTACGTTTTCAATAGAGCACAAATCTAAATAAACTGCTGGGGGTAGCTATTCTTTGCCGATTTGATATGATACTCAGACTCGCCCGTCCCTTAGGGACGGTCAGTTTGGGTAAATAGTAAGAAGCCTGAGGCAAAAGAATAGTGAGCAAAAACATTTCAATATTAGGTTCGACCGGCTCGATAGGCAAAAACGCACTTCGGGTAATCGATGCGCTCGGGGCGGGGTATTCGGTCGCGGCGTTGAGCGCCAATAGTAATGTCAAGTTATTAGCACAGCAGGTGCGGCGGTATAAGCCTAAATACGCCGCTATTACAAATACTGATTTTTATGACCAGCTTTGCGAACTGCTGGCGGGGGCCGATGTTAAGATTTTGTCAGGGCCTGGAGCTTTGGTAGAGCTTGCGCAGCTCGATGAGGTCGATACGGTGCTTACGGCGGTTGTGGGGGCGGCGGGTTTGCCGGCGGTGCTGGCGGCGGCGGAGAAGGGAAAAAAGATAGCCGTTGCCAACAAGGAGCCGCTTGTTATCGCCGGACAGTTGCTGACCAGGACGGCAAAAGAGAACCGAGCGGTTATTGTGCCGGTGGACAGCGAGCATTCGGCGATTTTTCAGGCGATGCAGGCAGGGACGGCAAAGGAAGTAAAGAAAATTATAATAACAGGTTCCGGCGGGCCTTTCAGAAAAGTCGGGGCCTCGGACATTGAAAATGTGACGCCGGAGCAGGCCCTTGCACATCCTGTCTGGGACATGGGGCCGAAGATTACTATAGATTCGGCGACTATGGTTAACAAGGCGCTTGAGGTTATCGAGGCACGGTGGCTGTTTGATATGCCGGCTGATAAAATCGAGGTCCTGGTTCATCCCGAATCGATAGTTCATTCGCTTGTCGAATTTGTCGATGGTTCGGTGATAGCACAACTTGGCGAACCTGATATGTGTCTGCCGATACAGTATGCGTTGACGTATCCGGCGAGGGTGGCCGGCATCGGCAAAAGCCTGAATCTTGCAGAGACGGGCAAGCTTACGTTCGAAAAACCTGATTATAAAAAATTTCGTGCGTTATCGCTTGGTTTCGAGGTTGCGCGTACAGGCGGTACGGCCGCGGCGGTCTTTAACGCGGCAAACGAGGCGGCGGTCGAAGAATTTCTGGCGGGCAGAATTAAATTTGTTAGAATAGTCGAACTTATCGAAGACTGCTTAAATAAACATAATGTTAACGCAACTCCCGGCCTGGAGGAGCTGCTTGAAGCAGATGCCTGGGCAAGGAGCCAGACCAAGGCAGGTAAAAAATAAAAGGTAAAAGGTAGAAACTATAATTAATTTAAAACTCGAAACTGTTTTTTAGCTTTTGATACGAGAAGAAAGGTTTATGGATGTCTGAAGAGAAAAGTTTATTTCAGAAGTATCGTCCGGCGTTTTTGTTAGCTGGTGTAGTTGCGGTGGTGATTTTTTTGATTGTGAACAACTTCAGCGTTGTCAGCAATGTGCTGTTGGCCTTTATAGGCTTCGGGTTTGTGGTCCTTGTTCACGAATTCGGTCATTTTATTGTTGCCAAGCTTTCGGATATAAAGGTAGAGGCCTTTTCGATCGGATTTTCGCCGGTTTTGGCAGGTATCCTGCGGACTGAGAAGGGCTGGCGAGTGCGGATTCTGCCAAAGTTCTTTCCCAAGGAAAATGACCAGGCCCAGGAAGGTCGGTTGAGTTTTACAATCGGCAAGTGCAAAAAGGCAGACGAAACTGAATACTGTATAGGGCTTATTCCGTTCGGCGGCTTCGTTAAGATGCTGGGACAGGAGGACACTAAAACGGCAGAAGCTACCGACGACCCGCGTTCGTATGCCAATAAGTCTCCGGAAGTCCGTATGGCGGTCATAGTAGCAGGTGTTCTTTTTAATGTCATAAGTGCTCTTATTGTTTTTGTAACGGTTTTTTTGATTGGTATAAACCGGGTCCCTCCGGTAATCGGAACGGTGGAGCCGAATTCGCCGGCAGCGATTGCGGGGTTAAGAGCCGGTGACGAAGTGGTTGAGATAGACGGCAAAAGCGGCGACCTGGAATTCAGCGACATTGCGATGGCGGCTGCTCTATCAAAGAGAGACGAAGCGGTTGTGTTAAAGGTCAAGCACACTGATGGATCGGTAGGTGAATTTTCGCTTATAGCCAAAGAAAAGCAGACGCCGATGGGAGAACTACGGCTTTTTGGTGTTATGCCGGCACAGGATTTAACAATCGCCAAAGTCAGCGATGTGAATGCCCTTTTTGAGCAGACAGGTCTGCGCTCCGGCGACCGTATTATCTCTGTCAATGGCTGGGACGTACAGAATCATTGGCAGTTGGCTGAAAAAGTAGAAAGTTCTCTTGTGCCATTTGTAACGCTTTTAGCACGACGGACTGACCAGAGCGGTAAGGCAGAATTGGTTGAATCGCAAATTCGACCTAATCTGTATCCTGCGAACAGCGACCCCAATTCTGAATCGGACCTTGGGCATATATATTCGATGGTTCCTCGTTTGAAAGTGGCATCGGTAGACAAGAAAGCTGAGATTAGCTTACAAAATGGAGATATTATAGTTGCGGCCGGTGACATTGAAAATCCGACCTACAAAGAGTTTCGTGATATAACCGAAGAATATCAGGACAAGAAACTGGCTGTCACAGTTTTGCGTAAGAACCCTGAAGGTGTTGAAAATGAAGTTGCGGTAACTGTTATTCCCAAACGTCAGGACTCCGATGGTCGGGTAGTGATTGGTATTGGGGTGGCCCTTGATGCTGAGCACGCGGTTGTTGCCAAGACTATTTCGGCAAAAGATGGACCGGCGGCACTTGCGATACCTCGCGGGGCTTTGATAACGGCAGTTGATGGAGTAAAGGTATCGAACTTTTATGATTGCATAAAGCAACTCAGAGACAATGCCGGTCAGCGCATTACCGTCGATTATCGAGTCAATGACAAAATTGCCGGCGACGTGGCCCTGGAGGTGGGTGACGCAGAAGAATCTATCACTGTCATAATACCCACCTTTGCTGAGCTTGTTCCGTTTAAAGTGTTGGAAAGACTTTACAAGGCCGACGGGCCTGTTGATGCAGCCGTGATGGGTTATAGAAAGACAGTCAAGTTTATTATGACTGCGTATATAACATTGCAGCGGTTTGTGTCGGGGCAGGTAAGTGCGAAAGGTTTTATGGGGCCAATAGGAATCCTGACATTTAGTTATAAAATTGTTTCAGAACAGCCAATAATTTATTATGTGTATTTTATGGGGTTGATAAGCGCTTTCATCGCGGTGTTTAATCTGCTGCCGCTGCTGCCTTTTGACGGAGGCCATCTTGTGTTTTTAGCGATTGAGAAAATCAAGGGTTCGGCGGTCAGTGAACGTGTTCAGGGGGCAGCAACCTATGTCGGCCTTGTGCTTGTAGGTACTCTTGCGCTTTACGTGACGTTTAACGATATAGTACGGAGCTTCTTTAGCAACTAAGGCCGTTAAAGGGATTGATATGTCTGCGGACAAGGCCAATACCGAGCAAAGCTGCATCGAATATCACAAAGATGTCTTCGATGTCCTGGCCGAAAACGACAGCGAGGTTTATCAGTTAATATCAACAGAGTTCCAGAGGCTCGGCAGTACGCTTCAGTTGATAGCCGCAGAGAACCGCTGCTCGAAGGCGGTCCTGGCTGCGCTTGGTTCGGTTGTTCAGGATAAGACCGCCGAGGGCTTTGTCGGCGCGAGATTTCACGGCGGATGCGAGGTTGTTGACCAGATAGAAACCTGTGCTATCGAGAGGGGCAAAAAGGCATTTGGAGCACAATACGCCAACGTTCAGCCACATTCGGGGACCCAGGCAAACCAGATAGTGCTTGCGGCGATACTTGGGGCAGGTGACAAGATATTGAGTCTGGCGACCGACCAGGGCGGTCATGTTTCGCATGGGGCGGGGGGTTCGCTTGCGGGCAAATTCTTCAACACTGAGAATTATTACGTCGATGAGAAAACTTTTCTTCTGGATTACGATTCGATTAGAGCCAGGGCCCTTGCGGTCAAGCCAAAGTTGATTATATGCGGAACCAGCACGTATGCGAGAACGATAGATTTTGCCAGGTTCAGGGAGATCGCCGACGAAGTGGGTGCATATCTTATGGCCGATATCTCACACATAGCAGGGCTGATAATTGCAGGTGCCCATCCTTCACCGATAGACTACGCTCATTTTACGACAACGAGTACCTATAAGTCTGGCGGGCCCAGAGGGGGGCTGATATTGATGGGCAAAGATTACCGGCAAAAAGTGACGGCGGGCAAAAAAGAGATAGAGTTGTGGAAGCTTCTCCAAAAGACCACGTTTCCGGGGGTCCAGGGGACGCCATATTTGAATAATATAGCGGCTAAGGCGGTTTTCTTTAGAGAGACGCTGGCCGATGAGTATAAAGCCAGACAATTTAAGATTGTAGAAAACGCCAGGGCCCTTGCCGGCGGACTGCTTGAGCGAGGCTTTGATGTTTTGACCGGCGGGACGGACAATCACATGGTTCTGGTAAACGTGGCGAATTTTCGCCAGGGCCTGACCGGAGTTATAGCGCAAAAATGCCTCGAAGATTGCGGGATAAGTGTGAATATGAACCGTCTGCCTTATGATACGAGAGGGCTCGCGGTTGCCGGCGGTATGCGGTTAGGGACGCCGATAGTTACACGAAACCGGATGGGTCCGGAACAGATGGATTTGATAGCGGGGTTGATAGATACGGTGCTGAGGAAGGTAGAAATACTCAGCGAGACTGAGTACAGGATAGATGAATCTTTTAAGGCAAAGACCAGAAGCAACGTCGAGCAGTTGTGCGGCAGGTTCGGCGTGCTTTAATTACGTTCGGGGGACAACAAGGAAACTTTGGGCGTTATCGACTGGGCAACAGATTGTGTTCGATAAGTGATTGCACCATGTCACGTGAGACTTCTTCAATTGTATAGGAACCGGCCAGTTTCAGGTTGGCTTTAGATATGGTCTGCCACATATTTTGGTCAATTTTCAGAATACACTTCAGGGCGTCAACGACCTGGTTTATATTACCCGGTTCGACCAGCCAGCCATTGGTATTTTCACGCAGGATAGTTGGTATAGCCCCGACTTTCGAGGCGAGAATCGGTAATCCGAATCGCAGGGCTTCGGTAACAACCTTGGGAGCGCCTTCATGCAACGGCACAAAGGCAAGGGCGTGGGCACTTTTCATGAGTTTTTCCCATTCCGGGCCGTGAGGGACATAGCCATGAAAAGTAACGATATTTTGAAGCTCCAAACTTTTCGACAGATTCTCAAGGAACGGCCGGGCAAAGCCATCACCTACGACATGCAGTTGGAATCTTTTCGAAATATCCGCTTCGGCAGCCAGGGCTTTTAACAATATATCAACGCCCTTTTCCATATCCAGGCGTCCGACAAAAATTATTCGAATGGGTCCGGACGACTCAGGGGCATTAATGGGTTTGGTCATGATGTCAGCATTGTGATAGGTAGAGCTGTATGTTGGCAGGCACATTTCCGGGCTTAGATTATGGACATCTACCAGATATGGGCCGTGCACAAATGTCAAATGCCTTCTTAAGACTGACTCCATCCAGCGAACGATTATGGACTTCGGTATAGTCTTGAACCAGGGTTCCTGTGGAGACCTTTGTCGCTGCTGGCCGACCAGGGAAAAGAATACCGGCTTGCCCATCTTCTCGATCGCAGATAGTACGACCAGTGAGTGCATCGAATACATACGTACGTTCACTATGTCACAATCGGCGAAGGCGATACGCGCCTGTCGACGTATATAATGCCAGGCCATACCTGCGTTAAATTCGCGTTCGACCCAGGCTGATAAGGGGTGAATTCGATATTTTTGGCATGAAATTTTTCTCAAATTGGCGGGATTAGTTATTGGAGTGACGGGTACCACGAGAATTGTCTGCTTAAAATGGACAGCCAATCCATCTACGTAATCCGGGAAACCGCCGGTAGTATAATATTGGCCGCCATGGATATAATGTGGTTTATGAGAGATAATTCCGAGCGTAGCGTCGGGAGCGAGAGGAGGTACCTGTTTGGAAAAAGGTTCTTGCTGCGATTCTGCCATATAAAGGCTCCTGATTTTTACCGCCTGGCTCGGCCGGTCAAGACACCAATTTTCTCGACCATTTTCCTTAAGCTTTTTAACGTTTGCTGCACAGTATATAACCTGCTGGCCCAGGCCGCTAAAACAAAGGAAAGGGCGGCGGTTACAAATACAATTATAAGCTGGACGATTTTCACAAGCAAGGGGTCCTTATAGTCAACAGGGTGACATAGATAAGGAAGCATCGGAACTAAGACAGCGATTAGACAAGCGGCGGTCCACCGGCAAATTTTAACCGGATTTGTCATTTTCTGATGTAATCTGACAATGTAAATTGCAGAGATAACACAAAGCAGTCCGTTGAATCCGGTTCCAGCCAGATAGGCAATAGGAGATGCGTAAACACCCCAGAAGTTTCTGCCGGCGATCGCCAGCACAGCCCGCAAAGCGCTTGTGAGCAGGCAATAGACCATAATAGTCTTGGTTTTGCGTCGGGCAAACAATATTGCTAAAGCCAGCATTTTTGCGCCAACTGCTAACACCGATATAACGATAATCTTCAGAAATTGACTGGTCTGTTCAATCGCAGCAGGAGTGAAACGTCCTCTTCCGAGAATTAGGTCAACAATGACTGACGCCTGTGTCCAGACAAAGGCAGAACTTGCCAGGCAAACCAGAACAACCAGACCCATCGATTTTGCCAGCAGGCGGCTGCTTTTCTCATAGTCTCTTGCTTCCAATGAACGGCTGATGCGCGGCGCAAGTACCGAATAGGCCGGACGACAAACCAAAGCGGTCAACGTACCACAAAGCATAACCGAATAATTAAAACAGGCAACGGTTCCGGCGTCGCCGTATGAGACGGTAGCCTGCATGAATGCTCCCGATAGCAGGATTGCGGCTGAGCCAATCCCGATTGGAATCGCATCAACAATCGCCGACTTGATAACCGGCGATTTGAACTCTAAAACGAAGGAGTATTTCAGCCCACAACGACGCAAAAAATATATCATAACGGGCAGCTTGGCAACCAGGCCTGCAATCATAGCAATGGCCAGCACCCACACATCAAGCGTTTTGCCCCAAAACAGCACCCCTATCAGCATAGCCAGTTTCGGCAAAGCCACCAGTGCTTCGTTCAGGCCATAGTAATGGTAGGCCAGGAGGATACTTCCTATCAGACTTGTGACGGCAACAAGGGCAAGGGTTGGTATCAGAAAACGAGCCAGTTTTACAGCCAGTTGGGCGGTCTGGGGGTCAAGGCCGGGGCCGATCATGGCAATGAGTGGTTCCGCGAAAATCTCTGCTATCAGAACGGCGATAAGACCGGCAACTGCAACAATGTTTACCAGAGTACTGAAGACTTTGGCGGGGTCTTCGGCTTTGGTGACATCCAAACGAGAGAACAGGCTGACCGATATGCCTTTGAATAAATCAAGACCGAATAAGAACAGTATCATCGTTGGAAGATATGAAGCAACGTCGTAGGCATCTTTGCTGGATGTTGCACCGATAACGGCGGCGATGGCGATATTCATAAAGAAGCTGATGAACATAGATACGCCCGATATGCCGGAGACAGTGACGAATGACTGAAGCATACTTGCCGGAGTTCGTTTCATGACAGAATTATTTTGTGTCAAAGAGTTGCCCCTGTACAGATTATTATGCATTTTAACGCATTATCATAGAATTTCTATTGTCTTTTACCAACCAGACGAGCAGGCCTGGGCCTATTTCAAATTTTGTCCGAAATTCCACCCCGGGGACCCTCCCTAACCTTACAAGAATCAACGAGCCCAACAAATTTGTCAGGCGGCGAGGAAATCGAACCTTCTTCAGGAAGATTGCTATCCTGTAGTAGACTACTACCCGGTACCCATAATTATGAACCAATCTTACAGTCAGTTGGCACAAGGAATATTTCTCAGGTGATATGGCATAGAGGTCTGCGGTAAAACAATCTCGAAATCTCATGGGCAAAAAGTCCTTTTTGTTGTCTATGTCTATAGGCCAGGTTTTTGACCAATATAATAAGTGTTGTACCCAACAATAGGCAATAATTTTTCCAAAGAATCAGCGAATGCATAAATAATCCCTCGAATATAGTAAAAGGGATTTGGGATTCCGCTGGGTCTCTTATTCTCTAATTGAAATGCCAACTGAAATGCGGGCCGAACTTCGGCATTGAAAACGCGGATGGTCTGGAACCCTTGTTTTTCAAACATTCTCTTTATCTTAAATCTTGAGATGTTTTTTTGATAACGTTTGTTAGGATAACGCAGCGTTGTGAGGTATCGAGTGATAGTCCATGGGGAAATTAAGTTGGGAACTGCAACAACCACTTTGCCACCTTTCTTTAGACATAGACAAGCATTCTTGATTATCAATTGTTGCTCTTCCTTCTTGAAATGTTCGATAACGCCCATGGAAAGATACACATCGAATTGGTTTTCATATTTGCATAAATCCATAACGTTACCAACTTGAAATGCGTTTTCGTCTAACCCTGCCTGTTTGGCAAGGGCTTTGTTTCTCTGTATTGTCGAATCCGCATAGTCGAGTCCTATGAAATTGTAACCCTTAGAGTTAAAATAGAAAACGAACTTTCCGTCGCCGCAACCAGCTTCTAAGACTTTGTCACTTTTGGTAAAATATTTTTTTATCAGAATGGTAGTTTGACGAGATTCAACCTGCTGCAGCAATTGGTCATAGCCGGCATCTTTTTTCTTCCAGACACTTTCCCAATCTGATTTAGATGTGGCGTCATCTACCATTGGCTTTACTCCATAAGGATATCAACCCGGGTGATAAAATAATTCATATTGCGTTTATTTTTCTTCGGTCTTTTTATGTGAGGCGATAAAACACTTGACCGTCAAGTCATCATAACACTTGGCTTCATCTGTCAATTCACGGTATAGACGCTCATTATAGAAATGCCATCCGCAAATTACTATGCTAAGCTCCATAATATAATCTTCCCTAATTCAGACAAAACACATTTATAGAGAATTTGAGAATGTCAAGACGAATTTGTTACAAGACCTTTATCTTGAGGTTTTTGCGCATAAATAAATAAATGGTCATAGTCGGGACTGTCAGCTATTCGTAAGAGTTCTTTAGCCTTCCAATAAAGCAGGCGTGGCCATGATTTCTTTTCATATTTTTTGTAGAAGCAATAAAACCATTGGTGCTTTTTTATGACAAATCCTGCTTCGGCAATCAAAAGGTCAAGAGAATTTGCGCTAAAGAAATGCAGGTGCATCGGCGTTACATATAGAGGCCATTTCTGTCCAGACTTTTGAGCGGCCTTGCTTTGCCTATCTCCTGTCAAGACCACAAAAAGGCCTCCGGGCTTTAAGTGCTTGAAAACCCATTGGATTAATGTTCTTGGGTCTTTGAGGTGCTCAATTAGGCTAAATGCTGTAATAATATCAAACGATTCCGGTTCTGCATCATAGTCTTCAAAAGTACCATTGAATATATTAGCCCCTGAAATCCTCGCTTTTTCTGCGGCGGATTCTGATACCTCAATACCGTGTTTTGTCCCTTCATTTCCGACGGCAACAAGCCACTGGCCATTACCACAGCCTATATCAAGGACTTTTCCTCTTTGGGATGTCAATTTGTTAATTTCGCTGACAATAACCTTGTGTCTGCTGTACCAGGGCAGCTTGATACGCGGGTTTTTGTAGGCGCGGTCAAAATATTGTCCCTGAGCGATGGCATTGTCTTGTTGCTCTACCTGGTCACAACTTTGAGCGTGTCCACAGGATTGACAAATTATAATGTCTCTTTCATGGTTATTTTCACACGTATCAAGCGTTACACGCTCTGTTTGATTTGAACCGCACACATAGCATTTTTCACTCATTTTGTAATTCTTTGGCGATTTACTCTTTCTGCATTAATTTTTTGTCAGCAAATGTACCAGGTGCTTTTTAAAAAAAAACATACTCCTGCCGGACAGCAATATCTCAGCTTTTATCAGAATAAGCTATTTCAAGATATACTTGTTTTTACTTCAATGAAAATCTTTTTATACTGCTCGACAATCTTTACGATGTCATGGTTTTCCTCAACATATTTGTGTGCATTTTGGCCGTATTCGGTCTGTACACGGGGATTTGTAAGAGTTTTTATCGCATTGACAAATACGTCCCAATTATTATTTGCACAAATACCGCAATGATATTTGGTAAGAAACCGGTCGGGATTTACGTTTAGTGACAAAATAGGTGTTCCGCACTTACAGGCCTGAATGAAAGTGTTTGGGAATCCCTCCGAGTCACTGGTATTGACAAACACTTCAGCTCGCAGAAAGTAGCAGTCGATATCGTTAAACGATACCCTTTGAAGGAGTTGCAGATTATCAAGTTTTCCGGCTTGTTCGACAAGATTACTATAGTTATTGTCTTTGCCGGTATCCTGGCAAATCATTGTAAAATTTTGTTCGGGCATTTGTCGAGCCAGGTCAACAAAAAGATACGGCTTTTTCATAGGCTCACTGCGTCCAACCCACAATATAGTATCACGTGACATTTTGGGCAGGGATTTCAATCGATGACCATTTCGAATCACTATGGAATTAATATTTACTGTTTTCAAAAGATTTTGTGCATCAACTTGATTTTGCGTCAAGACCTTTTGGGCGGTTCGAACCGCCCAGATTACCGCCCTTCCTCTAAAACGAAACTTCGTGGTATATGTGCCGTCGCATTCTCGCCCGGAGGCTGTGCGGTAAATATATTTTTGTTTATGAATTTTACAGAAAAGAGCCTGGAGAAATGTACCCAAAGAGAAGGCTTTGCCTACATAGATATGGGCGTTGGCTCTTCGGAGGGCACGCCAGATGCGCCAGCTTCCAAGAAAAAGATTTTTGCTTACGTCCACACTTTTAATAACAGTAACACCTTCGTGAACTTCTATTGGTTTTTGGCCATAATCACCCACCACAAAACTGACTTCAAAACGCTTGTCCTTTGCCAGTTCTGTGGCAAGAAAATACAAATCAACCTCAGCACCACCAAACAGTTCTTCAACCCTGTGGTTAAACAGTGGGTAAGCGTTTAAGATGATAAAACAAACCCGGATCGGTTTAAACGCGTCATTCATCATTGATTTTTTGTCCCTGCAGTTTTTAATGTCCAGGCTGGGCATCAGACTGGTCAAAAATTATCTGCCGATTTTACGAAGATTTCCTTATACTGTTCGACAATCTTTGTGATGTCGTGATGTTCGGCGGCATATTTCCCGGCATTGGCGCCCATAGTCCGGCGACGGTCCTCGTCGAGAGTAAGCGTAAGCGATTCGAGAAACTTATTCCAGTTGCCATCACAGCAAATTCCACATTCGTATTTGTCAAGAAAGCCGTCAGGATTTACATTTAACGACAATATCGGCACAGCAGAGGCGCAGGCCTGAATAAATGTGTTGGGAAAACCTTCGAAGTCACTGGTATTCACAAAGACTTTGGCAGGAGCAAAGCAGCTGTCAATCTCATTGAAGGGTACACGCTCGATAAATTCGAGGTTCTTTACGGCATTGGCCCGGTCGAGCAACTGCTGGTAATTATCATCGCCGGTGGCACGCTGACAGACCATAGTAAACTTTTGTGCCGGTGTTCTTTCGGCAAGGTCGATAAAAAGGTCTGGTCTTTTGATTTTATCGCTTCGTCCGACCCAAAGCACTGTATCGCGATTTGTAAGGTTTAATTCAACAAGTCGGTGCCCGTTAGGAATGACCACTGCCGAGAGCCCAACGGTCTGAGCGAGTTTGTCTTTGTCATGCGCGTTTTGCGTGAAAACAACTTTGGCCCGTCGAAGGGACCATGCAAAAGTTTTGCCGAGGAAATAACGGTTTTTGAAATATGAGCCGTCGCACTCCGGTGTCGTTGCGGTTCGATACATGAAGGTTCTTTTATGCCAGCTGCAAAACCATGCTATTAAAGGTACTCCAGGTGAAGCTGTTTCTGCCAGATATATATCAGCCCCAGCCAGACGCATAGCCTGCCAGATGCGACAAGCCCCGCTTATAACATTTTTCTTAAAATCGAGGCTCTTGATTATCGTTACCTGTTCCCTGGTTTCAACTTCTTGCTGGCCGTAATCAGCGGCGATAAAACTTACTTCGAAATTTTTATCTTTGGCCAGTTCCGTAGCCAGAAGATATAAATCAACTTCCGCTCCGCCGAAAACTTCCTTGACCTCGGTATTAAATAACGGATATGCTTTCGGGGCAATAAAACATATTTTTATGGGCAGGTTATCGGTCATCAGCGCCACTAACAATTCCTAATATTTTTCAATCTGAATTGAACATCCAGCAATTAAATACGAAAATCAGCCACAAATGTCGGGCATTGTCCTCCGTATTATTAATGTGACTACTATATAGCTCTTGAACATAATCATAGTTTAAGAGGTTGTGTCCATAATATTTGCGATTAGTTAAATATTCCTGGATTAGTTCACTTTTGCGAATCCACGTTGAAACCGGAACGGTAAAACCTTTTTTTGGCCTTCCAACTATCTTTTTCGGCAGATAGCCGGCAGCTATTTCTTTCAACAGCCATTTTGTTTTCAGGTTTCTTATCTTATATTTTTCGGGCAGACTCAAGACTAAAGGGACCAGCCGATGATCAAGGAACGGAACTCTTGCTTCGAGCGAATTCAGCATTGAAGCCAGGTCGACCTTCTTTAAGATATCCTCCGCAAGATAATAGTGAAAGTCGTTCAATTGAATCGAAAGAAGGCTCTTTTCCGGACCGCAATCTGTAAAAGATTCGGCATTTAAGAAGCTGTCATTTAACAGCCGTTGTCTTTGGGAGTCGTTAAAAGTTGCCATCCAATCCATGTGCCTTCTATTCACGTTGGAACTGAAATCTCTTGCAAATCTTTTTATTTTAAACATCAAAGTTAATTTCCTGTCAGACGGCGGAAGCAAATTTGTCAACCCACTTAACAACTTCACCGCAAACTTTGGTATGTACCGGGCTATCTTATACGCTTTATAAGTATCATAACCACCGAAGACTTCGTCACCGGCATCTCCGGACAATGAAACTGTAACCCTCTGCCGTGTAATCTTTGATAACAGATAGGTTGGTATCACCGAAGAGTCGCCAAAAGGTTCGTCCAGATTCTCTATTATGTATTGTATAAGCTGGTGGTCAATATCCATATATTCATAATGGTGGTCGGTCTTGATATGTTCGGATGCGATTTTGGAAAATTCAAGTTCGTCATAGGACTCATCTTTAAAGCCGATTGAAAAAGTGTTGAAATTCCTGTGGTTTTTACTGATAATGGCGGAAATCAAAGAAGAATCAATTCCACCAGAGAGAAAACTTCCTACCGGGACATCAGCAACAAGTCTTTTTTCGACCGAGTCGATAACCAGGTTTTCGATGGTCCCGAGTTTTTCCTCAACAGGAGTGTTTTGATGTTTGCATATCTCTTTTTCAAGGTCATAGTACTTTGAGCGGCTTATTGTTCTTTTATTCAAGTCAAATATTAAATTCTCAGAAGGCTTTAGCTTGTTGCAGTTCTCAAATATAGTCAGGTCACCGCCGATATATTTTTGATAGAAAAAGAAATTCAGCCCCGGCGTACTGACAGTGAAGTTTAAGTCATGTTTTCTGATTGCTTTCAGCGAGGAAGCGAAAATGAACCTGCTGCCGTCAAAATAGTAGTAAAGCGGTTTTATCCCGAACCTGTCTCTTGACAAGAACAGAGCGTTTTTTGTCTTATCATAAATGCAGAAAGCCCACATCCCGTTGAATTTTTCTACGCAGGAAGGCCCCCATTGATGGTAGCTGTAAAGGACGACCTCCGTGTCCGTACCTGAAACGAAATTATAGCCACACGACTCAAGTTCTTCTCTTAGTTCTTTGAAGTTGTAGACCTCTCCGTTGTAGACAATCACTAAATTCTCGAATTGCATCGGCTGGTGCCCTTTTGGCGACGTGTCGAGAATTGATAATCTTCTATGCCCAAGTGAGACATTATTATCGAGATAAAAACCCTGGTCATCAGGGCCTCTATGCTGGAGAACCCCAGCCATATCTTCAAGGATGGATTGGTTTGTCCAGCTGAAACCCGCTATTCCACACATATAACCACGTCCTTCGTCGGTCTAATAGCAAACAAAGACAACTCTAATAGCAAACAAAGACAACTCTAACATGGCCAATATACACCCAGGATTGAATTGCCTCAATAAAAAAAAACGCAGCAGGGACATGTTGTTGATAGGCCACGCCGGACCTTCCGCATCACTTAGGTTATTTTTTACACGTCATTGCGACCGAGGCCGAAGGCCGAGATGGCAATCTTCCTTTTCTACTGTTCACCTGTCTACTGTTCTACTTTCTCAGGCCAAAGGCCTGCAGCCCCTTGCCACTTCATCCAAAATCCGTATAATTACAAACCAGCTAACAACGGGGGCTTGCAACGGGGCGGCGGATAATTTAGTGATTAGTGAATAGCATTTGAGGTGCTTTTCTATGGAATCATCCAGTTTACAGGAATTAGAACAAATTCCCGGCGTTGGTAAAACTATTGCCCAGGATATGCAGAATATCGGCATCCATTCTATTGACGCTCTTAAAGGCCGGCAAGCCCAGCAGCTTTATGATAGACTCTGCGAGTTTAAGGCCTCTCCAGTCGACAGATGTATGCTTTACGTATTCCGCTGCGCAATATACTACGCTTCGAATACCGACCATGACCCGGAGCTCTTAAAATGGCACAACTGGAAGGATAAGAAATAACTTAATGCTCACATGCAGGAATAAGCAACCGGGGCGGTGGAATATTATAAGGAAACCAAATAATAGTTGGCCGATGGAGTAACAAATGTCAGCGACATGCCTACTACATAATTCGCGAACATGCGGTAAGCGGAGGACGATTGAGCGGTCAAGAGGTGATGATCTTGTCCGAATAGTCTACGCCTATGACTGGAACACTCGGTCCGACAACACAGCACTTATTCGTCGGGAGGTAATGAGTGTGGCCCAAAACCTTAAGCAGAATTTTCCTGTTAGGTTCTCGTTCAATTCCTTGGGTGCAAAGGACGGTAGTATCTACTGCGACATTTGTCGTCAGATCAAGTCTGCTGATGTTGCACTATTTGACTTGAGCACATACAATCTTAATGTCATTCTTGAGCTAGGTTTGGCAATAGGGATTGGAACATACGTTTTTATCCTCAGGTCGGCCCACTATCAGCCAAGACCCAGAGTTCTGTCTGACCTCCACGGAATACTGGAGTACCGGTTTTCAAAACGATCAGGTCGCTTGACATTTCAGGCTGACTTTAAACGTAGCTTAACGGCAAAGCTACGTCTTGTTGCAAAGAAACGGATCAAGAATGTAACGGAATAAAATCGGCTAACCATCAAAGGTAAAGTTGTCTTTATACAAAAATCATTAATCACTAATCAATAATCATTTAAATGCCCCTTGCCACTTCATCCAAAATCCGTATAATTACAAACCAGCCGACATATCTTACGGCGGTTACTCCATCCAGTGGCAGGCTCGGGTTAACCCTTTTCCTTGTTCCGATAAGTTT
>SDBT01007620.1_pt1 | contig 17788 bp, 18 predicted proteins | sample 2277101 | NCBI WGS metagenome assembly SDBT01 (sample SAMN10404973, study PRJNA504765) | marine sediment metagenome | isolation source: marine sediment core GS10_PC15, 103 cmbsf | place: Arctic Ocean: Southern Knipovich Ridge | collected 2010 | reverse complement strand
CGCCGGCGTCCAGGGTGTCTGCCCTATTTCCAGATATTTTTGAGCTCTGGCAAAGTCCCAGTTGAAACGGGGCATTTTGGCTTTGGCGTGGGCCTGCCACGCCTCCTTGCTGACGCTGACCATCGCCATACCGGGAGGCACCATCCACCCTTTCTGGGAGGCAGTTACGGTTACATCGCAGTGCCACTTATCCACCGGCAGGTCAATCGAGCCCAGGCTGCTGATGGCGTCGACCAGCAGCAGTTTATCAAACTCCTTGACCACGGAACTGATGGCCGCCAGGTCATTGGTAACGCCGGTCGAGGTTTCATTATGTGTCATCAGTACGGCCTTGATTTCCGGTTCCTTTTGCAATGCGCGTCGTACTTCGTCGGGGTCAGCCACTTTGCCATACTCAAAGCGGAGCGGGATAACTTCGGCGCCAAACTCTGCCGCCATATCGGTAAACCGCTCCCCGAACACCCCCACCGTCACGGAAAGGACCTTATCCCCCGGGGAAAGTGTGTTGACAATTGCCGCCTCCAGCCCCCCCGTCCCGGAGCCTGTCAGCAGGTACAGGTCATTTTCTGTCTGGAATAGCTGTTTCAGTTTGGCGGTGACATCATGCAGCATCTCCCCGAACTCCGGCCCGCGGTGAGTTATCATCTGCCAGGCCATCGCCTGCAGGACTTCCGGCGGGCACGGGGTAGGCCCTGGAATACGCAACTGTCCCATCTTATTTACCTTCCTCTCATTCAATATCAGTATTAATCACTACTCTGACAAAGCGGCGCTTGCCGGCTTTGATAATACTGCCGTTTTTTGCTGAGACTACGTAGCGGGTTATCTTTTCGCCGTCTATCTCCACGGCTCCCTGCTTGATTAAACGGATGGCCTCGCTACGACTGTTAACCTGCGCTGTCGCTGCAAGTGCATCCGGTACATCAACCATCGTTGCTGCTGCAGGAATAGGATACTCCGGCATTTCTTCGGGTACTTCCCTCCTCTGATGAACCTTTTCAAAACTTTGCTCGGCTTCACTGGCCGCTGTTTTGTCGTAGAGCTGGACGACCAGCTCTCTCGCCAGACGTTTTTTCAGCTCCATCGGGTTTACCGCATTGTTATCCAGCGCCTGTCTGAATTCCTCAAGTTCCTCATCAGACACATCGGTCACCAGTTCAAAATACTGGATAATCAGGCCGTCACGGATGGACATTGTCTTGCCATAGATTTCATCCGGTGTCTCCGTCACGCCGATGTAGTTCCCCAGGCTCTTGCTCATCTTCTGGCTTCCGTCGGTGCCCACCAGAAGTGGTGTCATGAAGCACTGCTGGGGAGGCTGCCCCAGCATGGACTGGAGTTCTCTGCCCACCAGGAAGTTAAACTTCTGGTCGGTGCCACCGAATTCGACGTCCGCCTCTATTGCCACGGAGTCATATGCCTGGAGCAGGGGGTACAGGAACTCGGTCAACGCAATCGGTTGCCCGGCATTATATCTGGTATTAAAATCATCACGCGCTAAAAACTGGGCGACGGTGAATTTGCTGGTCAGCTGAATAACCTCGGTCAGGGTGAACTTATCGAACCACTCGCTCTGCCACCTCACTTCGGTCCTTACCTTATCCACCACCTTGAAAAATTGCTCCATATAGGTCTGGGCATTGGCCCGCACCTGTTCCACGGAGAGCATGGGTCGGGTTGCCGAAGCGCCGCTCGGGTCGCCTATCCGGGCCGTCCAGTCGGCAACGATGAGCACCACCTGATGGCCGAGCTCCTGAAACTGGCGCAGCTTCCGCAGCGACACCATGTGCCCGAGGTGGATATCGGGGAAACTGGGGTCGAATCCCTCCTTCAACCTCAACTTTTTTCCGGAACGGAGCAGCGCAATCATTTCATCCTCAACGATGATTTCAGCTACCCCACGTCGTAGAAGGAATTTTTCTTCTTTCTCAGTGATTTTTCTTACCTGGCCTTTCATGTTTACCTTCCAACTTTAGCGTTCAATAAGGCGACGCCCCGTTTTACATCTTCGGCTATCTGTCTTTTCAGCTCTTCTATGCTATCGAATTTCCTTTCCCCGCGCAACCGTTCCACAAACTCGATTTCTATTTCACGCCTGTAGAGGTCGCTCTCGTAGTCAACAATGTAGACCTCCACCGCCCGCCGGTTATCGCCGAAGGTAGGACTGGTACCGATATTGGTCAATGAGGGGTAAGTTTCGCCGTCAATACTTACCCAGCTGGCATAAACTCCGTCTGCCGGTAAAGCCTGCTCCGGGCCGATATCCAGGTTGGCGGTCGGAAACCCCAGCGCCACCCCCCTCCCAGCACCGGCCACAACATGACCCCGGAGGCTGAATCTGCGGCCAGCCAGCCGCTTCACCTTATGCACATCTCCGTCCGACAGGGCCTTTCTGATGGCGGTGCTACTCACAATTTCTCCATCGACTACCACCGGAGGCACCACGGTAACGCTGAAGCCCTGTTCACGTCCCAATAAATAGAGCGTATCTGCGTTGCCTTCCCGTTTTTTACCCAGGGCGAAGTCGGGGCCGATTACCATACCGCGCATGTGCAGGTATTTTACAAGCAGACCGATGAAATCGCGCGCATTAAGCTTAGCAGTCTCAGCGGTAAAGGTAAGCGGAACCATAATATCCACCCCCTCATTTTTAAGCAGCTTTTCCCTCTCCTCAAGGTTGGTCAGAAAGGGCAATTTCATATCAGGACGCATCACTTCCTGGGGGTGCTGTCGAAACGTTACCACCCCGCTCAACAAATCCTCCTGCTCCGCCTTGCCCACCAGCTGTGAAATCAAATGCTTGTGGCCGAGGTGCACGCCGTCAAACACCCCAACAGTGAGGAGTGTGTCTTTTTCCGGTGAAAATCGGGCCAGTTCTTCCTCGACCAGCATTGCCTTTTCCCGCCAGTAATTGCCTGTAACTTACTTCCAGCCTACTACAAGGATAAAATAAAAAAGGGGCTCTATGCAAACCCCGCTTTGACCGACTCTCTGGAATGTCTTCATAGTAGCATAAGCCGGGCTTGAACGTCAACTAAACATCATGGTTTACCAACCTTGAGCAGAATTGGGCATAATGGTAAAATGCAGATTGGACGTCAGTGAAGGCTGACGCTTTTCAATATAATGGTTGATAGCGAAAACACGATGATTCTTAAATTACTGGTTGTCGGGCCGCTGGCATCCAACTGCTACATCGTCGGAGATGAGTCCAACAGAGAGGGAGCTATCATCGACCCGGCGGATGAAGCCGAGAATATATTGCGGAGCGTTGAGGAACTTGGACTAACCATCCGGTCCGTCATCCTCACCCACGGACACCCCGACCATTTCGCCGCCCTGAAGGAGGTCAAGGAAGCCACCGGTGCCGAAATCATGGTTCATACCGATGACGCCGAATACCACAGGCAAGGGACACTCGCCCTCGCCTTCGGTCTTTACTGCCCAACCCCACCTCCCCCGGACAGATTGCTCAATGATGGAGACAGTATAGACATCGGCGACCTTCGTTTCAAGGTGATTCACACACCGGGACATACCCCCGGCGGCATCTGCCTACTTGGACACGGTGTCCTTTTCAGCGGCGATACCCTTTTCAATTACGGAATTGGTCGCTTCGACCTGCCCGGCGGGGATTATGCCCAGCTTTTAAATAGCCTTCAGTCCAGGCTTATGACACTGCCCGACGAGACCATTGTGTACCCGGGCCACGGCCCAGAGACGACTATTGGCACCGAGCGACAGGGTAATCCTTTTTTGCAAAGTTAAAAAATAAAGCGGAGGTGTGACCTCCGCTTCCGGCATCAAAAGAGCTTCCTATTTTATTCTACTCTAAACCTGATTTCATCGGGAGTAACATTCTCGACAAAGATATTAACGCCGTCTATGATTATATCCTGTCGCCTTTTGGGATAAAAAAGGTTCCAGGCAAATCCCCCGTATCCCTTTTCCTTTTTCTGGCCAATGGAATACACATCCTCGGATGGCATGCCGGCATATACAATATGGTCTTTGCCGCGTCTTAAGTGAAAATCCTCACCCACAGATAATGTAACTGGTTCACCCATTATTCCGCCTCCAAGAGAAAATACTGTTTTACAGCGGCACAAACATTATGAAGACCGGCCCGAAGATGACCGCCACTTTACCCACCAGCTTGATAAGTATGTTCAGTGAAGGCCCGGCCGTATCTTTGAATGGGTCACCGACCGTATCGCCGATAACGGCTGCCTTATGCGCCTCGCTGCCCTTGCCGCCGTAGTTGCCGGCTTCAATGAATTTCTTGGCATTGTCCCAGGCACCGCCGGCATTGGCCATCATCACCGCCATCAGGAAACCGGTGACCAGCGACCCGACGAGTAGGCCAGCGACCGCCTCCGGTCCCAGCGTAAAGCCGAGAATTAATGGTACCGCCAGCACCAGCACGCCCGGCAGCATCATTGACTTCAGAGCTCTTTTGGTGGCGATATCCACACATCTCACGTAATCGGGCTTGGCAGTTCCTTCCATCAGTCCCTTTATCTCGCGGAACTGCCTTCTTACCTCGTTGACGATGGCAAAGCTGCCCGCCCCCACACCCTTCATTGCCAGGGCGCTGAAGACAAAGGTAAGCATACCGCCGATGAGTACGCCGGCAATAACGGCCACATTGGTCAGGCTGGCAATGTCAATGTTGGCCACCTTGAAGTAAGTGGCCAGCCAGGCCAGCGAGGCTAGCGCTGCCGAGGCGATGGCAAATCCCTTGCCCAGGGCAGCGGTAGTGTTGCCTACCGAATCGAGGGCTTCACAGCGTTCTCTGACTCTCTTGCCCAGGTTGGCCATCTGCGCGATGCCCGCCGAGTTATCCGCAATCGGGCCGTAGCAGTCCATAGCCAGTAACATACCCAGGTTGATGAGCATGCCCATGGCGGCAACGGCAATTCCCAGCAGACCGCCGAAAATGTAGGCGAGCACGGTGGCGACAGCAACGAGAAGGACGGGAATCACGGTGCTCATCAGGCCAGTGGCCATCCCTTCAATAATGGTAACGGCGGCGCCACTTTGAGCCGCCTTGGCTATCTTCTTCGCCGGACCATGCTCCGCCGACGTAAAGTATTCCGTCGCCTGCGCGATAAGGAAGCCGGCGATAAGACCGGATATCAACGCCCAGAATAGCCCGAGTTCGCCAACATAGAACCAGATAATCAAAAAACTGGCGATTATCATCAGGATGTTGCTCACATACACGCCCCGGTTCATGGCACCATGCGCCATAGCAACCTGCTTCTCAAATTCAGCGTCTATATCTTTTGGTTTTACCGAGAGTGCGCCGATTATCGAGCACACGATGCCCGCCCCGCTAAGTGCCAGAGGCAACAGCATGCCTTTCGTTAAACCGAGGACGATGACACCCAGCACCATCGAGGCAGCAATTGCCGAAACATAGGATTCATACAGGTCGGAGCCCATACCGGCCACATCACCGACATTGTCGCCAACATTATCGGCGATAACCGCCGGATTTCGCGGGTCGTCCTCGGGAATGCCTTTCTCCACTTTACCCACCAGGTCAGCACCGACATCCGCGCTCTTGGTGAAGATGCCACCGCCCGCCCTCAGGAACAGAGCTACTGAAGAGGCACCGAAAGCAAATCCCAGCCAGACATGGCTGTCGTTCCAGATAAAGGCGATGATGGAAAGGCCGAGCAGTCCCAGGCCGACGACGCAGAAGCCCATCACTGCACCGCTGGAGAAGGCGATTTTCAGTCCCCTGGCCCAGCTCCCGATGGCGGCGTTGGCCGTCCTGGCGTTGGCCAGCGTGGCGATGTTCATTCCCAACCAGCCCGCCAGTGCCGAGGTAACCGTGCCGCAGAGGTAAGCAATGGCGACATATGGCCTCGGGTCAATGAAGACGGCCAGGATAATGAAGACCACCACGGTGAAGATGGCCAGGATGGTGAATTCGCGGCGCAGAAAGGCCATCGCCCCCTGCCGGATGGCATGGGAAATCTCCTGCATTTTCTCGTTGCCCGGACTCTCGCGAACAATCGTCCTAACCAGGTAACCCACAAAACCGAGAGCCAGTATACCCGCCAGAATAATTAATATACGCAGAACCAGTTCATCCATGTGTCAGACCTCCTGAAAAATGGTGCTTTACGCAAAAAAGAAGGCAGCTCTGTTACCGCCTTCATGAACATCACCTCATCGTTTTTTGCTTGCTCACTGATTTTGATAGTTTAGCGCATTTTCCGACCACGGTCAATGAGCGATTACTCTTGAGTTTTCTTTATTTTATCCAGCCTGTTCTCCAGGTCCTTCTGCCTCATAATAAGCGTGAGGTCGCTGCGGGTTCTCTCCAGCACCCCGCGAACCATATCGGTGGTGCGGCGGAGCCCGCCGGTGATGGCATCGGGAAAGTCCATGGTTACCAGAACGCTATAAATATCGTCCATTACCCATAGCAGTTCCTCGCCCCTGGATACATCGCCCTGCCTCATGCTGTCCAGCAGGTACCGCCTCAGTTCCCCCACCGCTTCTCCTAATCCGTTCAGGTAAGCGGCGGCGTCAATGCCCAGCGACCCCGGCGAAAGTATCTGCTTTCCGTCGACCACGGCAAGGAGAATGCTTCCCTCGGCGTACTCTTTCTGGGCATCTTTGAAAAAGCCAGTGTGATTAAGTTCACTGTAATCGACCGTCGCCTTTTGCGCCTCGTCGAGCAGACTTCGGGCCGTTTTCAACAGTTCCGCCGCCCGGTCGAATTCCTGCCGGTGCACGGCGCGTATCGCCTGACTGCAGTTGCGGATTACTTCACGGCAGCAGGGTAGTACCTTCTCCCTGGCCGCATCCAGCTCTGTGAAGCCGCGTCTTATCTGCTCGGCTATGTCTTCAAGCCCGTCAGTTGACTTACTCATTTTGAGCTTTATCCCAGCGCATCAGTTCGGAGACCAGCTCCTTCTCTATGGTGTAGAGCGCGAAACGTGCCTGCTTGTATTTTTCCGAATCCAGAACCGTGCCCGGCAGTTTGGCCAGTTCTTCCATAACCCGCAGGGATTCCTGCACCCTCCGCGAATTGGCAACCACGGTTGACGTTAAGTCCCTTTGCTTTTCCTCCCCCGGCACCTCAAGGTCCCGGCCCACGTCACCGGCGGCGTCCCGGGCCCGAATGAGCTGCCTGTCCAGCGCCGGTTCAATCCTCACCAGTTCGTGGCGCAGGTTTTTCAGCCGCTGGCTCAGGTCGCTGCTGTTGAGCACCAGCCGACCGACGTCCTCCAGGACGCGCAGACCCTCGCCAATGCGGTTCACATTGGCATCCATGATGCGCAGCGTTTCTTTGGGTAATTTTTCCATTTCCAGGTGGGTTAATTCTAACACAGCTTATTAAGGGGGTAAAGCTGGCTGTGGTTCACGTCTCGCCAACGGCATTTTCGATAAGCTCAATGCGCAGTGGCCGATTCCGCCGGTCAATCTCCACAGCAACGACATCAATGCGCCAGGAATCAGGTATATTGTCGTGTGTCTGCCGGTAGTTCGCAGCTACTCTCCTCAGCCTGTCCATTTTAACCGGCGTGATTGATTCTTCCGGACTGCCGAATGCTGAACTCCGTTTCGCCCGCACCTCAATGAAAACCAGGCAGTCTTTGTGTCGGGCGACGATATCGACTTCTCCCTCCGGGCAGCGATAATTCGTCTGCAGGATATGATAACCCTGCTTTTTCAAAAATTCCGCCGCCATTTTTTCCCCCAGAGTGCCCGTGTCTTGGCGCTTCATAATGCCTGCCTAGAAATAGCCCCTGACCGGCTCAAAGGTCCGCCGGTGGATGGGAGATGGCCCCAGCCTCGATAGGCCCACCAGGTGCGCTTCCGTGCAGTATCCTTTGTTTTCCGCCCACCGGTATCCCGAATAAAGTCGGTCCATCTTGACCATCATTTTATCCCTGGCCACCTTCGCCACGATAGAAGCACAGGCAATGGAAAAGCACTTGCAGTCGCCGTCGGTGATTCCCTTCTGCGGCAGATGTACTGCTGGCAGGTGTAAGTAGTCAATGAGCAGGTACTGTGGTGCCGGCGAAAGCCTTTCTATGGCCAGCTTCATGGCCAGCTTGTTCGCCCTGACGATACCCATTGTATCTATAAGCCTGTGATTTACCGCCCCGATGCCGAATGATATCGCCGTTTCCCTGATATGTTTATTGAGGATTTCGCGCTTCACCGGACTTAACTCTTTGCTGTCTCTTACCTCGGCGAGCCACGAAACGCTTAGTTTAGCCGGCAGGATGACTGCAGCGGCAACCACCGGGCCGGCTATGGAGCCCCGCCCCACCTCATCCACCCCGGCAATGAGCCTGATTCCCCGGGCCAGCAGTTCCTCTTCCTCGCTAAAGGATGGTCTTTGGCTACTACTTAACAACCCCATCCCCTTTGTCCTTCCCAAAGGGAAGGACAGTTTTAAAAAGAGAGGCTCCACCCCTCTCATACACCCTTTAGGGTTTTCTTGAGAGCAATTGGCTGACTCTCTGCCAGATAATCTCAGCGATTTTATCTTTTGACTGTGCCGCGTCCACCACCAGCCATCTACCAGGCTCTGCTTTGGCCAGTTCAAGGTACCCCTGCCGTACCCGCCGGTGAAAGGCGATATCCTCCTGCTCGAAGCGGTCCGGCTTATTACCTTTCTTTCGGGCCAGCCCATCTTCCACGGGCACGTCGAGCAGGACGGTCAGGTCAGGCCGTACTCCTTGAATCGCGGCTTCATTGACGGCTTTAACCAGAGCCAAATCCAGCCCTCTTCCATAGCTCTGATAGGCGGTTGTTGAATCAGCGTAGCGGTCACAGAGGACCACTTTGTCGCTCTGCAGATTGGGTTTGATAACGTCGTTAACGAGCTGCGCCCGGGAGGCGTTGAACAGCATCAGCTCCGCCATCGGCGATATGTCCATGTCCTTGCCCCATTTCAGCCAGTGCGCTATCTTTCTGCCCAGCGACGTTACGCCGGGCTCATGGATTAGAATTGCTGGTATAGCCAATTGGGAAAGCCTCCGGTACAGCGCCCTTGCCTGAACACTTTTACCGCTCCCCTCCCCACCCTCAAAGGTAATGAATAGCGACATATTCTCGTTATCCTTTATAAATCTTCACCCGTCGGTTCGGGTCTTTACCTTCGCTGCGTGAGGTTAGTTCGTTTCTTTCCGCAATGAGGTGCTGCAGGCGGCGGATATAGGCGCTCTGCGGGCTGAGCTCAACCTCGCCCTCATCACCGGTCTTTACCTGTTCCACCGCCGCTTCGGCCTCGGCCAGCGCCACCTGGAACGAGTCACGCTTGCCCGGACCGGTGAGTGGATAGATATTCTGCAGCATCTGACGTATCTGGGGCGGGGTGTTGCTTTTCAGAACGTAAATGGGCAGGTTGGCCACCTCGGCGTCCCTGACCTTCTGCGGCTTGCGCCGGTAGTAATTCTTGGAGGTGACAAATAGGTTTGCCTCCCGCAGGTTCTCCACGATATTCAGGTTCAGGTTCAACTCCTTGGCCAGTTGCTCCAGCCGGGCACGATTAACCCCGAAGAGGTAAATACGGTGCTGGTCTCGACCGGTTGACTTCTTCTCTCTGCCCTTTTTGGGCTCAACGAGCGGCTTTTCCACCCTTACCTCACCGCTTTCATCCATCCAGCGGACCTCGGTGTCAACGTACTGACTGCGCAGAACCGCGTCAACCGCCTCGGCAACATCGGGGTGAATGGCCACGCGGTCGCGTTCCTGAATTTCAACCACAATGTCGAAGGTAGGTGGAGACGTCCGCTCCAGTATGGATTTCTGGGTGCCCCGCCGCCGCGCCTCCTCATCCCCCAGCGTAACCGACTGTATGCCGCCGATAAGGTCGGCGAGGGTGGGGTTCAGCATCAGGTTTTCCAGGTTATTGCCGTGGGCGGTACCTACCAATTGGACACCGCGCTCGGCGATGGTGCGCGCCGCCTGAGCCTCGAGTTCGGTGCCAATCTCGTCAATGACAACCACCTCGGGCATGTGGTTTTCCACCGCTTCTATCATCACCGCGTGCTGCATGTCCGGCGTCTTTACCTGCATCCTGCGGGCATGGCCAATCGCCGGGTGCGGGATATCGCCATCGCCGGCAATCTCGTTGGAGGTATCGACGATGATAACCCGCTTGTTCATATCGTCGGCCAGCACCCGGGCAACTTCCCGCAGCATGGTCGTCTTGCCCACCCCGGGACGGCCCAGCAGCATGACGCTCTTGCCCGACTCCACCAGGTCCTCAATCACTTTTATCGTGCCGAAAACAGCCCGGCCCACGCGGCAGGTCAGCCCGACGATGCGTCCCTTGCGATTTCTGATGGCAGAGATGCGGTGCAGCGTCCGCTCAATCCCGGCCCGGTTGTCATCGCCGAAGCTGCCGATGCGTGAAACCACGTAGTCGATATCGGTCTCGTCGACTTCTCTCGGGTCGAGTGTTACCTCCCGATTGGGGAAGCGGGCTTCCGGGGAACGCCCCAGGTCCAGAACCACCTCCAGCAGTTCGCTTAAGTCTTTCTGCTCGCAGAGCGGCTGTCGTATATGAGGTGGCAGGGTATCAAGCAATGCATCAAGGTCGTCGGTGATTATCTTCTGCAACTACTCCCTCCCGTAACCACTTATTCTCATCCGGACACGAGCTCCAGAAAATATTGATGAAACCGCGGGTCATCCGTCAGCTCGGGATGAAAGGCCAGCGCCAGCATTTTGTCTTCACGTACCGCCACGACAGTACCGTCAGCCAGTTTCGCCAGTACCACCGCAATCCCGTTGACCTGTTCAATCAGCGGAGCGCGGATGAAAACGCCGGGAAAGGGTTTCTCACCCAGTACCGGCACATTTAATTCGGTCTCAAAGCTTTCCAGCTGCCGGCCAAAGGCATTGCGCCTGACCGTAATATCCATTAATCCCAGCGACTCGAAGTTCGCGTCGCTGCTTTTCTTGGCCATAAGAATCATGCCGGCGCAGGTACCGAATACGGGCATCCCGTTCTTCACTTTGTCCCGAATCGCCTGCGTGAGCTTGTAGTCCCGCATCAGCCGCCCGATAGAGGTACTTTCACCGCCGGGAATAATTAGCCCGTCCAGACCCTCAAGTTCTTCGGGCAAACGGACGGGCGTAGCTTCAACTCCCAGCTGCTTCAGTTTCTCTATGTGCTCGATGAAGGCTCCTTGCGAGGCAAGGACGCCAATCTTCATACTACCAACCTCTCGGTGCCAGTAGTTCCTTTTCCGGAATCTGTTTTATATCCAGTCCGGGCATGGCTTCGCCCAGATTCTTGGAGACCTCGGCGATAATCTGCGGGTCTTTGTAGTGCGTGGTCGCCTTGACAATGGCTTGGGCTATCGCCTCAGGATTACTTGACTTGAAAATACCTGAGCCAACGAAGACGCCGTCCGCGCCAAGCTGCATCATCAGCGCCGCATCCGCAGGGGTGGCCACGCCACCAGCGGCGAAGTTGACCACAGGCAGTTTCCCGGTTTTGTGCAATTCAGCGACCAGTTCAAATGGTGCCCCCATTTCCTTGGCCTTGGACATCAGTTCTTCCTGTGGTGTTTGAACTAGTTCGCGGATACCATCCATCACGGCGCGCATATGCCTGACCGCCTCAACAACGTTGCCGGTGCCGGCTTCACCCTTGGTTCGTATCATCGCCGCGCCTTCACCGATGCGGCGCAGGGCCTCTCCAAGATTGCGGCAGCCGCAGACAAACGGCACCTTGAAGTCGTGTTTCCAGATATGGTGGCTCTCATCGGCCGGGGTGAGCACTTCCGATTCGTCGAGGTAGTCCACGCCCAGCGCTTCCAGCGTCTGCGCCTCAACGAAGTGCCCGATGCGGCATTTGGCCATCACCGGTATGGAAACCACCTTCATAATGGCCTCGATTATCGTCGGGTCGGCCATTCTGGCCACGCCACCCTCCGCCCTGATATCAGCCGGTACCCTCTCCAGGGCCATCACCGCACAGGCACCAGCCTCCTCAGCGATTTTAGCGTGCTCTGCACTGACCACATCCATAATCACCCCGCCCTTGAGCATCTGGGCCAGTCCGCTTTTTACCTTCCATGTTCCCGTTTCCATACCTATCACCTCACTTTGCCGAGAACCTGCCGCTTGCATTGATATTTTACTACTGTGTAAAGCGTTTATCAACTCTATCTTAATGGGGTTTTGTCTACCTCACCCCCTTTATCCTTCCCTTTGGCCGAGGTATACGAAAGGCAAAACTTTCGTGCATGTTTTTTCTCTTAGTCTCCTTAAAGATACTTCTCGATCTTCCCTAAAACCGACTGGGAACAGGAGCTTATTAGGTAGTGACTATTATTTTTGAATGTTACAAAATAGGCATTTTGTCCGATTTTCTTGTCAACGGCCTTTATTTCCAAATCTAGCCGCTTTTTCAGGTTGGCCTGACCATTTATACCTTCAAAGAACATTTATAGATCACACAAAATGGATGATTGTGCAAATGCTGTCGGTGTGCCTCAGCAATAGCTTCGCCTTAATCCGGAGATATATTTTATCCCAATATTGTCGGCAGGTCACATAGGCTCGGACTGCATTGCCAGCAGTGTAAGTTACAGGCCGCCTATCACGCCGACTTATACCAGCAACAGTCACATTATCCGAATTAGTGATTAACACGATGGATGTGTCATCGATATTGTCATTTACCACTTGCTCTTCAGCGAGTATCTCTACCGGGTATGCTTTAGGCAGTCCATTGATATCAATCGCATATATTTGTGTCTTCGTATCCAGAAGTTCACTCCTTTGCCAGACAGGGAACATGGTGTCGTCGGAGGCAAAATAACTGCCATAAGCAGCACCAGGATAATACGGTCGTAAAAAGCCAGTCTGCAAGCCAAGTACTGTAGTTTCAGGGTGTAGATCATGCCATTCTTTCCACGAGGTTAGAACCACAGGAAGCAAGCTGAATTCAATATCTTTGCCCACAAGATCACCTAAAACTGGTTCTCCAGTCAGCTGGCCCCACAAGGTACTTGTTTGCCGATCATACATGAGTTTATTACTACGAAATAGTAAGCCTGAGGACCCAAAGGTATATACCTCACCATTTGAAGCTCGTCCATCGTATGCGATAGCGGCACCGCAAAGAGTGCAATATGACAGGGAGACAGGTAAGCCACCGATGATATCATTCGCCATTTCATGCCAACCCATAATACGCAATGGGAAAGCCCGAGCATCCTCGTTGATAGCAATACCAAAGACAGGTTCATCAGGGGTGAGATAATCAGCATCTTCCGCTTGTATCATCTTAGGATTGTCCAGCGCAGGTATGCCATCCACCATTACGCCACCCCACATAATCTCTTCCACTCTAATTCGAGATATTGCATCTTCGTGTAAGAAATCAGCAAACCTGACATCTATTCGAGAAAACAAGTTTCCCTTCCAACCTGTGAAACCCGGCGGTGGTTTTAGGTCCGTTTTGCCATACCACTCTACCCAGTCGTCCCAATGATAAGACAAGGCCTCCCCGCTGAGCGTTGCCAAGGCACCAACATACCCGCTGTAAAGGTCTTGAGGCATATCTATAATGCTTATCTGGCGGGCGCGCATGAGTTCGATGAATACGCTAACGAAACGTTTGTCTCTAACCTCTAGAACTTGTATTAAAGGCAGCGCGCGCCTTTTCTTCATCAGGATTCAAGAAGTCATACATTAATTCAATTTCTTCAACTATAGCCTAGCTCTGATTTTTCGTCTGTGACTTAAGTCGCTTACATTTTTCTCAAAAAGAATCATTATTAAAAAGGAGTCACATTTAGTTGGATTGGAAAGAGGCGATGTTTTGTGAAAAATAATGATGCTCAACTACGCAAGATATCTCTCTTAATTCTTCCCATTTCTCTACTCGTGTTTATTCTGCTGGGTTGCGCCAGGCCAAATCTCTCCCCGATGCCCACGCCAGCAGCCTCACCGGTACCAGAAACCGCTAAGTCCGAATGGGAGACATCGGAAACGTTTCTTACTGAAATCGATTTCGACGGCGTATATGAGCTTGCCGCGGCTAGTCCCGATGCTCGGCGCTTCGGATACCCTATTGAAGTAGGCCTGAATATGCTTATGATAGTGGATGGGGTAAGGGGTAAAGAGTACACTACGGTATGGTCTCAGCCCGTCTTCAGCCCGGACAGCCAGCGCGTCGCCTATATCGCAGGAATTCACCATATCGCACCGAAAAAGAGCAGAGAATTTGTTGTTGTGGATGGATTAGAAGGAAAGAGCTATGATTACATCGGTTCTCTGCCCTCCTTCAGCCGTGATGGCCAGCGGATAGCTTACGTGGCCGAACAGGACTCCAGACAATTCATGGTAACTGACGGAAAAGAGGGTAAGGAATATGACAGACTTATCACGAGGTTACCATATACCAGCTATTTTAACCCCTTCAGTCCTGATGACCAGCGTATTGCCTATACTGTTGAAGAGGGAGGCAAGCAGTTCATCGTGGTGGATGGTGCGGAGGGGAGACCATACGATTTCATTTGGGAGCCACCTACCTTCAGCCCCGACAGCCAGCGTATCGCTCATGCCGCTAAGGTGAGCGATAGGTGGCTTATGGTCATAGATGGAGTTGAGGGCAAGAAGTACCAGTTCCTTGCCTCCTCATCCGTCTTCAGTCCTGATAGCCAGAGGACAGCTTATGTAGCCAAGGAAGACGGCAAAAAAATCCTGGTTATCGACGGCGGTGAGAACAAGCGATATGATGACATCACTTCGGGCATTCCCTTCTTTGGTCCCTTCAGCCCGGACAGCACTAGAGTGGCCTATGCCGCACGCCTGGATGATAGGGAGTTTACCATTGTGGATGACGTAGAGGGGAAGGCATATGATTCGGTAAGCCTGCCCGTCTTCAGCCCAGACAGCCGGAGGGTCGCTTATGTGGCTGAGGACGGTGGCGAGAGGTTCATGGTTCTTGATGGCAAAGAAGGCAAGCGATATGAGGAGGTGTCCTTACCGGTGTTCAGTGCGGGCAGCCAGCGGATAGCCTACATTGCCCAGAATGAAGGTGGCCAATTCGCCGTTGTCGACGGTAAGGAAGGGGAAAGGTATGACGCTGCTGGTACTCCCATGTTCAGCCCAGATAGCCAGCGATTGGCCTTTGTAGTGAAATTTGACCTGCAACAGTTTGTCGTTATCGACGGTGTAGAGGGACCATCATACTCTACTGCCCTGACCAAAGTAGCAATAGTCTTTGATTCACCAGATAGCCTCCACCATCTTGGCATCAAAGAGAACGCTGTCTATCTAGTACAGATTGATAATATCACGTGAAGCTGAACGATAATTTCAGCTATTTTCATGATCAGCGATTACTCTTTTTTGGTTGCCACTTTCTCGTTACGATAACTTCAGACTCATAACCCGAAGGTCGTTGGTTCGAATCCAACCCCGTTACCAATTTGCAAGCTAGAATTGCCCCTGAAAAGATAAATATTCGGAGGCAATTTTAAGCCGCTCTTCGATTTCTTTCAATGCGAGGTGCTAAAGGCTACCTGCCGCAGAACCGTTCTCCTTACCCCTTACCAGTCGGTGCCTGAGCTTGTTCACCGCTTTTCTCACACCGGGAAGACGAATTATGAGCAACAGAGCCAATAACGCCACGTAAAGCATGGGACGACTCAGGCCTTCTTTAGCCGCCAGCACCACCGCCAGCATAAAATGGGTTACCACCAGCACCGCCGCCACGTAGACCAGCCAGCGAAGTTGTTGCCAGTTTCTCCCAAGTCGTTTCTGCCATCCCCTGGTAGAGGTAACGGCTCGCAGTAAGAGAAGCAGAAAAGCGGTGAAACCTATGAGCACAAAATACTTGCCAGCAATATCCTCTCGGATCAAAGCGAAGTTGAAGCCGTAATCCAGCCCGATAAAGGTAAGGAAATGCAGGCAGGCGTAGAGGAAGGCGTAAAGCCCCAGCGTGCGGCGCAGTGGCAGCACCTGCCTGATGCCAAAGACCAGGTTGATTGGTGTGCAGGCCAGGGAGAGCACCAGCAGAATCAGGGCGGAGCTACCAGTCCGGATGGTGATTTCTCGTATTGGATCGGCGGTCAATTGGCCCCAGGCGAAGTCCCAGCCAAGTATGGCAAGCGGTAGCAATGCGGCAATGTTGGCCAGTATCTGAAGCCAGGACATCTTAAGCCTGTGCATTAGAAAAATTCTTTCAAATCCATACCTTCGTAAAGGTGCGCCACTTCCTCAGCGTAGCCGTTGAAAGGCAAGGTCTCACGGCGCCCAAACTCACCAATTCGCCGTTCACTGGCCTGAGACCAGCGAGGATGGGCTACCTTCGGGTTCACATTGGCGTAGAATCCATATTCGCTGGGAGCGGCTGCCATCCACAGGGAGACGGGCTGCTCTGCCACCAGGTCGATTTTAACAATTGATTTGATATTCTTAAAGCCGTATTTCCAGGGCACTACCAGCCGAATCGGGGCGCCATTCTGGGGCAGCAGGGTATGGCCATAAAGACCGGTGGACAAGATAGTAAGGTCATGCATGGCTTCATCGAGGCGCAGGCCTTCAACATAGGGCCAGTCGTAATAGTGCAGCGTCGTTTGGCCACGCATTTGTTCGGGGTCAAAAAGCGTTTCAAAACGTACGTACTTGGCCTCCGAGGTCGGTTCAACTTCTTTTAACAGTTTTGCCAGAGGAAATCCCAGCCAGGGAATAACCATGGACCAGGCTTCCACGCAGCGCAGGCGATAGACCCGTTCTTCCTGATCAAACATGCGCGCCAGGTCTTCGATGGCATAGGTCTTCGGGTTTTTGACCAGCCCACCTACCTGTATCGTCCAGGGCGATATCCTGAGGTCCTTGGCTAACCCGGCAACTGTCTCCTTACTGGTGGTGAATTCGTAAAAGTTGTTATAGTTGATGATATCTTCACAATCGGTTAACACGTCACCTAGCTCGTCCATATTTTGGCTGGCCGTGGCCATGTCACAGAACTGCTCAGTGGCTACACTGGGCACCCCCGACCTTGCACAAGCCTCATTAAACAAGAACATACTTGTCAACAGGGCAAGCGAACCCTTGATGAACTTACGCCGGGAAAGATACAGGTGTTCCGGTGTGATTTCAGAGGACCTTATTTTCTCCATGTTATGCCACCTTCGACGGTGACTCCTGTATAACTAACTATTTTAGCGCCTTAAGCACAGTTTGTCTAAATCTTTCCTCTCAGTATTCGTTAACTAACCAAATGCCAGTGAAATTTTGGCAGTACGGAATGTGGTTGGGACATACGGAAGAGTTAATAGACTATTTAATTCTTCTCGCTGGACAGCACAAAGTCAAATACAGCCATATTATTCCAGTTTTACCTTCTCCACTTTTACGCCACCACCAAACAACATGGTATCAAACGCCACGTATCCTTTAATAAACTTAGCTGCCTCCAGCGGTTCTGGGTAATTCCACGCAGCATTCCTATTGACTTTTCCGTTGACAAATATATCGTAATACGTGGCCTTACCTTTCCAGGGGCAAGTATACTGCTGAGTGCCTGGCTTTAAATATTCCCATTTAACTGAATCTGGGGGAAAATATTCGTGGCCTTCTACGGATTCATATTTATGACTCTCGGCTAGTACCGTATCATTCCAAATAGCCTTAGCCAATTTTTTAGTCTTCCATATAGAACAGAGTGCAAAAATGGGAAGCGTGTGTGCATCTTTCGCCGTCGAGTGCTATGGCACACAGGAATACTATTTTAGTCTGACGGATTTTGAGGAGAGGCTTTAACCTGCTCCCTAAA
>SDBT01007619.1_pt1 | contig 17789 bp, 27 predicted proteins | sample 2277101 | NCBI WGS metagenome assembly SDBT01 (sample SAMN10404973, study PRJNA504765) | marine sediment metagenome | isolation source: marine sediment core GS10_PC15, 103 cmbsf | place: Arctic Ocean: Southern Knipovich Ridge | collected 2010 | reverse complement strand
ACGTCGTGGTAGAACACTGTCACGCCCAGCTTCCTCAGCTCTTCGCTGTTGAAGGTGCGGCGCCGCTCGCTCACCAAGTGCCCCAGGAGGTCAGACCTCTCCAGGTTGTCGATCACATCCACATCATGCCCCTGCTCGACGTAATACTTCGCAGCGTTAAACCCGATCAGCCCACATCCACCAGTTACTAGAACCTTCATGATGTCTCCTTTCTGTAAAAACATGTTCGTACATCAAAAATGTCGTCTCTCCAGTGCTTTTCCAGTACCGGTGTAAGCGCGCTTGCGACTTCCGCGATGTCCTCCGCACACAGTTCCTTCGTCTCGTAGTCATGCACTGCTATGATGGACCCGAACGGGAGCAGTGTGGCAAACGTGTTGAACTCTCGGGGCTTGTTCCCGCCGTCGCAGAAGAAAAAGCATGGCTTCCCGTCCATGTGCTTTAGGATCCTCTCCACGTTGTCGAAGCAGTCTCCCTGCACGAACTCTATCTCCAGCGCGTCGAAGACCCGGTCCAGCATGGGCTTCCTCCCCCGCACCTGGGTGTCGAACGTTAGGAGGTGTGACCCGCGGTTCACCGCGTGCAGCCCCAGCACCACCGATAGCGCGCCAGCGCCTGTCCCGACCTCCACGAACTTCTCTATGTGTTGGTGATTCAGCACCTCGTCAATGAGCCGGTACAGCATATAGTTGTGCTGCTGGCGCACCCCCAGGAACGTCTTGTGCCAGTCGTTCGCCTTTATCACGCGCTCCATGTGAAGTCTCCTCGTATCGTGCTGGCGTCGACAGCCACCTTTTCAAAATCTTTCATCTTCCTACTAACCAAGTTCTTGACGTTGTCGGAGTGGTCTACCTGAACCCACCCGGGCACCTCCTCTATGATCTTGAGCGGCGCCTTTTGTTTATGCACTGCTTTGTGCGCTGTCGCGTAGACGCTTCGAAACGGGGCGGCGAACTCGACGTATGAAACAAACGGGTTCCTTGTGTACTGCCGCGGAGCGACCTTCCCATCCTTCAGCATGTACCCGTTCTTGAAGGTGATGAACGCCTCCTCCTCTGTGGCCTCGGCGTGGAGCCTCTCCATGAAGTCGTTCCGGATGACGTCGTCAGAGTCCAACCGCGTGGAGCACACCCACTTGTCTCTGTAGATGCTATCCAGCAAACGCCCCTCGTCCAAGTGGTCTGCCTCAATGGGGCGGTCAACACACAGCACTCGCCCGTACTCACGGAGCTGCTCCATGTACTCCGTGGTCATGTTGGGGAACGTGGGGTCTACCAAGAACCACCAGTCGAAGTCCTTGAACGTCTGGGCCTGCACGGAAGGGAGGCAGTACTTCTTGAACAGGTACATACGGTACATCAACCAAGAGCCTCGCGACTCCCAGCGTCGACGTGGGCTGCCCTCAGGCCAGCGTATGGCGAACCGTGTCAGCAGTACGTGCTTCATGTCAGCTCCTTTGACCCACGAAACTTGTGCCTTCTTGGTGGAGAGAAAGTGTCTCCAAAGTGATCGGGTGCTACTTCCTTGAACGAGAGGCCCTGTGCCCACAACACATACGGGAGGCTTATCTGATCCCTGTAGCTGTACCTCTCTATCTGGCGCCACCACACCCTGTTCAGCTCTGCCGTCAGAGCCGTGGGCTTACGGAAGAGGGTCCCGTTGATGTAGAGGCCCGCTTCCTTAGGACACCCCTGCCTCCTGTACTCTGCGACCTGTTCCTTCACCGCCACCGCGTCTCTTGATGCTTGGATACAGATGTCTGCTTCCTCGTAGATGTCGTTTCGTTTCGGATGAGTCCGCAACAGTATATCTTCCCATCCTTGAAGGAACCTAGTTGGGTCCTTCCACACTGTTATGGTCGCGTCAATCCAAAGCGTAGGCTCACCTGGAAACAGCTCATGTGGGTGAAGCTTGAACCACTTAGCCACCCTATTGGATACCCCATGCTTCTCCTCTACCACAACGTCCCACACATCTGATTCAAACGGGTGGTCGGTGAAGTAGACAAACCTAAGATCCTTATCCCAAGAAGTGGTCACCCGAGGCGTTACGAGTTTGTCTTTATCACCGTAGTTGGCGGTGTAGACGATCACGGCTCTTCCTTCAAATCTTTGCACAGCTTCTCCTTCAAAGCTGTGAGCAGTTCGTCTTGAAACTCCGAGTCCCGGGATACGGCCCAACACCGCTCATCCAGTATCTCTTCTACAGACCTCCCAGGCGCGCGAAACGTCCGCAGCTCCTGCAGTGTTCGGTACTCCCCGGTCTCCACGATCTCCTTGAGGAGCCGGTTGATCTCGTTCTTCAGCATGCTCCGGTACTCGCAGCAGTCACGGCTGAGGTTGTCCCAGTGTGTGATAACCTCCGCGTCGGGCTTGTCCTTGGCGTGCTCATCACGCTTCTTGTTCTCAAAGAAGCTCAGCTTGTTGACCTCCACGATCAAGCGGTCGATCACGTCGGCCAAAGTGTTTAGATTCGGAATCTTAGGGTTTCCCATAGTCCGCCGTAGCCCCCCTTTTCTTAATAATGATCATGCCCATACGAAACTGGATGTACTCTATCTCTATCTGGTACTTCGTTAGGTCTCCGTACTGCTTTCTAATGAAGTAGTTGTTGTAACAACCTCTGTTGTACCGGGCACCAGAGATCTCATCGGTCAGCCGCAGCATCCGCTGTACTAGCGTCTCGTCACAGTCTATCCAAGTCTGCTTGGGGTGGTTACAATACGAGGTGTGCGTGTCCTCTACCACGTAGTATCCACCGGGCTCTACCTCGTCCCACAGTACGTCGAATGTCAGCTTCTGGTGAGAACTCTTATGGCTGCCATCATCTATGACAACCTTCCAGGGTCCTTCCTTAGCGTACTCTTTCAACTGAGATTCTGATCCTTGGTCTACCTTGTGGAGCGCCAGTCGTTCTGTATCTTTTATCTTATTGATATGCGCCTGTCTTATGTCGATACCATGGATAGTTGCATTAGGAAAATAATCCCTCCACATCCTAATCGAGCCACCGTGATAGATCCCAATCTCTAAGAAGTCAAACGTATCCTGTCTGAACGGCGTGAATAGCGGATCATAGATAGAGACGTAGTTGTGCTTACACTCTTGTTTGTCCGTGCCATGCTCGACAGCGAGATCGTTCAGAGTGCTCATATGTCTCTCCTCCGATGGGGACCATCGGTGAGGACGGACTCTTCTACCGGATCCCAGTAGCTCCGCTTCTTGGCCTTGAACTTCCACTCAGGCTCGTTGTGCATAAGTATGAGCTGGTGTAGGCTCGACGTGTTCACCCAGGGGATGAGCTTCCACTGGTCGTACCACTTCTTCTGCTTCAGCTTGATCTCTTCGAACGAGGTGCCCGGCAGGTTGATCTTGGCGCTGAGCTTCCGCGACCCGCTTTCGATCCGCCACTTGAACGCATTGGGGCTGCGCCGCCCCTGATGCTCCAAGAAGGGGATCTCAATGGAGAGCTTGTTGTCCATGTCTCCGGGGGCGTACTGCACCTTCGTGTGCCCACCACGGGGCCACGGGTACTTCGCCTCTAGGTACGACCGTTCTGGGGACAGCTTGTACGCCACGACGCAGTCCTCATCGTGCTTGATCCACTTGCAGATGTTGCGAAGGCTCTTCGGGTAGTTCGGGAACGTGTCGTTCTCTTCCGTCCAGGGGTCCGCTCTGTGTCTCAGGAAGTCTAGCTGCACCCCGTTGACCGTGGTGTAGCCTCCCGCCTCAGCCTCTTCGGCTATCTGGCGTGGCATCTTGTTGAGGAAGAACCGGTCACCCATGGTGATTACGATCCACACAGGCTCGTCACAGTCCGCGTAGTCCCTCTTAATTTGCTGCAGTAGGTGATGGTAGTGTGGTCGTGCGATAGGAAGCCGTTCCCGATCCGCCACCTTCGCAAACGCGTAGGTAACAGTGGAAGACTCCAACAGGATGCTCAGCGTCCTGTCGATACTGCCATCATCGTAGGCGTACAGCGCGTCCAGCTCACCATCCAGATGCTCCAGCACCTCAGGCAGCAGATCCGCCTCGTCTTTCACGCACATGATACCGACTACTTTCATGGCTTCTTCAGTACTCCTATGGTCTCAATGTTGTACCGATCCCAGCCTGTCTCTTCTAGTACTCTGTTCACTTCCGGTTTATTGGTGTCGTGGAACGCTATCTCCCCACCGGATTTGACCAGCGGGCTCCAGGCGTCAAAGTCTGCCTTGCACCCTTCGTATGAATGGTCGGCATCAATGAACACGAACACGAACTCCTTGTCCTGATACTCATCTGCGACATCGGCCGTAAGTCCGTGAATGGCCGTCACGTAAGAACGCACCCCCTTCTCTTCTAAGGTGGCATTCACTGTGTCTACAGATCTACCCATACGCTTAAATCTGCTCTTCAAGCCCCTACCGTCGTAACAGTCTACGGTGATAATATGCCCGTTGATATTGTTGTCCTGCATCCCTCCTGCCATGCAGATTGCGGATCTCCCATGGCACGTTCCAAGGTCGGCGTACAGACCACCACCGAGTCTCTCAGGGGTGGCGTACAACCAGCGAGCCTCTAGCCTGTGAAGCAGCCCACTTACTCCGTGCATGATCTTAGGATACGGTTTCGGTCTATCTTCAGGTGCCGCCATTTATTTCTCCTTATACGGGCTCAACAGTGCTGCCCGTTTTGGTATGATCCAGTCTGAATGTACCTTAGAAAACTGCTCATAGGTTGTGTCGCCTAGAACAACCTTCAGTTTGTCGTAGCAGTACCGAGAATCCTTTATGGACGTAGGGCACCGAACAACGGTAAACGGGTAGTCCCGCTCAAGCAACTGAGCCATCCCTCTTCCTAGCTTACTGTAATACCGCTCTAGCTCTACACCATACTCAAACTCTTTGTCTCGCTTCCTCAGCCTTGACTTCTGTATGTTCATAGCCAAGTCCAAGGTCGCTGTCGCGAAGAATACGTGCTCGACCTTCCACTGGTAGTTGTCCAGGTGAGCGTTGAGGTTGTTGAGAAATCCTCCAAGATGCTTGATCACCTTGGGAGCGGGAAAGTTAGCAGGGTCGCTAGACCCTACGATCCCGCTGTGGCGTATCCACTCTCTGTGTTCTGTTGTTTCCAACCCGCAGCCCTTGAGCATGTGCCATATAAAGCCGGAACCACAACCTCCTGTGCCCATAATGAGAATCTTGCCGTCACTCATCTAGAAACCCCATCAAGTATTCCTTTGATAAATATGGTTTTCCAAGTTTTCCTTTGAAGTGTATAATCTTTACCGATGAATCGTGGTCAGGTTCTCTTTTGATACACAAAACATTGTTGTATTGAGTACACTCAAACACCTTTACTCTAACTCCGTTTACGTCATTGACTGTTCCGAATATGTCCCAGAGAGGAACCTTAATACTAGGCAGCAACACACCCTCTTCTAGAGGTCGTTGATCGCAGTAAGCTTTAGCGTGTACGTCTGTCTCTGAAGGGGCAGGCCCCATCTTATCTATCCACATTTGAAGGAGCTGTCTAGACGCTGCATTGTTTCTAAAGAACAACACCCCCGAATTGATGTAGTGGGTTTTCTTAATATCCCTTTTAGCGCGGACTGTTATCCCTACGTCAAAAGAACTATCCGCTGCTAGTTCATCAATCCTTCTTATCAAGGTTGCATCTCCGTCTATCCATGCTACAAACTCTTCGTCTGTGTTATCCATAGCATCTAGAATCAGCGTAGGCTTGACAGTGTTTCTTACCCCTTTGAGGTTAGAAGATAATTTGTCATGGCTAACAGGCGTCCCAAACCCTAAGCCTCCTAGGTCATAGACCTTGAACTTATACCCATAGGCCTTACACCTTTCCTCACAGAACCGTATTGTAACCTCATACCGCCTATGGTCTGACCCGGCTGTCACTATCAGCATAGGAACCTCTTCTGGTACGCTTCAAAATAAGTTGTAAGCTCACCCTCAAACCAATACGGCTTAGAGGGACCCCAATGTGATCCTTTGAAATGTAGAATCCTTATTGATGGGTCGTAGGTCGGGTCCTTCCCACGAAACATGAAGTTGTTGTAGCGCTCACAGTCAAGCAGCTTCACTCTAGCACCATTAACGTCACGCACTGACCCAACGATGTCCCAAAGAGGAACCCCTATCGCCGGAAGTAGAATCTTCTCTTCGAGGTTCACTTGATCACAATACCCCGAAGGCTCCTTCTCTGTGTTCAAAGGAGGAGGACCCATAGCTGTTATCCAATTCTCAAGGAACTTCTTTGACGCTGAGTTGTTCTTGAAGAACATGACACCAGCATTGATGTAATTAGACTTCTTCCTTCCCCTCTTGTGGCGGACCGTCACTCCTACATCAAAAGAAGCATCGGCCTCCAGATCATCGATCCGAGCTATCAGTGTCGCGTCACCATCTATCCATGCTACGAACTCCTCTTCCGTGTTACACATGGACTCCAAGATAAGCTCTGGCTTGATGGCGTATCTGAGAATGCTGAACTCGGAAGAGAGCCTCACGTCTTTGATAGGACTCCCGAACCCTAACCCTCCAAGATCATACACATCAATCTTGTACCCGTACTCTTTACATCTAGCCTCACAGTACCGGATAGTAGCTTCAAACGGTTTATGATGTGAGCCAGCGGTGACTATCATCATTTCAGCACTAGCCGTCCCATAATACGATCGGTCTGGTACACCTCGTATTCCGTTGCGTAACCCTGCATTCTATGGAAGCCCCTGACACACGCCTTGATGTTTAGATCATGAAAGAGGACAGTGTCCCCCGGGCTGGCAAAGTCCAGAACCGCCGCGCAGTCTTCGAGCATCCCGCCGCTGGTGTGCAGGCCGTCGATAAAGAACAGCCCCTTCTTACCCTTCAAGTCTGCGAGCTTCTCTCCAATCGTGGAGAAGTTTGCTTCAATGTACGAAATGGTAGTCGAGACATCCCAGACACCATCCCACAATTTAAGTCTGTCTATCGGGTCAAACGTGTAAACAGGCGCACCGTACAGGGACAACCAAAGAGAACTCCACCCATTAGCGGTGCCCGACTCTAGGATTATGTCAGGTTTGGTATCAACCGCTACCGTATGAAGGAGCTTCGCCTCTTCTATAGTCGCCCATCTCTCTACCTTAACGCCCCTTCCTGTCCGGAGGGAGTCGCTGATGCCCTTGTTGTACAGGGCCTCTAGCTTCTCTGCTGTTACCTTGGTCCCCATCCTCTGTCCTCCTTCCATTCAAACTTACCTCTACCTTTTCTATTCATCCACCCGTAACGGGACATCGGAAAGGCGTACCTCGACCATGTCTTGTTGAAGAGGTACACGGTTTCCTTAACCGCCTCCACGGAGGATATGTCCCAATCCCTGTAGCGGGGGTGCCGCGATCCGCATGACTTGTACTTCTCGTAGAAATGAGTCGGCCCTCTGTACCCATAGTGGGCAAGAAGAGGCGTGTACTCGCTCTCTCGTTTTTTAGACTTCGGCACTTTGCTAAACCCCTGGGGCCACGGTCTCCACGCCCCATAGTCATGTCTCAACTCACTAAATGGTCTAAACGTGTACGGCATGAGTTCGAGCTTATGCGCGTAGGCCATGACTTCTTGTATCGGTCTGCTCCAGTTAGGGTACTCGTCCCGGTCATCCCAGCTCTCTCCTGGCCCAGGAGACGCGTTAAGAAGCTGCCACATCAACATGGCATCATCAGACCGCTCCTTAATAGCGCGCCTGATGTCCGTGTCCAGGATCATGATGTCCGACTCCAGGATCTGGACCCACGTGTCTTCCGGCCTGTACCTCTGCTGTATGACGCTCAACAGGGCCTGCTTCTGTCCCCGGTCAGTCGGGTCGGGCTTTCGCTGAATGTGCTCGATCTGATCCTTGTGGTGCGCCGCGAAGCCCTGGATGACGTCCCAACTGTTGTCGGTCGAGCCGTCGTCCGCTATGACCAGGGTGTCTACGTTCTGTAGGGCAGACGCAATTGTGTCCGGAAGGAGGTCGCCCTCGTTCTTGTTCCACATCATCCCTACGATATGCTCGCTCAAAACAGTTTCCTATTGGCCTTCTTGGCCTCTTCCCAGGAGCCATGCTTGGCTACCTCTATGACCCGCTTCAGCCTGGAGCCACCCTCCCACCAGTGCATGAAGATCTCCTGTCCATCTAGGTAGTCAAGACTCCGTCCATCCATCAGCTCCTGGACCACACCGTAGCGCCCACACAGCTTGTTGATGTTCTTACACGTAACCAGCTCGATCCCTGTGGAAGCCGCCGCCGGTCGGATGTGTGCCCCGCGCTCGTCTGCTCCAGCGCCCCAAGGGGAATAGAACTTAGTTGCCTCATGGCCGAACTTGTAGTCGATCCAGTCGCGGCACACGTTCAGATCCGCTACGATCTCCTTCTCTGTCAGGGCCGCGTAGTCCTTGTGCGAAAGGCCATGTATCTCCGGGAGCATCCTTCCTTCCGCGGTCTCCTTCTGGATCCACTTGATCGCCTCCGGAAACTCCTGGATTTCCAGGACAAGGATCGCAGGTACGTGGATCATCTTATCCGGCACCTCGCATATCCACTCATGGAGTTGCTGCAGTCTCCCTAGCTCACTACTGTAGCTTGAGGACGGGAGCAGTACGTCGTCATCTCGTACACGGATCATTTCTTCTCCCATATTGGATCGTTTAGAACCGCAAATGATTTACCTTCACTGTAGACTGTGTAGGGCCGCTTCAGTCCTCGGGCAACTGCGCTTACCACAAGCCCATCGATGCTCCTGTCAACATCATCGAATATGGTTATGACGTTCAGGTCGAACAGTCTCTGGTACTTAACGAACCCTGATCGTACCCGAACAGGTCCGTCTACCAACAGAAGCTCGTACTTGATACCTTTGAGCTTGGACGCTAATAGCGTGGGATCATACCAGACAGTGCTCTCATGCTTATGAATTTGCTTATGTTCACACAGAGGAACCTCTAGGTATGTGGAGTTATACACACCAACGTACTTTGGATCATGCTCTACAGAGTACATCTTGTAGTGCTTGGCCAGTTCACCTGTGGCCCAACCGCTCCCCAGCTCCAGAATAGTACTACCCTCCGGCAGGACTTTACGGATGTACTCAAAAAGACGCTTATCAATTGTGGCGTGTTTATGCCACATCATTCGTTACTCGAATCATTTCCAGTCTCCTGTGAAGTAGGCTTTGGGGCACACTATTTCTTTCTTAGGGTACTCATCCCAAATCTTTTTAGCTTCTGAATTTCTGTACTCTCTGTGCATATGGTCTACGATTTTACCATCCAAAGAACTCTGACCAGTGAACCTCATATGCCAAAACATTCCGAGTGTCTTACGGATCTCATAGCTGAACGTCCTCCCTGCTTTATCATCGGGGTCCGTTCTAGGAAGAGTGGCGCGCCCAAACCCTCTCCTAAGACCCACCCGGTGCCTGTTACACAGCCGTCGCCTTCCTGTTGGTTTATCATAGTACTCGACACGGACTCTGATAGCATCCACGTCTTGAACGTTTATGACCTCATACTGAGGTAGGGAGAACGAAGGAGCCTGTGACATATCAGAAAAGTCTAAATTCTTGACCGCATAGTCCAAGCCCTTGAACCCTTTGCGTGTTATGATCTCGTTTCCATCAATGTACAACAGCAAATCTGTGCTGATCTCGGTATCAGAGTAGTGGTTCTTCACCTTGCTGAACAGCTCCCAGTCGAACTTAGGGTGCTCTATCAAACGTACCCCTGTCTTCTTCACCTCGGCAACTGTGTTATCCTCAGAGCCGGTATCTACTACCAAGATGTTGTCCATGTATTGCTTCGCTACCTCAATAGATGCACGAATCCACTTGTCCTCGTTCTTTACTATGTAGTACGCCGTAACGTCGTCTCTTAGATTGGACCCTGTCACAGTTCGCACTCCGGATCGTTGAACACGGCAAAAGGCTTACCGGCCCCATTCCCGCGAACCACGTATGAACAGCCAAGGTAACTGGCTACCGAGTTCACTACCTTTCTTTCAATGTCTCTCTCAAAGTCGTCAAAGATCATGAAGCCGCTCAGATTGAACAGGTCTTTGTACTTGAAGAACCCTGCCCTCCACTTAGGGGGGCCATCCACCAACAACAAGTCGTACTCTACTCCTTCAAGCTGGGGCCTCAGTACGTCTGCATCATACCAGATGCTGCCATCATGATTCGCTATCGCCTTGTGTTCCTTCAGCGGAGCGTGGAGGTACCACGAGTCGTACTTCCCAACAAACTCTAGATCGTGCTCTACTGAAATCATGTTGTAGTGCTTCGCCAATCGTGAGGTACCGTACCCACTTCCTAGTTCTAGGATGGTGCTACCTTCAGGTAGCGTTTCACGAATGAACTCGTACAGACTCTCGTCTATAGACCACCACCCAAAAGCCACATCGTCTGTATTCACTTTGATCCTCTATTCCTTGTATCGATAAAAATATGGGTACTCATCAATGATTCGTAATTCGATATCCTTCTTCTGGCCCGGGAGCCACTCTCTGTTATCTTTTCGATTGTGTGGCTCTGTAAAGACAGCGGCCATAGCCGTAGCCAGCCAAGGTTCTACTACAGGAAGCTCCAAATACTCACACAGTCGTATCAGTGTCTCCTTCGGGTCTTTGATAAGTTCCTCATTATAAAGCTTAAAATGAGGGTGCCTATTAAGAAAAGGGTCAATCACTTTGTACAGGCTCACATACCTACGCACATTCGCATCAAACGCTTCCTCAACATTATGGTAACGTTCGATATGCGCTTTCTTCTCTAGTCGCGCGGCGATACTATCATAAGGGTTCCGAATAGTATTGATGAGTTTAATAGGGAGCCCTACAAAACCACTAAACTCATCTAGAAGATCCAGCCCCGCTCTCCGCATACTGACGGCGCGATCGATATCATCTACTTGCTTCTCTCCGATAATCAATAAAGACTTTTGGTTTTCTCGGGCTGTCCAGTTCCCTCCAGGGAGCCCCATTGACTTTGTAAGGCGACTCTGGCCATAAGTAAGCACTCGTTCCATTAGTAGCTCTTTAGACAACTTACCAACATACCACCGGTAAATGGATTGCTGCTCAGTGGTTACTCGTACATTTGGATGGCTGTCGAGAATAGCTGACACAATAGTAGATCCAGATTGGTTACTGCCGCAGAAGGTGAGCCAATACTTCGTATCATGAATGTAGTCTTTGTAGTTCACTTCGTTCCCTTTACCAGTAGCACAGGCTCCTGCTTGTAGTGGGTAGAGATCATCTCGTCTTTCTCCGTTAGTCTAACAGTAGCTATGAAGCCTTGGCACCCCATCTCTCCCCGCAGCAGAGCTTCATAAAACCCCATGTAGTGCGCCATGCCCTCGCGCTCGTTCTTCCCGTACACGGAGGTCGTCCAGATGTGTATAGCCTCCACATCGGTCTGCTCCAGCGCATGCTGTAGGTTCGCAATCGTCCCTCTGAAGTCCGGTGTCTCCACGTAGCAGGAGCCACCTTCCTTTAGCACCCGGTGCATCTCCCGCAGCATCGGCTTGTACTTATCCCGAGTCACGTGCTCCAGCACATGTACGCAGTGTATCTCCTCAATCGATCCGGTTGCGAACGGTAACTGCAGCCCAGACCCCAGCACGTTGACGCCGTCGAACTTGAGAATGTCTAGGTTGATCCACTCCGCCCTCTTGTACCTCCCTCGCACCTCACTGCAACCGATCTGGAGCTTCACAGTATGGCTCCAAACATCGAACGGCCTTCTCCAACGACAAAGCAAGGTCTGTCTACCCGCTCTGCTACCTCTTCAATGATGGCCCGTCCTTCTTCTCTCCTCACGTCATCAAACACCATATGAACTGAAGTGTCAAACAGGTCCAAGTTATCTAGGAGCCCCGCTCTGTCGTCATACGGGCCGTCAATCAGCAGCGCGTCATACGCCAGACCAGAGAGGCACTCCTTCAGTGTGTCCCTACCGTACCAGCCGTCCTTCAACGGAACCAGGAACGCCTGATCGTGGTACTTCTTGAACCACTTAGGGTCGTCCTCAATAGACCACACATTCCACGTCTCTGCCAGCTTCGCTGTTGCCCACCCGCTACCGAGTTCCAAAATGGTCTTCCCGGGCTTCAGGTGATCAAGAAGGTACTGGTGACACAGCTCAGATATAGACTGGCCTCCCCAGTCGTTGACTTTAGAATAAATAGGCATCAGTAGTCTTTGTAATGCCACTGGGTTTTCGCCTGCCCCAGATTGCCTCTCGTTCGGGGTCTTCCGAAAACCTTGCTGAAGGTCTCATCGGCTGTGTCTTTGTTTCCTGTGAACCCTTTAAGCTCTCTTCGTTCGTCATCCCTGAGCTTAAACTCAAACGCCTTCTGCGCGTCACCGTATCCGGTGTCCACCTTGAACTCCCGGTCAGGAAGAATGAGCTGGCCCGACAGGATAGTCCACAGCGCCATGATGAATGCGTCGGGAACGTGGTCCCCTCGGACCGCGTCGTGTATGATCCAGCCCTTCTGCTTCATGTCCCCGTCCGCTGGTCGCGCCTGGGCGCGGAGGAGCTGGTCATGCAGGAAGTCGCACTGCACGTCGTCGAAGAATATGTTGGGGGTCGACGGTTGAGCCAGCGAATTGACGAACTCGTACGTCTCCCGCCGCCAGTTCTCTTGGTTCCAGCGGCCCTTCTTGTCCTTCGTACGGAAGGTGTAGTCTGTGGGCCAGGGGCGAGCGTCATCTTCAAGCACGCTCAACTCGACGAGTAGCGGCGGGTCCGCGTCAAAAATAGTGAGCCTCCAGTTGTGGGGGTCCCCACCGGCGTTGCGGATCCACCCCGGGGTGAGGTCTCGTACGATCTCCATCTTCGTAATGACCGTTCTGGGGTCATTATCGAAGTACTCATTAACAACGAACACTCGCTGCCCATCGTACCCGAGGAGGCACGCCGCGAAGTTCTTAGGCCCCTGGTCTATGCCAAGCACGTACGCGCAGTCTTCGTGGGAGACGCGGGGTACCGAAACAAGGTGCCTCTCGGCCAGTGTCGGGAACATAGCGCCCTCCGCACTCGCCATAAGCCCTTCGAATTCTGAGGCATACTCCGCCTCCGTCAGCTCCTGTCGCGCGGCGTTAAGCTCAGAGGCGACGTACTCGGGGTTCTGCTCGGGGCTGAGGCTGTACTTGAGCAGCGAGATGTTCCACGGGCACCCGGCCTCGATTGTTCGTTCGCTAGCGGGAATCCTTCGTGTCCTCCCGCGCTCGTCCTTCCCCGTCATGTTCACGAACCGGCCCAAGATACCACCGAATCCCTGTGGGGTTCCCAGAAGTATAGTTCGCCCTAGTCGAGAAGTCATTCGTGCTCGCAAATGGTTGTATATGTCGTCTGGTACCCATCCCGGTTCCGCAATCAAAGCTAATTCTAACTCCCTTCCAGTAATCGACCCCCTCGCCTTCGCTGACTTGACCTTCAGTACTGATCCCCATTTGCTCTCCAATGTGAGTTCTTCGGTTTTCTTGTCTTCCCTTCTACTGATGATGTGCCGTGTGTACGGATAAAACAACGTATTCAGGAACCGATCCAAGTACTCTATCTCGGACGCAGCGTCCCCATACACCCTAGCCAGAATCCAGACCTCGACCCCGGGGATCATGAAGGCCAGGAGGGCGAACAGCGCCAGGAGGTAGGACTTACCGGACCTAGCCGCTCCCAGGCCAGCGATGTTGCGCTCTGGAGCCCCGAGGGCTATGACCTGACCCGGGTGGGGCTTCTTCCGGTTGTCCGCTCGGGCTATGATGCCCATGCGACGCCCGAACAGATCGTCAGCCTCGTCATCGGGGTCTATCTCCACGTCCTCACGGAACGTATTGAGCTTCTCGTTCTCGATCTCCTTCAGGGGGTAGGTCTCATGGCAGCACGGGCAGTGGACCATAGCGGAGCGCCACATCAAGTCAACCCACATCAGGATGAGGTTCACGTCCGCGGAGGGGTCCACCAGCTTCTCCAGGGCCGCAATGGCCTTGAACCGGGAGGACCCGGAAGCGGTGGCGTCGTCGCGGATGGACTCTAGGCGCTTGTAGATGAATTGTCGGAGGGCGTCGTACTCTAGGTCGGAGGTGCTCGCAAGGGCCTGCTGAGCCGTGACCTCTAGGTCTAGCTTCTGGGATAGCTTGAACTTGTATTGGAGAACGCGCTGGGTTTGCGATATGTTCTGGGCCTTGGAGGCTTCAGTGCTTTTAGGTTCACACGTCCAGCCAAAGGCCTTACGGGCCGCTTCGATGCAGCCCATGTTCTCATAGACCATCAGCTCCGCAAACTTCTTCTCTTTTGCGTTGATGGTTTTCTTTCTTCGGGAGGCTTTCTTAGGTGCCCCCGGCTTTTTGCTCTTGTTCGGCATACTTCTCCCCTGCCGTGGTCAGAGCCACTCTGGCTCTTCGTCTTTATCAGTCTCAAACTGATCGTAGTCCGGGACCCCTGCGTGCTCTGGGGTTGTGTTGTCAAGTGCTTCTTGAAGTGCCTGCGCGACGGACTTCCTATCTCGCTTGAATCCGTCGGTAAGTTTTTCTCGCATCTTCTCTGTCAGGTCGCGTTCGTTCATTTCTCAAGCTTCCTTAGGATCTTACCGACATCCTCTTTGATGTCTTTGATCCGCTCATCCATCACGGGTATCTTCTGGACTGCTGCTTTCTGCTCACTCACGTCCTCTTTTAGTGCGCTGACTTCGACCTGTAGCACACGCTGGGTTACCGAGTTGCTAAACGTGTTTGATGCGCTACCAACGATAGCCGAAGCCACGACTATCACAGCAATCCCAATCAATATCGGTTTTACCCACCCGTTTCCGTTTCCGTTCGCCATTATTTTTCCTCTGGATCAAATTCAACATGTATATGATCATGTTCTAGTAGTACGTCGTAATCATCACCGAGCAGAATCTGCATCCGCTCCACCCATTGGCGTGCCACAAGGGGGAACTCGGCTACCCCCACTATGTTCTTTATCCTAATGTCAAACGCGCGGTTCCTGTAGTGTGCCGAGTCTTCCTTGTGCGCACTGTCGTTGGCCGATGTTATCCAGACTATTTCGTCCGTTAGGACTGGTGCGGTCTCCCGTGCCACGTCAATGATCAGGCGAATAGCCGGATCAAAGTGCTCTCCGTTCACGCGAACGTTGTTCTTGAAGCAGAGACTAGGAGAGTACACCATACATGCAATTCCCGCTGTGATCACCAGTTCTGACAGCATGCGTCGACCTCACTACTCTGCTACTTCGTCTTCCACTACTTCGTCTGCCGGAAGCGCCTTCTCCTTGAGAGCCTCTAGACACGCCTTGATCTCGTTTGTCGGCACGTCTTTGCACTCACCCGTAAACAAGGTACCTACCTTGCTAAACGCGTCACCGACCTGACCGAAACTCAGGCCCGCGCACCCACCAAGTCCCAGCGCCAACACCATCAATACTACAATAAATCCCTTATTCATCTTGTTCTCCTATGTGGTGGTCTTTTTCTTCAAACATGCCTGTTGAAACTGCGGACATGCCTTCTCATCCGTGAACTCGGGCACTCTGTCGTCCTCGTCCATGGACACGTAATTCATCTGATTCAGCTCTTCCTCCGGCACGAGCCAGTGGTTCTTATGGTCGCACTTGGGGCATTCCCCGTAGGTCAGCTTCTCCTCAAACATGGTCCGGAAGAAAGACTGGTTCTCCTTGCCTTCTGTCAGCTTCTCCATCGCACTGATCCTGAGGCTCTCGCTGATGTCCGGAGCCGTAATCAGCTCTACGAGCACCTCAGCGTTAGCTTCATTGAGCGCAAGGATCTTGCTCTTATTTACACCCATGCAGGCCTCCTACCTAATTATAGGAATTTCCTGCACTAAACACAAAAACCCCCGCCTCAAGGGCGGGGAGTGTGGGCATCAACGGACTTTAGGGGCCAGTCACTTGTGAGCGTCCCATCCCAAGAGGGCCAGGGATCGAGATTGTGCCCGCGGAGACGTTGGTGATGGTTGGCGCTTGGTGGTCCACACCGTCGTCACCCTCGCCCTCTTGGAGCGCCTCCAGGTCCCCGATCATCTTGAGGTTCTCCGGGTCGGTGTCCAGCAGGCCCTTAGCGTACTCCGTGTGCTCTTTGGCCTCCTTGAGCTGCGCGATCTCCTCGTCAATTTTCTCGTAGCATTCTCCCAGTGTAGCCGGAAGGTGGGTCCGCTTGCGTACTGACGACCATTCAGAACTAGGGGCGCCACTAGCCTGCCATATGGGTGGGCCCGTGGTGGCGTGTGTAACCGCATAAATCAGCCGAGCCAACCGGCCCCCCTCGTAGATTTGGTAGTTCACAGTGTCATCACTGTTGACACGGATCTTGTAGTAGTACCCTTTGCTGTGCTGTGCTGTTTTCTCTACCTGTTCTCTCCCCATTGTGTCAGAATTTGGCTGCGAGTCTGACAAAAAAGTTGTGCTCGTACCAGTAAAGACAGTCGGAATTTGCGTCGCCGGTACCATTAGCTGGGCTGCTTGCTTCTCGGTCATGAGAGCCCCGTCCAAAAGACCCTTGTCGTATATCTCATTACCCATGCTCCCTCCGTTGTTCAAGCGTTATGAGTCGTACTGATCCGTAATGACGGAGGAAGTAACAGTGGTCAGGGTCTTCTTTGCGAAGCTTGTCCCTGATGGCCTCTGCTTCCTCTGCAGATAGCTTATCCGACATCGGCTCCCCGCCGGTGAAATATGGGTCTAGGTATTCTTCGGGCGTGTCGTATTTCCAAACTTGGTCAGACATAATCTCCACTGCCCCGAAGGGCGAACCTGGATGTCCTGTACACGGGGCATCCAGGCCCGTAGACTAGGATCACCTCGCTTTCTTCTGAGTTGACGTTCGTTTCTGCATAGCGTACTCCTCTATACAACGTGTCTCCCGTCCTACATGGTCTGGGTGGGAGATTTCGAAACTCCGACCTCCCGCTTCCAAGGCGGGGATTCTGCCTCTGAACTACACCCAGTAAAAATAAAGAGAGGTTAACTGCCGCCGGGGTATACCCCTGAACGCCACTAGATGGGACGCCCTCTCTTCAGCGGGGGGACTGGTTGTCCCCTGGGTGGGTCTGGCAAACCGCCGAGGTGCCGACCCCCGCTAGGTGGTTTTGGAGACCATCCTGATCGCCGGATCGCGGAATATGTATGCCCCTGGTCATATAGGCCGGGGGCGGCGACAAGTGACTTCGTCTCGGCCGTGTTGCCCGTGCGCCCCTTGCCGGGGGGTATAATCGGAGCCAGCGGTGAGGAGTCGAACCCACAACCTTCTGATTGGAAATCAGACGCTCTACCATTGAGCTACGCCAGCACTTGCCTCCTACCTAATTATAGGAATTTCTCGCAAATTGTGCATATGCTTTATTATATGTTTTTCTTCACGGGATTGCAAGAAAATGGCCGTATTTCTGGCACTTTCTGAAAATAAAACATATAATGGGGTATGAGCATTAGAGAGATACTACATGATGAGGGGCATGCATGAGGAGCTACCAACGGAAAACCCTGGTCCGGAAGGAGAGCTGGCCCCTGATCGACGGGTGGTATTGGTGCCCACCATCAGTGGTTAAGGAGCGGATAGACAAGGAGGAGGCCAGGATCCTATCCCTTCAAAAGACCTCCGCCCTCCCCTTTGACTTCCTACGCTGGGGAGTGGACCAGAAGCGGCTGGACGCTAGACTCGCGCACGCTTGCCACGATGGCCGGATTCGCGCACCGGCTGGGTGGGGCATAGAGACTTTCCGGCACGTGGGCGGTATAATAAGGATCTATGGGAA
>SDBT01007618.1_pt1 | contig 17790 bp, 18 predicted proteins | sample 2277101 | NCBI WGS metagenome assembly SDBT01 (sample SAMN10404973, study PRJNA504765) | marine sediment metagenome | isolation source: marine sediment core GS10_PC15, 103 cmbsf | place: Arctic Ocean: Southern Knipovich Ridge | collected 2010 | reverse complement strand
CCCGCTAAACGTTTAGCGGCGGTTCGTCAGAACCGCGCGTGTGAAAGCACGTATCTCACGATCGCCCATCAAACGTTCTCCCGGCGTGGTTTGAATCCCGGTAAAGACGATCGCCCGCTAAACATCGATAGGGCGTTCCCTCACCTCTAACCTCTGACCCCTAACCACTAATCCCTGCGTCATTCCACAACTCGCTGCCAGAGGCCGGGGCGGACCTCGCCTGTCCCGCTGGTGTAGCCGGTGGGAGGATTCTGGCCCACGGATGAATCGTGAATGATCTCGTTCGTGCCCTCGATGGTGGCTTTGCCCTCGCAGATGACGACCCCGCGCACCCGGGTGGTGCTCTTGATCGTCAGATTCCCCGTCACGTGCACCAGCCCCTGAATCTCACTTGGATAGCTGTCCGCCTGGTCGTCGTCGCCCTGGCCGTTATAGGGCGTGCCAGCTGGATTGAAGTTGACGCCGGCGCCGGATTCGGTCAGGTTCACCGTGTCGCTGGCCAGCTCCAGCTCCACGTTGCCATTCACAACCAGCACGGGATGCCCGGCCTGATAGTTGTGCAGCAGCGCCGCCGCGGCAGGCCCGCCGATGATAACCTTCTTGCCGGGGTTGCACCTCACCACCAGCGTGCCGTAAATGCGGGAGTTCGTGATCCTCAGATCGCCGGTATTCAGGTGAACGTAATATATCCCGTTGCTGTTGGTGGCGCCCCACGGGTTGCTGGTCGAGCTGAGCACCTTTCCATCGATCGTGGCGCCCGGCGAAATGGTGGTGGCCATGTTCTTGTACGTGTCGAAAACGGTTGAGTTCGGCATCGTTCTGGGTGCCGCGGGGGTGGTGACGTCCCCCACAACCGTGCCGGAGCCAACCAGGGACTGAGCCTCCACGTTGCCGTAGATCGTCCCGTTGTTGGTTACAACATCGTTGCTGGTAAGGTTCGACCCGGTGAGCGTGAGGGCACTGCCCACCGTGACCTCCACTTCGCCCCCGGCCGCAAGGCACGCGCTGAGCGAATCCAGCGACCCGCCGTCCCGCGTAATGCGAAGGCTCAGCGTGTGGCTCGCATCACCGACAGTCCCGGTTGCGACGATCGTGGCCGGATCCCACTGGCCGTCCGTCAGATCGCCGTCGTCCTCATCCACCACCCGCCAGCTGAACGTTCCGCTGCCGAAGGACTTGGCAACGGTCGCGCCGTTGTACGTCGTCCGCCAGTCGTCGTCCGCGTTGATCCTGTTCAGGGCATGCTCCGCAGCCGTAAAGGCCAGGAAGCGGGCCTCGGAGCTGTCCCGGCTGGCCGCCACCATGCGGCCGGTCACTCGCGACACCGTCAGGGCCGACAGGCCGATTACCGTCAGTATGAGCGACAGGCCGAGGACCATAATGTAGGTCGATCCTCGCCGGCGCGCGCCGGCGGCTGCGGTCTGCTGCACTTCGGTATGCGGCCTGTTGCGGGACATATCTCTACTCCACCACGTTCTGATTGAGGATGTTGGCACCGGCGACGACCCGGCCTTGCTGATCGCTGCCGATCTGAAGCTGGGCGCCGACCCATGCAAGGTATGTGGTCTCGGCCTCGCCTCGGAGGTCATAGACACTGTTGCTCGCCCGCAAGGCATACAGGGTGGTCTGGACGCCTCTGGGGTCGGTTACCGTCACGGTTATCCGCTTGAGGCCCTGGTTGGTGCCTGACGGCGTGCTGACGTTGTCCGGGTCGATGTACTGGACGGCTGCGCTGCGGGTCCAGCCGGTAAGATTCGCCATGGCCGTGCCGTCCTTTAGCTGAGGCGGGGATGCGGACCAGCCGTTGTAATCGTCCACGTCGTCGTAATTGGATCGGACCAGGCTGGTCTCAGGCGCCTCCGGGCCGAATATCGGCGTGATGTACGGCTCCTGGTAGGAGCTCTGGATGATCTCGGCCATCAACTGCTGCGCCAGGGCCGGGGCCCGGCATTGAGTGCTTTGCACCTGCCAACTGCGGGCCAGCGAGCCGATGGTGTTCAGGGCCATCACCAGCATGATCGCCACAATGACCATGGAAATCATTGCCTCGACGAGCGACAGCCCGGCGCTGCTACGGCGGCGCGATCTGGTTGCCCGGCTCACGGCCATTGCGGTTCCCCCTGAGTGGTGTACGTCCCGTGAACGAAGAAACGCATATCCTTTACATTCTCGCGATCGGACCAGGTGGCGCCGGCGTCGGTTGTGATCATCCAGTTGTTTCTTGGCGTCATGGGGGCGCCGTCCTGCTCGAACTCGACGGTGGCTACCTCGCCGTCTCCCGAGGCATACTTCACCACGAGTGAGTAGCCGACCCCCACGTCGAGATCTTCCAGCGGCCCGATGTCGACGGAAACCCAGTCGAACGTCGAACCGAGTGAAGATTCGTTTACGGTGGTCTCGGCCAGTACGGTTGTGGTGGGCTTGCTCTGCGCGTCGACGGTTCGAATCTGAATGGTGAAGGCGCCGTCGGCCGCTGCGGATGTCTTGGCCCGAAACTGCACGCGCGTGATTTTCCAGGTCTCAGCGTTGGTAGGCATCTCGGGCTTGAAGTACTGTGCGGACCACTGGGTGCTGGTGATCGCGTGTTCCTGGAAGGTTCCGCCCGGTGCGTCATCGTGGTAGTGCAGTATGACCTCCTCGCTTTCCTGCAGCGGCTCCCAGCCTGAGGCGGGCACGGTCTTCAGGAGGTACGACAGGCTGAAATAATGCACGTTGTCGGCGATGGTCGCCTGCGTGCCTCCGTTGTATTGCCGCGTGAGCGGATCGCCGGCCACGCCGGACCATTCGTAGCGGATGCTCTCAGGCTGGCCGTCGTCGTTGCGGTCGGGAACGGTAAACGCCACAACCGTGTCGCTGCGAACGGTGAAGGCCAGCGCAAGGCTCAGCTCCGAGGCGATCTGCTCCACGACATCCTTGCTTTCGGCGATTTTTGCAAGTCCGCCGGAGGTGCCGCCGCCCACGGCCCTGGAGGCGAGCACCATTGTGGAGACAGTGGCGCCCATGATGGTGGACATCACAACCAGACTCACCATTGCTTCGATCAGCGTATAGGCTGATGGGCCCCGGCAGCGCCTGAGATACCAGGAGTGGGTTTGGTTTGAGGTATTCATTGCACGCTCGCTTTCCCCGTATCCCGATCGAGCGCGATGATCTTCTGAATGTCGCCGACCTGAACGATAACCTGCCCGCTGCTGTCGGGCATGCCGTAGCCGTCGAAGACGACGGTTCCATCACCGCCGAAGTCCGCCGACAGCAGATCGGCGTAGTAGGGGCGATCGGACAGGTCGACCAGATAATCCGCCGCTGAGTTCTTGAGATCGGACACGCCCGGAAGCTGATACTGGTCGGCCGCGGGCGTGAATGCGACAGTATGTTGGGTGCTGGTGATTCGGGCGCGGCTTCGGGCCAGCGCCAGATCCGCGACAACGCGTCTGGCGGCCATTTCAGCCTGGTAACGCGCGACGGCGGTGCCGTACCTCGGGGCGGCCATAGCCACGAGAATCCCGAGTATTACCAGGACGATCACGAGCTCCAGCAGGGAGAAGGCCTTCCTGCTGAGAATCGTGTTTGCCCGCCTTGCGCCCACTGCGAATCCTCCTTTCATCGATTCGGGTTCGCAAACAAGCCGCTGCCCCGCCATCCAACCTTGACTACACGCGGCACCGGGCGGCTTGTGCTGTGTGCTCACCAGTGGGGTGAACAATCCGCCAGCCGAACTCGCCTTACCGGCGCAACCTCCTGAGCGACCGATCAGTACTCGTTATACTTCTTGCCCGTGGAATCCGTCTCACTGTCGGTGCAGTTAGCCACAATGTCACCGCTTGCCACTGTGTAGATCCAGCCGACGGTAGCGCCGGTGGCCGCCGCAATGCCCGTCTGGCCCTTCTTGGCCCCGAGCGGAAGCGCCGGGACCTTCCTTATGTACGGGCCGTAAATGTGCGTGCTGTCCTTGGTGGTCTGGGCCTCGCCGGCGAAATCGGTGTACTGAGTCATCTGGTCGGCGATGTCGGCAACCGTGGGAAACGTTCCGCCGTGCTCGCCGGCGTACATATCTATTGCACTGCGCATCACCGCAAGGTTCCCGCTCAGCGCTGCTTCTGCAGCACCGGCCGACCCGCGGCTCATGCGCGGAATAGCAATCGCCGCGATAATGCCAATGATAACCACGACAATTATCAACTCGAGCAAACTGAATCCGCTCTTCCGTCTTTTCTTTTTCCGTGCCATCTCCATCCTTCCTCCAGACTCGGGCTTGTCGCAATCCAGCCCGATCCCCACCTGTCTGGGGCAAATCAGATTCAACAGAGCTTTACCCATCCGCCTTCACCATACCTTCGGCCAGCGTAAGCACCGCACGAGTTCCCCGTGAAACCATCACCATCATAACCGAATTCTTGTTCACCTCGACCAGCCTGAATCCGTCCATCTCCTGACCGATGATCAGGTACTTGCCATTGATGATCGCGCCGCGAGACTTATCCGCGATCACCACGCCCTGGAGCTGATGGCTCTTGATGAACTTTTCGACCCTGGCCTTGTCCGGATCGACCGGCTTGGCCTCCTGCTGCTTCTTGGGGGCCTTGCCTACCCAGGACTCAGCAGGTCTAAACGCATCTCTGACGCCGGTTATCTCCAGCCCGTGTTTCTTAGCAATCTCTTCAAACCGATCGGCGAGTGCCCAGCGTCCGCCGGGCAGCTTGTCGGCAAGGTTCTCTTGGGAGAACGCGGTGCCGGGCGCGGGCAGAATAGCCCCGATGTCCATACCCTCTGCGGCTTCGGCCTGGCTGGGGGTGGTGCTGAGTCCGAGCTGGATCCGGTCCGCCAGAAAAGCCACCAGGGCCACGGCGAATACAACCAACAGATACTTCTGCCTCTTAGTGTACTTCATAATTAATTATAGGATTTGCGCCCCGCGTGGGCAAACTCCGCAGGGCTTCTTTCGTATGTCCTTGTGGTCTGATGCCTTGCGGTGGCGTACCAGACCAGGTTGATTTCGAACTTAGCCGGCGCGTGGGGCTTGCTCGGCTCGCCGGTCAACTCAAAGGAGGTAACCGCCGTATCCGGAAGATCCACACGCAGCCGGTGCAGCAGCGCCACACAGTTCGGGAACCTGCCGGCGGCCACCAGCCGGATTGGCACCGACTTGTACTGCAGCGAAGACGTCCACTTGCCCGGCTGGATCTCGTCAATCTTCATTCCGCACTCGACGGCGATGCTCGCCAGTTGTGCTATTCTTCGGTTGACACTGCCGGCAGCCTGAAGCTGAACCGGGCTTTTGCCCAGGGCCCGCTTCAGATCGGCCAGTCTGCGTTCGAGCGAGCCGGTCGAACCTGCCAGCTTCACCGCATCATTCCGCTGGATGTTCAGCCGGGCCTCTTGTGCGGCAAGGCTCTCCCGCTTCTGGACAAGTGGACTGATCCCCACAATGTAGCCCAGCACCGCCAGAACGGCACAGACGGCCACGCCCGCAACGTCCAGGTGATACATCTGCCATTTTGTGTAGCTTAGCCCTTTCAACCTGCCATGCCACCCTTTCCTTCAAACAGACACTCCAATTGGAACTCCACGGCCTTGCCGCTCAAGAACGGCTGGCGATTCGTCTTGATCAACCTGACGCGATCGAACAGGTCGATCTGCTCGAGCCGCAGGACGAACCGCGACACGGCCGTTTGCGACTTGCCGAGCCCTTTGAACCTGAAGACATAACGCCCGGTGTCGGCACTGTCCTCTTCCTTGCCCTCTACGTCCTTTCTGGGCCCAAGCTCACACCGTTCGAGCACGACCTCTTCGCCGAGGTTACCTGCCACTATCGCCAGTGGAACGCTCCAGTCCGGCTGTTTCCCAACGGCGCGGCAGGAATCCAGGTTCCACCTGGCATATTCAAGCTCGCGGCAGAGGCGTTGGATCGCCAGGCTGGATCCCTTGATCTGCTCGGTCGTGGCGTTGATTCCTTCGTCCAGGGCCTCTTGCTCACCACCCCAAACCATGTGGCAGACCATGCATGCCGCCACAAGCAGCACGCTGAAGCCCATGCAGATGACGATCCATCGGCGCACATGACGGCGCTTTGCCACAGCCAGAAGTCTCGGTGCCGGGATTAGGTTGATGCCGTTCACTGCGTCACCTTCGTCCGAACTGGCCCAGGCCGACCGCCACGGTCAGTGCCGGGCCATGCAACTCTTCAAGTTCCTGCCAGCAGTCGGTCAGGTCGGCCAGCCTGACGTTCCGCACGTCAAATTCGAGCCTGGAGCCCAGATACTCCGCGAGGCCCGCGATCTTCGCCCCGCCGCCTATCAGCAACAGACGCTCCACCGAAGCGTCAGGATACTGGTTGGAGACATACGAAACCGGCATCCGCATCTCTTCGACCATCGTGTCGAAGTGGGCCGCCGCTGCGGCGCTGACGACTTCAGCAACCTCCGGGTCGTCCCCTTCACCAGCTTGGGGCGACACCAGGCCGCCGGCCGTCAGTAGGCGCTCCACACGCTCGGCGCCAAGCTTGAGCCGGTCCTTCAGCGAAGCAACAAGCGCGTGCAGGCCGCCCCTGGGTCGCTTTCGCTCGTACACAACAACGCCCTGGTAGAGCAGGACCAGGCGCTCCAGAGACCACCCGAGGTCGAGGATCGCGGAGATCCCGGGAACACCTTCCAGCGCAGGCGCGCAGGCCCTGGCCACGGCCGAAGCGTGAATCTCCAGGCCCTGCACGTCGAGGCCTTCCGCTTCGAAGACATCCAGCAGCGCGTTTGCCTCGTCGTGTGCACAGGCGGCCGCCATCACGTAGGTGGATTCACCGGCGCGTGCGGGAGCCGGCAGATCCCAGCAGGCCATTTCAAACGTATCCGGATCGCACCCGTGCATTCTTGCAAGCTCCGAGCGTGCGATCTCTTCGATTGGCGCGCCGGAACCGCGTGGTGGCAGTCTCATAATGGTCGTCATGAGCTTGTCGCTGGGCGTGGCCAGGACGATGCCCCGGCCTTTGAACGGGCCTCTGGCCAGCACTTCGCAAAGCCTCCGGACCTCCGGACGTTTGATGTCCGAGCCGGTCTCGGTGCGCGGTATTGAGGCAGCAGCCTCAAGTCGCCAGCCGGCCGACGAACGGTTGAACTGCGCCACCTTGACGTGCCGCCCGCCAACGTCGACGCCAATCAGTCCGGCAGATTTACCCACCGACCAATCCACTACGCACCTCCACCAGCCATCGCCGTTATGTCGAAAAGCGGCGTGAACATACTCAGTGCGACAAAGGCAACCAGCGCGCCCATCACGATAAGAACGGCCGGCTCCAGGATGCTTGTCAGCGACCTGACCACTATTTCGTTCTCCTCGTCGAGGAAGTCCGCCAGGTTCAACAGCAGCGCGGCAACCTGCCCGCTTCTCTCTCCGCTTCGAGTAGCCTCATAGACCGACGGACTGATCAGATCCGTGTCCGCAAAGGTGGAGCTGATCGGCTCGCCTTTTTCAACCGCCTGCTCCGTGCGGGCGATAAGCTCGGCATAATGCACGTTGGCAAGGGCGCCGCGCGTCAGCCTCAGGGCCTCCAGGACGGGCAGCTGGCTGTCCATCAGCACGCCCAGAAGCCGCGCGATTCTCGCAGTCGCAAAGTTCTTCACGATCCGCCCGATCTGGGGCAGCCGCAATACCAGCGTGTCGACAGCACGTTTGCCTGCGGTGGTCTTGAGCCACAAGTGCACCGTGACGATCACGGCCGCCAAGATGCCGCCCATCGCCCACCAATACGATCGAAGCATCTCACTCAGGGAGATGAGCAGAGCCGTGGTCGGGGGCAGGGGCACGTCCAGCGTCTCGAACAGTTCCTTAAAACGCGGAATGACCAGCAGCAGCAGCACGGTCATTACGACCATGGAGACGGTAACCAGCAGGCAGGGATATACCATCGCACCCTTAATTGTGCTTCGGATGCGCACCCGCTTGTGCACGAGCGAGGCCAGGCGGTCCAGCATCCCCGCGAAATCGCCGCTCGACTCGCCGACCGCCACCATGCTTCGGTAGACCGAGTCAAAGCATTCGGGATGCGACGCCATCGCCTCCGACAGCGATGAACCGTGCTCCAGACGCGTGCGGATCTCACCAATGACCTCCTGCCAGCCCGGGTTCCTGGCCTGACGCTCCAGGGCGCTCAGCGACTGCGCAAGCGGCGTGCCGCTGCTGACCAGCACGTACAGCTGGCGGGTGAACAGGGCCAGCTTCTTCAGCCGGCGCGACTTGCCGCCGCGCAGGCGAACATGTTTGGTCTTCTGGCCGGCCTGGTTCCCGGCTTGCGAGATCTCCGCAACGAACAGATCCTGGCAGCGGAGAGTCTTGGTGGCCTCCGCAGCGTCAGCCGCTTCGATGACCTCCCTGACCTCCCGCCCCTTATTGTCGTATGCACGGTATGCCAGCTTCATTGCGTTTGCCTCGTCAGGCCGCCTCTTCCTGATCGGATGGGCTGCCCGCCGCCTCGAGGGCCGATTCGCCCTTGCTGTGAGTCACGGTCAGTACTTCCTCCAGGCTCGTCTTGCCCTCCATCGCCATAAGCAGCCCTTCCTCTCGGAGCGTCAGGCCGCCCTGCTTGCGCCACTGCTGGCAAAGCTCCTGGGAAGAGGCGCCTTTGTGAATCATCCGGCGCAGTTCGGGCGTAGCCTCCATTACCTCATAGATTCCGAGCCTTCCATGAAAGCCCGAATCATGGCACTGTTCACAACCCTCGCCCCGGCTGAAGGAGCGCCCGGTCTTGTCGGTCAGGCCGGCGTCGGCCAGCACGTTCTCTTCCGGGCAGTACGTTGTCAGGCAGTTCAGGCAGGCCGTCCGCACCAGGCGCTGCGCCACCACACCATTCAGGGCGCTGGAAAGAAGATAAGGCTCCACGCCCATGTCCACCAGCCGCGCAATGGCGCCGGAAGCGTCGTTGGTGTGCAGCGTGGCCAGCACAAGGTGGCCTGTAAGGGCCGCCCGCACCGCCACCCTGGCGGTTTCCTCATCGCGGACCTCGCCGATCATGATCACGTCGGGGTCCTGCCTCAGGATGCTCCTCAGGGCCCTGAGGAACGTCATTCCGATCGATTCCTGCACCTGGATCTGGTTGATCATGTCCAGTTGATACTCGACCGGGTCCTCAACGGTAACAATGTTCAATTCCGGGCTGCGGATCACCTCAAGCGCGGAGTAGAGCGTCGTGGTCTTGCCGCTTCCCGTCGGGCCGGTCACGAGCACCAGCCCGTACGGCTGGCGTAGGATTCGGTGGAAGGCGGCAAGTGTTTCCTCCCTGAAGCCCAATTCATTCAGCCGGATTCTCAGGTTCGCCTTATCCAGGATACGCATGACCAGCTTTTCGCCCGTCAAGGTGGGCATGCTCGAGATACGCAGGTCGATCTCTCTGCCTTCGGCTACGATTCGGACCCGCCCCTCCTGCGGCAGGCGCTTTTCAGCGATGTCCATCTTCCCGATTACCTTCACCCGGGAAACAATCGACGCGTGCATGCCCGTCGGCGGCTTCATCAGGTCTCGCAGAACACCGTCGATGCGATAGCGTATCCGGGTAGCCTGCTTATCCGGCTCGATATGGATATCGCTGGCGGCGTCCCTGATCGCACGCAGCAGCACCACGTTGATCAGATTCACAACGGGGCTGTCCTTGACCATCTTGTCCAGGTCCGTCACGAGCCCGTCATCATCGCCGTGGCTCTCCACAACCTCTACATCGCTCTCGGCCAGCGATGCGGCGAACGCGTCCATGTCGGTGTCCTGCCCGGTATGTTTCTTAATGAACTCGATGATATTGGCCTCGAGCGCCAGGACCGGGCGGATACTGCACCCGGTAAGCTGACGCAGGCGGTCAATGCTCGGCAGGGACTGCGGCTCAGCCATCGCCACGGTGAGCCTGTCGCGGACCTTGAACATCGGCAAGACCTTAAGACGCATCGCCTCTTCCTGCCCGATGATCCCCAACAGTGACGGGTCGACCAGACCCGGACGCAGGTGGCAGCCCCTGACGTCCAGCCGCTTGGCCAAGATCCGAACAAGCTCACTCTTGGTGACCAGGCCGCGGTCCACCACCAACTCTCCCAGGTACCGCCCGGTCACTTTCTGCTCGGCAAGAGCAGACTTAAGCTGCTCGTTCGTGAGGACCCCTTCCTCCACCAGCACCTGGCCGATGCGGAGTTTCTTCGGCATCAGGGTCATTCAATGCTCCTCACTGCCGCGTCAGTGTCGTCGTACTGCTCGAAAAGTGACGCAAGTTCAGTCAGTTCCAGCACTTCCTTAAGTGTTTCGCTGGCGCCGGCCAGTCGCAGGACCTGCCCGCGTTGAATCAGCTCCTCCGTCGCGTCTACCAGTGTCTCAAGGCCACGGCTGTCCACAAACGTCATCCTCGACGCGTCCAGGACCATTGCCCGGCAGTTGCCGTCCAGCACCTTGGTGATGTGGTCGCCAAGTTGATCTACGTCGGTGCCTATTACGGGACCCTGCGGCCTGAGGACCGTCACTTTGCCGTGTCGCTGCTCCTCAATATTCACCGTAGCACCCTCCTGGGGTACAGGATCGCGGGGCCCTCCAGGCCTGCCCCGCGCATACACTCCTACTCTCTTCCAGCCGTGCCAATGGCATACCACCGGTGACCACGCCCTGCGCAGTCTCGGTACCGTCACCGTAGCAAATCTGGTTAGATGCCTACTCTAGACATCGGCCTTTGGGTATGGAACTTGAGTAACTACATAGATTTGCTTCTTGCCGGCGCCTCGCGCCGGAAACATCCACATTTATCGGAATAATGCGGTGCCGATGCGGAGAATCGTGGCGCCTTCCTCGACGGCCACCACATAGTCCTCGCTCATGCCCATTGACAGATGTCGGCAGGCCGGGCCCCCAATCTTCTCGGTGATAATCTCCTCGAACAGCTCCCGAAGACGCACAAATGCGGGTCTGGCCGCCTCCGCCCCACCGGTGGTGGGGCCCATGGTCATCAGGCCGAGAAGACGTAGATTTCGCAGGGAGCAAATGAGTTCGGCCATGTGGATCGCCGCGCCAACGGCACAGCCGGACTTTTGCGGCTCCTCGCTGCAGTTGACCTGCAGGAAGACATCCGTGATCTTCTCGAGTCGCTCGGCGCGGGTGTTTATCTCCTCGGCCAGGCGAAGTGAATCGACCGAATGGATCACATCCGTGACCGGCAGCACGTTGCGGACCTTGTTTCGCTGGAGGTGGCCGACCATATGCCATCGGATCTCCCCGGGCGGTTCGGTTCGCCTGCGGCGCAGATAGGCGGCGACTTCCTGGGCCCGATCGATCAGGCGTTTGGCGCGGCTCTCAGCCAGTTCGGTCAGGCCGGCATCAATCAGGTTCTTGATCGTATCGATGCCTATTGACTTGGTCACCGCGACGATCGACACCCAATCCGGCTCCCGCCGGCTGCGAGCACACGCCTCACCGATCGCCTCGCGAATGAGCTCCAGGTTCTTCTGTATCTTCTTGGTCGTCGCTGCCATCAGGATGAAGCATAACGTACTGGGGCGCTGCTGACAAGTCGCAGGTACGGCTGGGGTGCATTAAGGTTTTGGGGGCACGATTGGAAGGACTGTCTGGTGGCACAGGTTTTCAACCTGTGCATCAGGCTCGCCACAGTCCCCAGGGGACTGTGCCACCACAAGAGCTTCCCCCAAAACCTTAATGCACCCGCCCGGCTGCTATTTCATCGCCCGCACGTAGTTCATGCAGAATTCGTCCCTGCCCGCTACGGCTTCCGCCGCAAGGATCGTCCCGACAATCCCCTCCACGCACGGGTCAATGATCCCAACGTCCATCCCCGCGTGGATCGCCTGGCATAGCAGCGCAAAGTTGATGAACCTCCGCTTCGGCAGGCCGAAGCTGATGTTCGAGCAGCCACCTCCGATGTGGACCTCAGGCCATTCCACGCGAATCCGGCGGATGGCATCCGTCACCTGACGCCCGGCCGAAGGATCCGCCGAAACCGGCAAAAAGCACGGATCGATGATGATCTCATCCGGATTCTTCCCCGCCGAGGTAAGTTTCTCGATCAGCGTCGCAGCCCCTGCCAGCCGGTCTTCAACGCCGGTCGGCGTTCCCGCGTCGCTCATCAGCAGTGCCACGACCATGCAGTCGTGATCGGCCACGATCCCCAGCAGCGTATCGAGCCTGTCGGTCTCCAGCGAGATGCTGTTGACGATCGGCTTCTTCGCGGCCAACTCCAGGCCGACCTTCACTACCTCCGCATTGGCCGAGTCCACCGCAACCGGAACGTCCGTATTGGCTTGGACCAGCTCCATGAGCCATCGCATGTTCTGGGCTTCTCTTCCCTCGCGCGGGTCGCCGCCGTTGACGTCGAGATAGTGAGCCCCTGCCTGGACCTGCTCGATGGCGGTCTTGATTATGTGCTGGTCGTCACGGGTCTCGAGGGCGGCCGCTATCGCCTTGCGCGTCGCGTTGATCTTTTCGCCGATGATAATCATGTTCTGCAGCGAGCGCACTCACTCGCCCGCGTCGGCCTCAAAATAGTGCGCCAACTCGCCTCGCGTGTAGGACAGGCTTTTCCCGCCGGCGGACGTTGCAAAGTCAGCCTGGCTTTGACGGTCGTCATCACCGGCGTCCAGAGCGATAGTCACAACCAAGATGCCCCGCTGCTTGGCCTGGGCGGCCAGGTCTTCCATGCCGTCCACCCCCCCTCGCGAGAGCAGTACGATTGTCTTGGGGCTCCTGGCCTGAGCGGCCGCCATCCCCCGGGCGATATCGCTGGCCCCGCGGCACTCGGCGCTGACGAGGAACTTTGCGGCGGCCTCTATGCCGGCCTCTCCCGCCGGGGTGTAGTCGTCGGCCATGAATTCGTCGGTCTTCTCGCCGCACAAAAGGATGGAGAACTTCCCGGTCCTCAGAGATCTGATGGAAGCCTTGGTGATCCCCGAAGCGTAATTAATCATCTGGGCCATGCTGGTCGACGCGGGAAGCACGTAGATGACCGGCGCCGTCACGGGAATACGGCCGCCCACCGCGGGGCGGGAAGGGTTCGTCACGAACGGGTTAAGCAACTCGCCATTACCGCCGCCGTTGCCCGGGCCGCCTTTTCCGTCCTTGCCCTCCAGGAGGTTCATAACCAGCAGCAGCCCGCCGCCCACAATCAACACCAACAATATACCGAGAAGGGCCATTGCAAACAGGCCCTGGACCATCACTGGAGCGGCCACGGGTATGCTACGCTCCTGCTCGGCGGCATCCACGTGCTCAACCTGCGCCGTCGGCTCTGACGGGTCAAAAACCGCCACCTCCGGCGTGGCCGGCCGGCTGAGCGGGCTGTCCGGGCGGGCCTGCGTAGACGGTCCGCCGGCCTTGCCCGAAACCGGCACGGTAGCCGTGCAGTACGGGCACCGGCACATCCCACCGGCAAATGCATCGTCGATCGATATTTTCTTGCTACATTCCGTGCAGCGAATCTTCATGTTCCGCTCCAACCTGATTCTGACCCGCGCTCGCCCGGAAGCAACCGCCAAGCGCATTGACCGTGTAAGCCAATTCTACGCCGTCGCACATGCCAAAGCAATAATGACAACCGACCTGCCGCAGCAGATCGAAGGACCGCGCTCGCTGGGCTCGGCCGTTCAATCGAAAATGCTACTCTGCGAAGTGGCGAGTCCCTTCGCTACGAAGCACGAGTCGGCAATCGTCCCTACGACCTATGACCTATGAGGCCCCCTTCCCCATGCTCAAGATGCACTGAGAACAGGCCGATAATGGCAACGAGCCACCAGCGATGCCTGTGGTGCCGGTGGTCTCTTGCGCTTGGAGCGAGCAGCTCAGAGTTGATATCGGGATCGCCGGCCAAATCGGGCGGCGGGGCTGTTCGGTTCAGGGCAATATGCAGATTTGAGGTCGCAGCTATGAGCGACGTCTACAGAGGGTTCACGCTGGTCGAGATACTCATAATCGTGCTCTTGCTCGGCATTCTCGCCATGGTCGTGCTCCCGCAATTCACCGACGCCTCGGATGACGCGCGAGAGTCAGCCGTGAAGACCGATCTGCAGACTATCCGCGCCCAGATCGGACTTTACAGGACGGAGCACAGGAGCAAGTGCCCCAGCAAGCAACTCTTTGTGGAGCAGATGACGAGCAAGACGCGCCCGGACGGCTCGCTTGGCGGCGATCTTGGCCCGTACCTGCCCGGGATTCCCACGAATCCGTACAATAACGATTCGACGGTGAAGTGCGACGACGGTAACAAGGGGCTTGGCGATAGCAGCTGGGGCTGGCACTACAATGCCACGACTGGGCGTTTCCGTGCCAACGACAGCCTCGAGCACGCCGGCTGGTGAACGCCCTTCGCTTCCCCCCCAAGTCAAGGAATCAGTGAGCTGCCTGCTCGTCCTTGGGTTCCCAGCTCTTGACGGAAGCGCCCTCCTGGAGATCCTTGCCGTTCACATCGACCCATCGCCCCGCCCGACGCACCTGATAACAGAAACGCCCCTTCACTGAAAACGAGCTCATGTCAGCCATTGTGAAATGCAGATGGGGACTACCAGAAGCTCCTGAATTGCCGACAAGAGCAAGAACCTGGCCCTTCTTCACCTTGTCACCCGCCTTGACCTTCAACGATTTCTGCTGAATGTGCCCGTAGAATCCCTGAATCCCCGCACCGTAGTACACGCCCACGGAATTCGCACGGTTGAAGCCACCGAGTTTCCCGATAGGCATGTCCGGGTTCTTGTCGTCCGCATGCATCACAATCCCGTCTGCCTGGGCCCGAATCGGCTGGCCCCAGCAATAGTAATCCTCCAATCGCCTGCCCCTGCCGGCGTACGGCTTGCCCCTCTTCATAATTGCCAAATCAAACGCGAAGGCCGCGAAGTGCTTGATCCGGTGATGGCCCGTCCTGTCTCGCCCAACGAACCACTCGCCACTCACCGGCAGCGGGAACGTGTAATCGATCTGCCTTTTCGCCGCCAGCCTGAGCCACGGGCCGCGGTGCCGCTGGTATTCCGGCTTCTTGAAGTCCCATATCTTCCGCAGCAGCAGACGCAGCTCATACTCCGCGCAGACGGGAAGCTTGTTCCTCAGACACCAGGCCACGGTGGTTTCCGGCCGCCCATCGGATACGGCCTTCTTGCGAACCGCCAGATACTCGAGATGCTTCTCCGTTACCGGCACAGCCGCCCACACAACCCTGTCAATGTCGCCGTACCTGATGGCGGGACGATTGGCCGGCCTCGTCGTGGGCCCGGGCAGGATACGCCGCGCATCGGTGTGGGGGAATATCAGGCTGTCGACCTTCAGGGGCAGGTTGCGGGGGCTTTGCTTGACGCGCTGCTCGAACGTTCGCGAGGGGGCGTAGACCGGCTTGGCGGACTTGCCGGTCTCATCAGACAGCGCGAGCAATTGCGCCAGGCAAAGTAGAACACCGAGCCCGGCGCAGGCCGCCAGCAGTTTGGGTGTACGCAGTTCAGGCATGACTCCGATTGCCGGCCATCTTAGCGGCCCGGGAAGCCCCGGCCAAGCGCGAAGATTGATTGGAAATCCGTTGGTGCGGAACCCATACTTGTCTGCGAGCGGCCCGCAAGACAGCCCCCCCGCACCGGCGATATCTTCCCACTTCGATCCGCCTGGAGATCGCCGTCGCGCGGCCGGATGACTGTATGAAAGATGTCCGACCAGAACACGAAAGGCAGAGTGTTGGATGAAGCGCATCATGGCTGCATGCTTGCTTGCCTGCGTTGCCTTGCAGGCCGGGGCCGAAGGGGCCGACTTCCATGTGTCGCCCTCGGGAAATGACGGGTGGTCGGGCAAGCTGGCCCAGCCGAACAAGTCCGCCACGGATGGACCGTTCCGCACGCTCAGCAAGGCCGCGGAGGTCCTGCGGGCGGGAGACACCTGCCATGTGGGGGCCGGCACATATCGCCAAACGCTTCGTCCCGTGCGCAGCGGCCAGAAGGGGCGTCCGATCACATTCCGCGCCTCTGCCGGCCAGAAGCCCATCATCAGCGGCGCGGACCTGTTGACCGATTGGAAACCCGACAAGGGCAAGATCTACAAGTCGCCCATGGCGTGGGACCTGGCGGACCAGAATCAGGTTTTCGTCGATGGGAAGATGGTCACTGAAGCGCGGTGGCCGAACAGCGACGACGCGCTGCTGAAGCCCAAGCGGGCGGTGGTGCAATCAGGTACGGCCAGCACGATCACCGACCCTCGTTTGCCGGGAGATGACGATTTCTGGAAAGGCGCGATGCTCTGGTGCGGCGGCGGTTCGCGGTGGATATGCTGGGCGGCGAAAGTCACCGGCTACGATTCAAAGCGCAAGACGCTTACCTTCGCGGGACCTCAAGCCCACCCCTGGTACCGGCCCAGGAAGGGAAACCCGTACGTTCTCATGGGGATCAGGGCCGCCCTGGACGCTGAGGGCCAATGGTGGTACGACCGCGATTCCTCACGGATGCATCTTTGGGCTCCGGACGGACAGGCCCCCACAACCCTTACCGTGGAGGCGAAGCGGCGAATTCACGCGATTGACCTGTCGGGCCGGTCGCATATCCAAATCATCGGCCTGCATTTTCGCGCGGGCGGGATCCTGACGGATGAGAAGACAAGCGATGTCCTCCTGAAGAACCTGCGCGGTGAATACATAGGGCATTCCTATGTTCGCGACATTAGCGCCGAGGCAAGCGTTCTGATAGTCGGTCGGAACATCGAGATAAACAGTTGTGAATTCAGTCGCAGCAGCGGCAGCATCGTTCGGATCGAGGGCTCCGACAACAAGCTCATCAACTGCCTCATCTACGAGGGCAACTACGGGGCAAAATGGAAGGGCGCCGTCTCGTTCGCGGGACGACGGCATCTCATCAGCCACAACACCATCCGCGATTCCGGCCGCGACCTGGTAACCATACACGGGCTGATGGAGAGCATCATCGAGTTCAACGATCTTTCCAACGCCGGCTGGCTTACGCAGGACCTGGGGATGATCTACGGTCACAATACGGATTTTATGAACACCGTGATCAGGTACAATCGGGTTCACGACAATCTGGCCAAGGGCCATACGGCCGGAATCTACTTCGACCACCTCAGCCACAACGTCATCGTGCACCATAACGTTATCTGGAACGTGCCCGGCAACCCGATTCAGATCAATAACCCGTCTTACTTCAACCTGGTCTACAACAACACGTGCTGGCGCACGCGCAACTTCACGACGTTCGATCACAGCCACCGGAACGATCTGTTTGGAACCCGTCTGCATAACAACATCTTCAATGCACAGATTCGCCTGCCGGACCACGTCGCCAAGGATCACAATCTTATACAGAAAGATCCGCCGCTGGCGGCTCCGTCCAGTGCTCGATTTACTCTGAAGCCCGGATCGGGGGCGATTGATGCGGGAGTGGTTCTCCGCGGCATCACCGGCAAGCACGAGGGTAAGGCGCCGGATCTCGGGGCGTACGAACACGGACGTGAGGAATGGAAGACCGGCCATGATTTCGAAAACCCGCCCAAGCCGGTTTGGCGCATGGGGGAAGTTGCATTCATGAACGGCATCCGCAACGCCTGCTTCGAGCCTAAGACGCTTGAGTCGTGGACCAAAACCGGCTCGGGCACGGCCGAGTTGACCAAGGGCAACGGGTGGGGCAATGGCTTCGGGAAGGGCAAGGTCGAGAAAACGGGGACTTCGGCGCGGGAGCTGAGGTTGTCGGGCGGCCGATGCGGCGTGGAGCAGACTGTTGCGGGCCTGCACCCAAACACGAGATACACGCTGTCGGGTTGGCTGAGGGCGTCCGACGGAAAGGAAACCGCCGGAATCGG
>SDBT01007617.1_pt1 | contig 17791 bp, 20 predicted proteins | sample 2277101 | NCBI WGS metagenome assembly SDBT01 (sample SAMN10404973, study PRJNA504765) | marine sediment metagenome | isolation source: marine sediment core GS10_PC15, 103 cmbsf | place: Arctic Ocean: Southern Knipovich Ridge | collected 2010 | reverse complement strand
CGTGCCCAAAATATTGGGGGTACCTTTGCATACATATTGTCAAATAAGAGTATGCGATTAATTTTAAGATTAATACGTAGTGCAACTGTAGAAATAGATAAATTTTATATTGAAACTATACAGACACGACAGAATAGCTATTTTATTTTACCTTCATTTATAATACCATTGCCCGGATACTCTGATATACGGCAGAAAGACATGGTCTATAACAATGCACTTAATGTCTAATTGATTTAACAAAGTATAATAGAGAGTTATCAGATAATTATTTATTTATGATCAGTAATACAACGAATTATTATTGGGGCCCCGAGGATACAAGTGTACATTTCTGCGAAGATAAATATATACACAATCATAGGATTGCGGAATACTATAATACCATATCATCACTATATTACATTGTCATCGGTCTTATATTTTTAAATACACGACTTTCTCATCTTGGTAAAAGCCTAATTGCTGTGGGAATAGGTGCATTTTTGCTACATATGACATTACGATATTATGCCCAAATGTTCGATGAGAGTGCGATGTTGGTAATAAGTTTTGATACAATCCGGTATATAAAAAAAAATAAAATTTCCCGATGGTATTTATTTCCGCTATTATTACTTTATGTTATTCTTCATAATTATTTTATTTATTTTTTTGTAACTTTTGCCTTATTTCAGATCTATATGGCGCATATTGGATTACAGATTACTCCTCGGAGATCTTACCAAAAGATATTTATAATTGGTTATATTGTTTTATTTAGTGCCGCAACAGTCTGTTGGCTAAGCGATCAATTTCTATGTGAATATGTAAAAGACTATCAAATGCATGCTTGGTGGCATTTATTAACAGCATTGGCAATTGCCTCTGCTTTTTTAGTCCTCCTCATCAGATGAAAACAGATATTTTTCTATGTCTGAGTCTTCGTCTGATTCTGAACTACTATACTCCGATTCTTCAGACGAACCACCGGGTTTCAAAGTGCTGTCAAAATGTACAATAATATCATCATCGCTAACAATAAAGTCATTAAGATCTGCGCCTCCACGAAACCCATTTTGCCAAGGTTCAAAACCAAACGACCCATCATAACTAGGATCATAATGATCGCAACCACTACAACCCGAACCAGTAACAGTTGATATAATACTATTTGATGGTTTTTTACTAACCCTTCCAGACTTTGTTATGTAAACATGTTGATTACAACAGGATGGACAATAAGACTCCAGATGAACAACATCCGAGCAAATATTAAATAGGAAACTAGCTATTCTCAAAGATACTCCAATAGGCAAGTGGCCTTGGCGGATAGCAACAAAAGTCGCAAGTTTTTGCATATGTTTCTCAAACTTTTGGCGATCAATAATCATTTTTACTCCACCGCGAGGTATTTCGGCTTTACACCAGGCGCATGCACAATGGGTAGTTGAGGAAACAAGTGTCGTCATTTTATGTTGTTATATTAAATGGCTGAATAGTATAATATTTCTCTGTAGAATCTAATTCAATTTTCTAATGTTATAGTAATAATGTGGCAGTTTATTCTAGGATGTGTTTCAGGTGTTTACTTAGGGACGTATTACGATTGCAAACCAGCTATAAGTTATTTTCATGTGTACCTTAATGACAAATTTCCCGATCAATTACCTAAGAAAAAGGACTAATAAAATTGAACTTAATAATACTATAATTAATTATAGTATTATCACAATGGCCGGGAATAAAGGAAATAAAGTTTCATGTACATATCTAACACAAGATGGTACTAGGATTATGGCATATATTATAAAAAAAAGGAAAGACACCGATCAATACTACATACGGCTTCCAAAACCAAGTATTCTTATATTAGAGAATAATTATATCAAAGAATTTGATTGGACTTGGTACCAGTGTTGTGTTCACCGACCAGGTCCAATCCAATTAAATAAAAATGAATTGACCGAGTCGGGGAAAAACCAATATAAGAAAGCGATTGTGCAGAGCAAGGAAGCAAAATGCTATATATGTTTTAGTGAAAAAGAGGTGGATCAATGGCCATGTACAAGTTGTAGAGCATCCGATCCAATAAAAACAATTATTGGTAAGATTATGCGAAAACCATGCGATAGTTATAATAAACACACGGCGCGCTGTGCTAAACCGAGGTGTATAGACAAAATCGGTCTACCGAAATCAAGATCGAGAGGGATATATATTAATAATCCACTACAGTGGGCAATCGCATCAGATTTAGAATATAGAAAATTTTGTGCAGAGCCAGCAATCCGAAAAATGATACAACTTCTTATATTAAGGGAGAATGATAGAAAATTTGGACAAGTTCCTAAAAGGATAATCGGAATAATTAATAAATATATTAGAAGATATTATTGAACTTTATATACACCATTTAATGTAGTATATTTTGCAATTACCTTTGGATTTTTTGATCCTTGATAAATATCCTGAGGATCATAAATATTTCCATTTTTATCTAGATGACGAATAATACCGGAAATTTCTTCTGCCCAGACTTGAACTTTTTTAAAAGATTCAACATTATCAGGTTTATCGGTAATTTCGCCATGAGGTGTTCCTTTAATATGGGTACCACAAAATTTTGATCCTTCTCGCTTTCGTCGGGTGCATTGATCTTCGTTAGCACGAAGAGCCCTGCACCGATCATGAAAAGGAACTGTATTCTTGACCCGGGTTCTTTTTTGTAAATCTTCCTTCGTAAAATTTAAATTTGGATAATTATAAATATATTGTACAACATTGGCCAATTCATCTTCGTGTGAGCATCCCAAGTTGTCAATAATATGAGTAGCAATGTCCTTTTTAAGTTGCGCTGTCCATAGGGTCAGTTTGGCGTTCAGTTTCTTTTCCATATTGAGTATAATAGATATATTTATGTTTAAAACATTTTAATCAATTTTCTATTTGTATACTTAAACAACTTTGTGCCTCACTAATTTTTTGCTTGCCACATTTCACGAGGTAAAATAAGTAATAATAAAAGCATTCCGTTAGTAAATGCTTGATATGATAATAGTTCCATTGCGTTGACTCGTGGCATTATATATGGAATAAAATAAAATGTAGTATTCAGAAGAAATGCTGCGAGTACCATCATAGCCAAATTCCATAATGACATTATATATATCCATAGATATTTTATAAGATTTTGTAACCATCATAAGATGGATCCCAGTTAGGCGGAACTGATTTCATATCAATCATATGGTATGATAAAGATAGGTATTGGTCAGAATTGGTTAATATATACTCAGGATTAACATTAATATTTATATTATCATAATCTACAGATCCGATGAATAAAGTATTATAATAATTTTTCCATGACGTTGGTTTTGAAAGCATTGCGCTTAATTGATCATAACCTTTATCTTCGGGAACAACTATTTTTTCCAAGAATAAAGCGAATCTTACAATTCCACCTGCCTTATATCTCCCATCAATATCTGTAACTTTTTTATTATAAGCAATTCTCTCCTGATATAATGGGGACCATACACCATATCTAATAGCTTTCCTAAATATTGAAAAATAGAATAGTTCTGTATTTGCCAATTGTCCGCGTATTGAATTTTGTCCACCCAAGGCTGCAATAATTGGTATAAGTTTATAATAATTACCATAGTAGCCAACTTTTGGAATTGGAACTCTCTTATTATTAGTATTTATAAGGTAAATAAGCGATGGGTTATTATAAAATATTGTATATACCGAAGGATGAATAGGAAATGTTATGAGTTTACGGGAATTACATATTTCATCAATAATTGCCCACCATAGTTTTTGTGTTCTATCTTTATAGTTAACAATCTCGATACGAATATTATTAATTTCTTGTAAATCAAAAAATAAAAATAATTGTTCATCGTGTTCAATAAAACCTTTTATAGATAGTTCCTCTCCAGTTAAACTTTTGGTTGTTGTTTTTGCTATTGATAATATGGACCCTGTTTTATATTTAATAAATGGAAAAACTAGCATATCTCCGACCGATTTTTGTGTAGAAGAGTATTTATATAGGAGATATTGTAAAAAGGGGTAAGAAGGTTTTGATCGGTTCTTACACGTTATTACCCTATAAATACAAAAACAAATAATGGATGGATTAGATGGCATTTCGTGTAAATCAGTATTGATAGTTCTGTCTATCGAATACGAATATTCATTACAAGCTTGAGATAGTTTCAATGGCGGAGAATTTAATTTTATATGCGTAGGTATGATATCATCTCTTTTACTATTAATATCTAAATCTTCTTTTTTTGGTCGTTCCCCTCCTTTTAAAAATGTAGCAAATTTCTTATAATCTGAATTAGTATTCATATTATAATTAGTATTGATTTTATTTTGGTATTTTTCTTCTAATATTTTCTCTAATATTATCTTCTCTAGAATCTAATATAAATTTACTTAGCTGTTTAATGTCTTCGCCGTTTCCCTTAAAATACTTAGAAAGCGCTGATAACAAATGTTTCTTAGAAAGGGCCTTCTTTCCTTTACTTTTAGTATATATAAGTTTACTTCCACCGGATAAATCAAAACAATCAATTTCATTACTTTTCATGGTGCTTACCAAAGTTTCAGTCAATTCCTTCTTTCTCTTTCTTTTTTCTTTAAGATTTCTATTCAATGTTTTAATTTCATCATCTAGATTTATCCAACCTTTGACACTCGATAATAATTGCTCCTTATCCATAATAACTATTATACTTAAATTATCTTTAAATCTGGTAATGGTCAGATTGTATTTTTAGAGTGTCTTTTACATAATTTAAGTATCTGTGATTCGGGAGATTTACATTTACAATTACATGCCGAACCCTTTCGTTTTCCACTTTTAATTATAGCAATACATCTAATAATATTAGAGGTTGCGTCAATCTTTTGCTTTATTTTTTGATTAATCATCTGATGTCTTGCACAAAATTTTGCGAAACACGGCTTATCGCATTTCTCCCCTTTTCGTTTTCCACACTTAAGAATAGCTGTACATTGTTCATTCTTTGAAACCCGACTAGGCGGCCAGTTAACGCCTTCTTCTTTTAAGTCTGGAAATGCCTTATTAAATGGAATAACTCCATTTTGTATTGTCCGACAATAAGGACACTTTGTTTGATATTTTTTAAGTCTATGGGTTTCTAGTGATGAATATTTTTTCTGATTTAAAAGTTCATTAAATATAGAATAATAATTAAATTTATGTCCGCATACCAACTTAATATGATCTTCTTGTATTTTATTACCATCAATTAGACATAGCTCCCCTTCTTCGGTATTTTCTACATCAGCACAAAGTGCCTCAAGTAATTTATTATTAAACTCTTCTGTAGTAATAATATGGTTTGTCATCTATGCATTTAAATTCACTAAACTCTTTATATTATTTATATATAATGTCATCCAATAAAATGTTATGGGGGAAATGTACGTGGACATTTTTACATACACTAGCGGCCAGAATATCAGAAAATGGATATATAAAATTAAGACCACAACTTCTTAGTATCACAAAAAAGATATGTTATAATCTTCCATGCCCCGATTGCGCTAGACATGCTACTATATTTATGGGTAAAGTTACTATTAATAGTATCCCCAATAAGGTTGTTTTTCAATCTATGTTATTTCAATTTCACAATTCAGTTAACATGCGTCTGGGAAAGTCCCAATTTACTTTAGAAGAGTTAAAAATTTACAAAAAGAATAATTTGGGAATTTCCTTACAAAATTTTTTGACATTCTATGCAAAACGCTATAATGGAACAATTCAAGCAGGTATTCAATCTACAGAAATTATAAGGAGACGAATTGCAATTTCTGTATTAGAATGGGTGAGAAAAAATTGGAATTATTTTATATAGCCGCGGTTGTTCTTCTACATCTGAATGATTTTTTATCTAATTTACACTGTTGTCTATCACTCTTCTCAACTTCAAAATATGTTAAACCGCTTTTGGTACCTGCGAGCGTAATTACCGCAAAATACCACATAGCTCCGAATATAAAACCTGTTCCCCATCCAGCAACTACCGCTCCAAAATTCAGGCATAGCATAGGATAAGAAATTCTAATTGCCGCGCTCAATATAAGCAAGAATATTAATCCACCAACGAGAAAGAGATTTGTTGTACCATTAAGGAACATAGGGAACATTAAATACGTTGCAGTGAAAGCCAATAATAGGGCGTGTGAACCGGGCGCAGCGTATTTTGTGCCCCAACCGCCTGCAGAGGCACCGATTAAATTACAAGCGGCATCAATAGCCGGTTTATATTGCCGATGATCTCCCGTCCCAACCCATTTCCCAGGAACTAATGCGCCGATTGACGGCGCTATCAAACCTGCAAAAAGCATAGCTATGGTTAGTCCTAAAATATACACAAACCCTTTAAAGTTTGCGTTGAATAAGGAGCCAAAGATTGCCATTGTCGGAATAATTATTGGTGAAAGCAATACAAAGAATCTGATATAAGACATTAATGAAGCTGCAAGCATGATATATATTTAAATTACATTTTATTATACAAAAACAAGTTTTAGAACCTCAGAAATATGCTCTACGGGATGAAATTTTATTCCTTTAATAATGGGTTTATTTTTATACTTTTCTAAAAATTTATCAAAATCTTTTTGATTACTTTTTGGAAAGATAAATAATTTGACGCCAGCTTTTATACCACCCAGGATCTTAAGTTTTAATCCTCCGATCGCAGTTACTGCCCCTTGTAGATTTATCTCGCCAGTTATTGCAATATCATTTTTAACCTTTTTATTGTTGAATAAACTATACATAGCAACTGTCATGGCGGTTCCTGCAGATGGTCCATCCTTAGGTGTGGCACCTTCAGGACAATGAAGCTGTACTCCCTGCATTTTTGTATTTTCAAATTGCTTCAGAAGAGCCTTCCGTCGTTTGGATGATGTTAGTTTCCAAGCTAATGATTTAGCTACGTTACCAGATTCTTTCATTACATCTCCTTGGAGTCCAGTTAATTTAAATTCAAGTAAATTGGTGGCAGGATAGTATACACTTTCAATCGGGATTATACCACCTTTTCCTAAAGAGTTTGCCCATAATCCTGTAACAACACCACATGTAGGCTTTTTATGAATTTTTGTAAAGGTTATTTCTATTCTATTCTTCAAGTATTTCATGGAAATATCTTTTTTAGTAATTACGATGGGTAAATCATTATAACTATCGGCTGTCAATATTTCAAGATTAATCTCGCTAATAATTTCAAATAGTATTTCCTTTAATTTTCTAACACCCGGTTCATACGTGTATGTTTCAATTAAAAAGATAATAACATCTTCAGAAAAGACAATACAATCGGTTAAACCAACCTTAGTATATATTTCCGGTAATATATAGTTGCGTGTAATTGTTATTTTGTCTTCAAGTGTAAGATTATCAAATTTAACCCTATGAATCCGATCTAATAATATTCTATCGATCATATCGGGATCATTATATGAAAATATAAATAAAGCTTTACTAAGATCTAAATCTACACCCGAAAAATATTTATCCTGATAAGATTCATTCTGTGATTCATCAACGAGGTGTGTTAGAATACCAATGATTTCCTTACCATTTTCTGATCTACTTACTTTATCAAGCTCATCAATGAAAATAATAGGATTCATACATTTCGTTTCCATGAGGATATCCACAATACGACCCCACGTAGATCCAACATATGTATAATTGTGGCCAGATAATGTGCTCCCATTACTTGAACCACCAATTGGTATAAAAGCAAATGGCCTACAACCATTTTCTTTATCCGTTAAGCACTTTGCGAGTCCTTTTTTGGCTAGTGATGTTTTTCCCACTCCGGGAGGACCTTCAAAACCAAAACAATAACCATTTTGCGCACCATTTATCCACTGTCCAATAATTCGTTTTAATTGCCGTTTAGCATTTTTATGACCATGTACTGCCGCATCCAAATGTGAATCAATTGCCAAAAGTGTATTATTTATCTCCTGTCTTTTAGAACTGATGCAGTTAATATGTTTTGTTACCGTATCTATACTGTTTTTATCAAAAATTTTAGAATATCTATCCTTTATCGCCTGTATCACTTGTTGATTATCTTTATGATTATCTATAAATTTTTTGATATTATCGCGCATGAATCCATTTTTCTTTCCAGAATGACATAATCTATTTGTATCAACTCCGTGTTTTTTGATTATTCCATTTATAAAACATGTATTAGCAATCAATGTATCTCTTTTTCCTTTACATAGCAAACTACGAAATCTATTAATTTCATTCATATGAAACTTTTGTACAGCCCCTTTCGCTATATTAGGAAAATAACGCGCTACTTCTAGACTACTATATTTATCCCCTTGAGGTAGTTCCGCGTCAATATTTTTTTCCCGCATTTCAGTTACTACAACCCTAAAGTGCTCTTTTATCTCATCCATCGTTCCTAATATTGACTCTTTTCTGAATATTCCAAATGGAATTTTTAAAAGACCTTCCAGATATTGTCGTGCCTTTGATCCGGAATCCTCTGATTTTGCTTTAACTTCTTTCAGTTTGATCATAGCCTTTTCTTTAATATTATCACTGGCTTTAAGTAAACAGATCTGCTGTTCTATTGGAATTTTATTATTATCGAAGTTTGTCAATGTTTTTGTATAATTCACTGTAGTTTTCATTGCATCCCGGAAATATTTCTTAATATTCCAAGGTAAACTATCAAAAAGAATTGTCTGTTCCACTGTATCAATGCTGCCATTTGAATCATTAGACAAAAGATCATATAATAGGTATGCAAGATACTGGAATTCAGGATCATTTTGTTTGAGAAGTAACTGGATTAATGTACGCCGTTGACCATATAAACCAGATCCAATAAACTCCTTCACATTTTGTGAGATAGGTTTTTGTTTTATAAGATGCGTTTGATTAATATATCCGGAAAATCGCTGATAAAGCTCCTCTTTCCGGTATATAAGCAGTTCTTTGATTGTCAGAACATCACAAAATCTTTCGAATTCCGAACTAAGAAAATCCGGTTCATTTGGTTTATTATTTGTTAGGGACACCATTTTTTCCTTTATAAATACATGATTAGTGCAATCTATAAGTATATCGTCTACAATTCCAGATATGATTAACGTTTTCTTCTCAAGTTCATTATGTATAGCTACTTTTATCCCATATACCTTTTTATGAAATTCCTTACTAGTTCTCGCCAAGTCAAAACAATCAAAATTATTTGATGTTTCAACAATTGTAAAATCTTCAACTATTCTATTTTTTGCAATCTTTTTATCAGTTTTTTTTTGATCATCGCCTCTCCAAGGTAAAACGATATAACTTATAGGGTGAGTATAAGTTTTGATAACTTCAAATATTCCTTCGGAATCGGCACTTAATAAATCTCGCAAAAAATCATTGCCCATAGCAACCATAATGATATCACAAATATTATGTGTACCTGTAGTTCGGAATAAAGCGGAGAGTTCGTTATTAATTTTTTGAAGCGCTGTTATTATATCATCAAAATTATTATTCTCCTGTTTTTTTTTAAGAATGGCATCAATTGATTTTAATTGGGCATACAACATTTCTAGGTTTTGTATGCAAATATTCATATCACTTGCAGTAATAATATCCATTGATTTATATCTCTGAGCTGATATTATGGTGTTAGTGATCATCTGCATGAAAATCTCTACTTTCTTTTTACAGAAACTTAAAGTATGTGATTTTTCTATTTTATGAATAGGTTTCTCCTTAATCTTCTCATTTTTTACTAAAGACATATATTTTATATAACGATTTTTATTATTAATATCTTTCTCATTAAAATAATATGACGATTTTAAATATGGGTTTTCAAGACATAGATGGTGAAGTATCATAGGCGCCGAAGATAATTATTACTAGAATGAATATAAAACTAAAACTGTTTACATTGTAAATGGGTATACCAAGTTATTTTTCTTATATAATAAAGAGTCATCCGGATATCATCAAGAAATTAGTAAGACTTGGTGATATTGATAATTTTTATCTTGATAGTAATTCTATAATATATGATTGTTTGCGTAATCTTAGCGAAGATTATGATGGTGATGACAAAGCTTTTGAAAGTAAATTAGTCATCGCGGTAGAAAAAAAGATAAGGGAATATATAAAAATTATTAAACCGAGTTGTAAGGTATTTGTAGCATTTGATGGTGTTGCCCCTGTAGCTAAATTGGAACAACAGCGAACCAGACGTTATAAGTCTTATTTAATTGATCGGATTAAACAGGATGTAGATCCCGATTATAAACAAACATGGGATAAAACTGCCATTACACCCGGTACAAAATTTATGGATAAGTTGGGACATTTTCTTTTGAATAAGTTCAAAAAAAATCCAAAAGTTATAGTATCAACTACCCATGAACCCGGAGAAGGTGAACATAAGATATTTAAATTTATCCGTGATAATGAAAATCATCACTCTAAAACAACTACACTTATTTACGGACTTGACGCGGACCTCATTATGCTTTGTTTAAATCATCTTAAGTTATGTAAAAAGATTTTTTTGTACAGAGAAACTCCCGAATTTGTAAAATCAATTGATGCAAGTTTGGAACCAAATGAACATTATTTTTTAGATATTCCCGAATTAGGCGATAGTATAATAACAGAAATGGCAGGATTTAAGTATACATCAGACCCTGTTAAAAAGTATAATACCTTATATGATTATATTTTTATCGCATTCTTTCTTGGCAATGATTTCCTGCCACATTTCCCGGCTATGAATATCCGAACTAGTGGTATGAGTATTTTACTTGCTGCATATAGGAATACGATTTATGCGGCAGGATTAAATTTAACCGATGGACAGACTATATTTTGGGGGAATCTTAGGAAAATGATAAAGTGGTTAGCAGATAATGAAGAAAGTAATATAAAGGACGAGTATAAGATTCGTAATAGATGGCAAAAACGTTATTATAAATATGATACTGTTGAAGAAAAATTAAATAAGCTCGATAATATTCCGACAAAGGAGAGAGAATCGGAACTATTTATTGACCCCTATTCAAAATACTGGCAAACGCGTTATTATAATGAACTCTTTGATAGTGATATGAATAAACTTTTAAAAAAGGAGGTATGTAATAATTATATGGAGGGGCTAGAGTGGGTAATGCGATACTATACACATGGATGTTGTGATTGGAATTGGTGTTATCGTTATCATTATCCTCCATTGCTTAGTGATCTACTTAAATATATCCCGCATTGGGAAACGGTAATGATAGAAGATAATAATAATAAACCCGTTGAGCCAATTACGCAACTCTCTTATGTATTGCCCAGGCATAGTTTACATCTTTTGCCAAAGCATATTAGAACGAAACTATTATCTGAATATTCTGATAATTATCCCGACGATTGTAAGATAGTGTGGGCATTTTGCAAATATTTCTGGGAGGCACATACTGATTTGCCTATAATAGATCTTGAAGAGTTAATTTCTGTAACAACATAATTACTTTGTCCAGTTAGTACAGCATTTCGTTTCGCAAGCAGAATCACTATTTTTGCATCCAAAAGATGGATTTGAATATGTTCCATACCAAATAGCAAAATTGCGCCATTTAAATGTTGAGGCTGCGGGTCTTTTTTGTAATAATTTACTAATTTGAGCACCATTCATTCTTTGATCAATGCATATATTATCATCTTTAATGCCACAACCAGATCCACATACCATTGGTACGCCTCTAGCAGCTGAGACGGTCTGGTCAAATCTAGATGCTACCCTCGGCCAAAAATCTGGTGAAAAATTACAACTGCCATTGTATAAATCCGTGGTATCATCTGTGTAGGCTTGACCTAAGCATATATCCCATATTGCATTGCTGTTAGTGCTTAATCCGCCTGGACTCGTTTTTTTTGCACTACCTAATGATAGAGTCCATCCCAATTGTAAACGACCGCAAGGTGTTGAAATATTTTCTTGCGCATTTTCCATAGCTTGCACAATGCAAGTGGCATCTCCTACTTCATCATCGAAGAGAATACCATTTAAGTTATATGTACATACATCTGATGATATTTTGGCAAGAACTTTCTGTGAACATGCCATACATGACCATTGACGTCCGGCTAAGACTGGCAAACCACAATGTTCTTTGGGTTTTTCGTAGTATGTACAGCAGCCGCCTGGCCAATAATTTGGATTAGTCGCTCCTCCAGGCAAGAGGGCTTTGCCTCTTGGCCCTGCACACTCGCAAGCCCAACTATCATTGCCGAAATAATAAGCCATCCATTTATATATAGGAATATTTCCAGCGGCCTTTGCAAGAGCCAATACTTTCGGGTCGCTCCATTGTGCCGCAAAATTTTTAGATGCATGATTTGCAATAACCGCGATTCCTTTAAAATTTGCAGCAACTGTGGGTCCGTCAGGAAATCCGCCAAAATCTTGAACATTAAAACCATTTACTTCGGGATAGAGAAACAAAATACCTTTTTCATCAGCAGTTTTTGGATTATGAGTTGCAGTTGGGCAAGCCCAATCAACTCCCGAAGAACATGTTATTTTTTGAGGGTCATTTTCTGCAGAGCTTCCTGACCCTGATTCATTTTTTACATGATCTAAAGTTTCTAACTTTTTATTAGGTGGCGACGAACTTTTAGGAGACGGAGCGTCACTGTAACCTTCTTTTATAGAGGGATAACATAAATAGCATAAACACAAAATCAATAGAATGACAAGTATTATAATTACAATACAATTCATTTATATATAAAGTATAAAATATATATATATAAAATGTCAGATGAACGACGCGTTGTTTCAATTTCAAGTTTTGCAACTTTCCAACAGTTTTTGCGCGAGAATCCACTAGTTATTATGAAAGCACACGCAACGTGGTGTGGTCCGTGTAAAACAATTCAGCCACATTTTGAAGCAGAATTTAATAAACTTCCTCAAAGTGCCACGATTGTCTATGTAGATATTGATAAAGCACCAACCATTTCTAGAAAATATTCCATACGATCCGTACCGTGCATGATTAGTTTTTATAATGGTCAGCCCTATGATGTAGTTAAGGGTGCAAATCCGGAAGCGGTAACAAAATTCTTTGCAAAAATCAAGAAACATATTCAAGTATAGATTAAAAATAAAAAATCAATAAAGTTTGTATATATGAATAATTTAGACCTTGATATTCAAAATTATAATTTGGAAGATATTTTAAAATTATTCCATTTAAACTATAATTTCAATGAAGCAGATCTTAAAGGAGCATATCGTATCTCATTAAAGACACATCCAGATAAGTCGGGATTAGATTCTGATATATTTAGATTTTTTCAAAAGGCCTATAAGGTATTGTCTAAGATTTTTTATTTCCGAAATAAGAAGGCAAATTCTGCTCATAATGGGACCTATACACCCGAACCAATCAGTCAAAATAAAGCAGAATTATTAAGAAGTTTAGATGGTAAGAATGTAAAAGACTTTAATAAGTGGTTTAATGAAATGTTTGAAAAGACGCGTACACGCGATGAAAATGTAGACAACGGATATGGAGAATGGTATAATAATTATCACGATAAGGAGCCGAAATCCTTAACACTTAGTGATTTTGGCAGGGAGTTTGAGAAAGAGAAACAAAATTGCAAGGCTATAGTTGTAAAACGAGATATAGAAGAAATGAATGGTGGTGGTGGTTATTCTCTCAATAGAGATGCTCCGGTAGAATATAGTTCAGATGTATTTAGTAAACTTAAATACGAAGATCTAAAAAAAGCTCATACACAAACAGTGGTACCAGTTACACGAGAGGATTTTGAAAAACAACAAAAATTTAAAAATGTGGATGAATATAGACGTCATAGAGCAGCCCAAATGAATTCGCCAATATCTCTTCAACAAAGTCGTGAATATATAAGAAGAAGAGAAGAGAGTGGTAGGGCTAGTGATACTAATCGTATATATTCAATAATTAGACGTGATGAAGAAATCGCAGAGAATAATAAAAAGTGGTGGGGGCATTTACAACGTCTTAATGATAAATGAAATAATAAAATAAATCAGAATATATATATATAATGATCCGATATATAACCACATTCATAATATTGACTGTATTAGGTGTTCTATATGAACGTTATAGAATGAAATATCAGCCAGATGAAGAGCTTTCAAAATATGATTTAATCAAGAAATATTTACTTAACGGAACACATAGTTTAGGTGGAAAACCTATCCTGTGGATTCATGCAACCCATGATGTTAATGCTCGCAATTGGTCCAGTTTTTATTCACGTAATAATATTAAATTAAACCAACCTTACTTATTGTCATGTTTGGAAACAATAGTTAAATACTGTGGAGACTCTTTTAATATTTGTCTTATTGATGATAACTCTTTTAGTCGGCTTATACCTAATTGGGATATATCAGTACGAAAATTACCATCTCCAATACGCTCCCATATTAGGGCGCTTGCGATGGCTAAACTACTGTATACTTTTGGAGGATTAACTATTCCCAATTCAATGATAGTGATTAAAGATCTCATGCCATTATATTCAAGAGGAATTACAGGTCCGGGGTGTGTGGTTGGAGAGACTGGTCCCGTAAGTGAAATGACAAGTTATACAAAAATGTTTCCAAACCATAATATATTAGGCTGCAAACGGGAATGTCCTACGATGAAAGGATATATTGGTTTTCTTGAAGTGCTTAATTCTAGAGACTATACAAATGAAATTGAGTTCTGTGGTGATATTAATCGTCACCTCTATCAATTAACAGAAAAGGGGAGAATGAATAAAATCAATGGATGTCTTTTTGGTGTAGAAGATGCCAGTGGAAATACCGTTAATATTGATCGTCTTCTTGGATCAGCATACATACCATTTGATGAAAAATTATATGGAATATATTTACCGAAAAATCAATTATTATCGCGAACCAAATATGGTTGGTTTATAAGATCCTCGCAGGCGCAACTTAAAGGGATGGATAATGTTATATGTAAGTGGCTTCTTATTGCTCAGTCTGCATAAATATAGTATAAGAAATTTCATAAACTGACTTGTAGTATTTTATATTTGATGTAAAAGGAATGAAATGATATTTACATATTTGTCTTATAATGGTCACAAGATTCTTATAAGTCATATTTCTAGTAGCATAATATTTTTTTGAATCATAATAATAACTTTCTATTTCTTTACAGAATTCTACAACAATATCTTTATATTGAGCTGATTTGAAGGCAGTTTTAGAAAATACATAGGAGTTATTTTTATTTTCTGTACATCTGTCTAAAAATGCTACAAGTTTTTCTTTTGGGAAAGGTTTTCTAAATATCTGACTTGACATTATATTAACTCATTAAAAAATTTATAAATTTGCGACTCACTTATTCATTAAATCATGTGTAAGAAATATTAGTTCAATTTCATCCTCATGTTGTGTATGAAATCGTGAAATATATGCACATACTATCTTAATACAACGATATTTTTCAAATTCTTGTAGCAGAGATGTTATCTTAATAAAATTAAAGTAACTATCGAGAATATCCATAACAGAGTACCCCTTCTCAAATATTGATTTAATCAGTTTAATGGCTGCCGCAATATCTTTTTCTACATGCCATTTATATGTGAATCTTTCAAATTCATAAAAACTTATATTTGTACAAATCTGTTTAGCTTTTTCTAAAGTTATTTTTTCATCAAGAAGATTAAATTTTTCCATATAATTAACAAGCAACCTAATAGAATTATTACATATACTCAAAATAAAATTCTGCGCTTTTGGTGTTATATTAATAGTTTCATTACTTTTTATTTTTTGTAAAATATCTCTTAAAAGATGTTCAGATACTGATTTTATTTTAATAAGAGTACAGCGCGATTGGAGACTTTCCACAACTTTTTGTGTATTTGTACAAGAAGCGATAAAACTTACATTATGACTATATTTATCGATGCAGTTCCGGAAAACTTGTTGACTTTGTTCGTTTATAATATCAATATCGTCTAATACGATAAATTTTTTTTTGGCGGAGATAGAAGAAGGTGTCTGGCAAAATGTTTTAACCTCTGTTCTATAATAAGATATACCCTGTTCGTGTAGATTATTAATATAAAGAACATTATCTGGAGGAATTTTATCTCTATTATAATACTCCCTTATTGTTGCATCTAGGAGTGAACTTTTCCCCGAACTTGAATCGCCAACAAGTAGTATATTAAGATTATCCATTTCAATAAGTGTATTTAATAGTTTAATTAATTGTGGTTCTATAACAAAATCTTTATATCTCGTTGGTCTATATTTTTTAAGAAATGGTTCCTTCATTATTTGATTATCTTATTTAATATTTAAGTATTCTCTCCCATCTACTTTTAATATAACCGCAGTTATGATCCACATTTACAACCGGATGCTAATATTAAATAATATCATCTAATATTATAATGCCTAAGTTATTGCAACGTACACACCAGGGTGGGAGAAGACGTACCAAGCGGCGGCGGCGCAGAACCAAGCGGCGGCATCCTAAAAAACATCAGCGATCGCGCACCAGAAGAGGGAGACAAGATTTTGTCACACATAAAGGTAGCAAGGCGTATAATGCGCGGAAGCACCGTCAATATAGAAAACGGCGTCCTTATACTAGACGCAGGCGGCGTTAAATAACTCGTTAAATAAGTATTTAAATTTAGATATAAATACTTATACAGATGGAGGATCATTATGCAACTCTGGGGGTAAAGCAGACAGCCAGTCAAGATGAAATCAAAAGGGCATATCGGAAATTAGCATTTAAACATCATCCCGATAAAAATGGAGGTAATAAAAGTGAATTTCAAAAAATTGGTAAAGCCTATGAATATTTAGAAGATCCGCAAAAAAGACGTCAATATGATATGGCGAGAACATCACCTTTTGGAGGTATGGGGGGACTGGGAAACATTGGTAATGCGGATGAAATTTTAAAGATGTTTTTTGGTGGCAATATGGGACCGTTTGGTGGCGGGAATGTTAGAGTATTTCATGCAGGTCAACCCTTTCCAATGTCAGGATTTAATACAGAGCCGCCACGACCTCTTAAACCGCGACCAATAATACATAAAATAGTAATTACATTAGCTCAAGCTTATGCCGGAGTAAATCTTCCTATTGATATTGAAAGAAATATCAATGATGCAGATAATAGTCGGACCGAGATAGAAAGAGTTTATATAGATGTGCCAATGGGGATTGATCAAAATGAGATTATAACGGTCCAAAATAAAGGAAATATAGTTGGAGAAAGTAAGGGTGATATTAAAGTTCATGTTAGTATCGTAAATACTACCAAATTTGTCCGAGAAGGACTTGATATTACATATACTAAAAAGGTGAGTTTAAAAGAAGCACTTATAGGTTTCTCTTTTGAAATTAAACATTTATCTGGTAAAACTTATCGTATCAATAATATGGATGGAAAAGTCATTACTGATAAATATACGAAAGTGGTGAAATATATGGGAATGAAGCGCGAACGTCCGCATCCCGCCTCGCCAATAGTAGGAAATTTAATAATAAAGTTTATAATTGATTTTCCGAGCGAATTAACAGATAAACAGAAAAAGGCTATTGAGGAAGTCTTTTAGGCTTTTTCTAATTAGAATAAGATGGCAACTATTGTTCCAATTGTACATGCACCTATAATACTAATAATTAATGTAACGATTAAACATTTAGTT
>SDBT01007615.1_pt1 | contig 17793 bp, 23 predicted proteins | sample 2277101 | NCBI WGS metagenome assembly SDBT01 (sample SAMN10404973, study PRJNA504765) | marine sediment metagenome | isolation source: marine sediment core GS10_PC15, 103 cmbsf | place: Arctic Ocean: Southern Knipovich Ridge | collected 2010 | reverse complement strand
ATGCGATTGGGCACAGGGGGGTAGGGGGGCTTTCGATTTAGGGGTCCCACCCGCTCAAAATTCTGGCTGGAAAAATTTCCCCTGCCCTTTCTGTCACGGTTATCCGCGCCATAGGTCGGTCATATTAGCTTGACACGACGCGGATGGGGGGTTATACGTGACGGTATGGTCGAAATTACATTAACTGGCCCCTTGGCCGAGTGGTTCAGGCATCGGCTTTTGGTGCCGATCACGGAGGTTCAATTCCTCCAAGGGCTGCCAACATGCTCCTAGTCTCCCACCTCAGCCCCGGTGATGAGGTACGCGGCTGGGTTCATGCTTGTCTGGCGTGTGAGGTGTTGTTCATCGGGCGCCGCGATGCGCTGTACTGCTGTGATGCGTGTCGGCAGCGGGTGCATAGGCAGAAACAATGAACCAACGGGATTACATGAGGCGGAGGTGTGCCGGTGACTGATTCTACAAGACGGTGTGATCGCTGCCAAAGCGATATTGAAACTTGGTATCTTGTTTTGCATGCGGAGGACCATGGAAACATGCTCCCGGATTTACCGATTAACCGGACGCATTATTTTTGTGGGATCCCGTGTCTTGTTGCGTGGGCATCATGGCAAGCGCTGCCTTTAAACTAGGGGGTTTATTGTGCACGAGAGAGAGCGGCTACAGGCAGAATATAATGAGCTACCGCAGTGGGCTAAAAATTTTATGGATGCGCTTGGGAAAACGCGCGGGATGGGTATGCGGAGCCAGGAATGCGACGGTGACCCAACTGGGCCAAGCGTCTATGTCGTGGTTAGCGATGATGACAAGGGAGATATGATTGACTCGCTGTTTGAAGCTATGAGTGTTGCTCAGGGTTTAACTGCCCCGATGCCTGAGACTTACGTCCTTGACAAAATGAAGGGCGCTGTAAATGTCGTTGAATGGATTTCGGGGGATGATACTGGCTTTGACCAACCGTGCGCGTTTGGACACCGCGTCGAATCATACGCAGTCTACTGTCACAACACTGCTTGGCCGGGGGGACCAGGAAAATGTCACCGTACTTGGTACTCGGGAGGAGAGGTGCGTGACGAGGACTGCGCGGGATTCAAATCCCATGACCAACCCTCGTAGGCAGCGGGGCACAGGCAGAAGCCATGAAGCGGAGGCGGGCGACATGAAAGTACATTTCGGCGGCGGTGGCGGGGAGCTTTTGGTTATCCTCGTATGGGTCTTTCCAGTCCAGGGCGACCCTGACCCTTGGGATGCGCTGCGCCAGTTTGTCATGGCGTTGCCCGGCGGCTAGAGAGGTGGTATGGTGAGGATAGAGCGGGAAGGGGCCGAAAGGGCTGCATTGACCTGGGGTTTGGGCGCATGGCTGTGGGCAGCATGGGTTGCAGGCTGGACCCCCACAACACTACCGAGGTGAGGTATGAGTTTACGATGGCGCTGTGATGGGACGCTGATTTGTGGGGCCAAATCAGAACCAAGATCATGTGACACCTACATCGATGATCGATTGCATTATGAGTTGTCCGTTGAAAGACGGGTTGTAATCCCAGATAGCGACGAAGCAAAAACGGGATTATGGCGATGGGCCCCTAATGCCTAAAATCTGCGCCTTCCCAGACTGTAGCAACCCTGTTCCGTACAGCGTCAAGGGGCGGTTGTATTGCTCCGACGACTGCCGATACCGGGAAGGCATACGGTTAAAGCAGGAGAGAATTGACGACGACACCAGAGCGAAGCCTTTAACGCGGGCTAAGACTCATGGCCCTGTTCATCCCGAAATCAGGGAAGCCGCCAACAAACTAAGCATTCCACCCCGATTGCTGGACGATATTGTTGCTCGCGTTACTCTGACGGGCAAGTCCCCGGTTATCCCTGCCGAGGTGACCACGGAATATCTCATCGGCGGGATCGAACGCGGTTTGGCCATGACTATCGGTGGGTTTGATGTTTACGACGTTGTAACCGCCAGCGGCAAGGACAAGGCGTCTATTATATCATCCCTCATCAATGCGCTGCAACTGCTTAAGAGCGAGCCCACGGCGATTGTCAAACATCTTGGCGATACGAAGATGGATGAATATCGCGATGCCTTCATTTTAGAGGCAGACCGGCGCAGCAAAATAGTGGATGCGGAGTTCGAGGTCATTGGTGAACCTAACTGATCTTGACCCGACCAAACTTGGCGCGCTGTCCGATGAAGATTTCACGGCGGCCATGGCTCAGTTTGCCGACATCGAGGCCACTCACCGCAAGGAAAATCAGATCATCTATTACCAGCCGGCTTCCGAGGCTGCCGGGAAGGTACATTTCAGCACCGCTCCCGTGGTTGGTATCGGGGGGGGTAACCGAGCTTGCTTGCCGCTTGATGCTCTCGTTTTGATGGCGCATGGGGGCTGGGAGTTGCTTGGTAATGTCACAGTAGGCGATATTGTCATGGCTTGCGACCCTATCACGGGTTTGGCAAAACCTGCACCTGTGACGCGGACTTTTCGCAGCGGGCCTAAAGAGGTATTCAAGGTTAAATTCTCGGGCGGAGAGTCTTTCCGGGCCACAGCCGACCATCAAGTGCCGATGTATCTTGGATCTGGCACAAAAACATCCAAGGGCAACCCCATGCTGCCCTATAAACGTCGTTTGGGGAATTATTTGGATGTGTTTGACAAAAGAACTGTATCTAAACGGATCAGCGCCGTTAGCCCGATTGAAATCAGGACAACGATGCGGGAGAAGCTGCCGTTACACCCATATCTCTTGGCTGCCCTCATTGGCGATGGGGGGTTGACACAGGCGTCCCCGAGATTTTCATGTATCAGCCCGCCGCTTTTGGGGCGTATTGCTCGGCACCTTGCCGATATCGGAACCGTGCTGGTTCATCGGGCTGGATGCGATTATGGTATAACTAATGAGGGGCAAACCAATAGTCGTCAAACGGACGGTTATTTTCCCAACAGATTGAAGGTGGCTCTTAAATCTGTTGGTATTTGGGGGCTAAACAGCCACAATAAATTCATCCCGGAAGCAGTTTTCGGACTGTGCCGAGAAGCCAGATTGGAATTTCTCGCCGGGCTGATTGATACTGATGGGGGGGCACATCAATACGCCACTGTCTCGCATGTTCTGGCTCGCGATTTTGTTAGATTGGTGAGAACACTTGGCGGCAAGGCCACCCGTGCGAATCGGGTGACCGTGTTGAACGGCAAGGAATTTCCATACCATCACATCTATTGGCGCGTCAATGATGACGTTCCCCTGACAATGCCCCATAAGAGCGTTCGCAAGGCTGATCGAGAGGTTGATTATCGTCGTAAGGTGTGCCGGTCTTATAAATCTCTCGGTATGATGGAATGCGGCGATATTGAGGTTGACCATCCATCGCATTGCTACATCACGGAAAATTACGTTATTGTTTCAAATTCAAAGACGACTACGGCATTGGCGGACATTGTTGCCCAAGCCACTGGAGTCTTCCCAAAGTGGGAATGGCAACAGTTTATGAACCGCTTTCGCGGCCCGATCAACAACAGGATCGTGTGTCAGTCACTCACCACCGTTCTTGAGCCGACAATTCTTCCGAAATTGCAATGGTGGAAGTGGCAGGGCATCGACAAGCCGGGTGGGCTTAGAGGCCATTGGGGGTTCATCCCGAAAGATTGCCTGAAAAACGGCAACTGGTCGGATTCTTGGAGTTCCAAGCTCCGCATCTTAACCATTCATTGCCGAAATCCCGATAACCACGATGAAATTATCGGGGAATCAATGTTCCAGTTCATGGCCATTACCCAGGAAACGCCCGAATTCAGATCCGGTTCTTTCCATAATGTTTTGCACGATGAGCCACCGACTTTCGCCATCTGGCAGGAAAACCAGGCTCGGGTCATAGATGTCGGAGGGAGATTGTGGGTGGCGATGACGTGGCCCGACGATCCCGAAATTCCGGTCGATTGGATACACGATGAGATTTACGAGCAGCGCGATACGCCGGGGGTGGATTGGTTTGAAATCTGGACCATGAACAACCAATTCCTCGATAAGAAGATCATCGAAGAAGGTTCCAAGAACTGGTCGGCAACGGTCAAGGCAGTCCGCCTCAAAGGTCAGTCCATCCGGTTCTCCAATCGTATCCATCCGCTGTTTACCGATACCAACGTGACGTGGTGCCCGGCGTGTAAGGAACAGGCGACCGAACAACATGGTCATTGCGTTACCTGTGGGCAGGAGACATTTGAATTCAACCACGTCGCGGAATTCGACCATGAGGGTTGGCCCGCTGTGTTCCTGCTCGACCCTCATCCTCGTAAGCCTCATATGTTCTGCTGGGTAGCTCTTGACGCTTCGGATGACTGGTATGTCGTGGCTGAAGGGCAATGCGACGAAGATTGCGCCGCCGTCAAGAAAATGGTAGACGATATGGAGGAAGAATACGGCATCAACACGAAAGCCCGGTTGATGGACCCCAACATGGGTGCCAGCCCGGCTTCTCAGAAACGGGAGATTTCTTGGCAGGACGAATTTTCCACGGCTGGTCTGTTTTGCGATTTAGCCGACAATTCAGGCGTAGGCCGAAAACGGTTCAACGAACTACTGAAACCCGACCCTTATACCCGAAGGCCACGGGTTACGGTCCATCCGCGTTGTTTAGTGTCGATATTCCAGACCAAACGATATGTCTGGGATGATTTCAAACGATCAGCCGAGAAGGACCAAAAACAGACGCCGCGAAATAAAACCGATGATTACCCAACGCTTTTCAAGTATTTAGCCAATTACCAGCCGACATTTATGTTTTTGCGTGAAGGCGCCCCAATAATCCGAAGACCCGGCAAAAGGAAGAAGCATGGCTATCAAAATTGAATGTGACGGCGGTTGCGGAACAACTGTTGCGTCGGAAGACGATTTCGTGAAGTTCGGCCATTTCAAGCTTGGGTATTACTGCGATGATTGTCACGAGTCGGTAGCCGCGTATTACGCTGCCCGCGATGCGTTGCATACGAAAGTGTCGAAAACATGGCAGACCGGTGACGATAAGTTGGCGACGAAATGGCTTGCCGATCATCCCGGAGGGGTGTTGCCGGATGCAACTTGAGTGCATGTTACACTGCCTCTCTTGCGGCACGCGGGTTCCGGTGTATCGTCAGCCTACCGAGAATGAAGGTGTGTTCGTGAACAAGACTGAGGTGGAGGCCAACGCCTGTCCGCAATGCGGTCAACAGATGGTGCGGGAATGAGAAAGAAAACCGGCCACTGCACACTCTGCGATGAGCCCGTATACGAGGTTAGAACAACGTGGCCCGAAGGCCATCCCTATGCCGGTGAGCCACGCGAGCTTGGGGCGGCCCATGAAGGCACCATGAAATTGGGCTTTGCGCTGACGGGGGGCTCTACTGTCGAACTGACATTCTGTGAGCCGTGTTCGCATGAAGCCAGTGGAAATCTGGTGAAAATCTGGCAGCGTTGTTTGGCCACACAGGCTTATGAAATAAGGAATATCACGAAAATAGGAACGAAACCGAGAACGAAAACCGAGATGTTCCAGCTAGTCAGTTCCAACATGAAGTTGGCGCAGCAGGTGCCTTTAGGAGTCCTGTATCAACGGAAATGGGTGGAGATCAGGTCAGCGATGAAAACGGAGATCAGGTAGATGGCCCGCACACGCACAAGGCGCAGCGCATTTAAGTTTGACGAGACTAAAATTTACGAGCGCGTCAAGAAATTCCATAACGATGATTCGAGCGACCGCGCCACCGACATGGCCCTTCGATTACAACGGCAAGCCAAGGTAAGGCAGTGGACGGATGGCACTGATTACCCGTGGGAAGACGCTTCCGATGTTCCGTGGCCCGATATCGCCACCGCCACTCTCCACCTGAAGGACACTCTGCATAACGCGGTGATGTCGTCCCGGCCCGTGGTTACTGCCTTGGCCACTCAGAAAACCAACAAGGACAAACAGGAAGCCATTGATCAGTTGATTGATTATCAGGTCTTTGTCGAACAGGAAGGCGAACATGCCATCGGCGAGATCATCGAGGACTTCGTGGATGACGGCGTGTTTACGTGCTTTACGCCTTGGGTCCGCGAATCCCGAGAGGTGGTTGACGCACAGAAATTTCCGCCCATCCCCGAAGATACGGAAACAATCGAGTATTTTTTCCAGAATCTTAAGGCCGACTTTCCCGAAGCCGAACCGATTGACGAAGATGGCTTTGATTGGCGGGCGCCGGGCACAATCATTCAGTTCTATACCGAAGACGATGGAGTGCTGAGAATCGTCCGTACGGATTCTGAGGTGTTCAACGGGCCTAAGCTGATGCCAAAGTCCTACAATCAGGTCTACCATGGTCCTACAGTGGCCAATCTTCAGATGCCTGGCCCGTCGAATCCTGGCGGTGCGCCGCATGTCATTCTTGAGGATTTCCCAACTATTGATGAAGTTCGCCGGCTGCAAAAGTCCGGGGTTTATGACTTAATGACCGATGAGGAAGCCAAGGCCCTTGATGGCGTGGCGGAACCAAAGCAGGATACGGGCAGTGGCGGTGAGGGGGAAGTTGAGCGCCAGAAAGACATCATACGCGGCTCGGAAGCCAGCACGGAAAAGGTCATAAGCCACCGCACGGTCACAAGATGGTTGTGCTTCGATGTCTTCGATATTGACGGCGATGGCATTGATGAAGACGTGGTGTGGTGGGTGATTGACGAAGCCAAGACGGTTGTTCGGGCAAGGGAGCTAACAGAGCAGTACCCGTCCGATCCGCCCCGTAGGCCGCTATCGGAAGCCTCAATGATCCCGGTCAGGGCAAGACGAACAGGCATCGGCCTACCCGAGTTGATGGAGGGGCTGCACGACGTTGCTAAGGAGCTTGTCGATCAAACCATGGACGCCGGGACGGTCAAGAATTCTCCGTTCTGGTTCTACCGCGCTCATTCCACCGTCAAGCCGGAAATCATGCGCCTCGCTCCCGGTGAGGGGTATCCCTTGCCCAATCCTCAGCAAGACGTGAATTTCCCACAGTTCGGCAATTCCGATCAGACCTATGGGCTGAATTTTCTGGGTTTGATAGAGGCCCAAGAGCAAAAATTAATTACGACGGGCGATTTGAACTTAGGCCAAGTCCCCCCCGGCCAATCCACGGCCCTGAGAACCACGAGCAACATGCAACTCGTGGCGGGACAGAGCGAGGCCCGGCCCGAGAGAATCCTGCGCCGGTTTTTCATTGGGTTGACGGATATATGGGCGCAAATACACCAGAGCAACCAGCGGTTTTTGCCACAGAAAAAGACCATTCGGGTGATTGGGCTGAAGAAAGCCAGCGAAGACCCCTATAGGGATATCACACGGGATACCGTGACCGGCGCTTTTGATTTTGACTTCACAGCCAATGTTTTGAATTCATCCAGGCTGGCGCTGCAAAAGGGGTTAGGGGAATGGGGACCAATCTTTATTAATCCGCTTTCGATTCAGATGGGCACCGCTCAACCTGATGGAGTCTATCGCTATCAACGGGACGCCGGCAAGGCTCTGGGCATCGACCCGGACAAGTACCTGTCAGAGCCGTCCCAGAATGCGCGAGCCAATAGAATCATGGCTGAAGACGCTATATCAATAATTCTGTCTGGAGGAATCCCCGTTGGGGAACCTGCTGAGGGCGCCTTGGCGCATTTGCAGATATTAGTGGAATTCTCCGAGTCTGACCAATTCGGCTTCGTTGACACTGAAGAGGAAATGGCTATCTTCAAACAGTATCTCGCGGAGGTTCAACAGAAGGCAGAGGCTGAACAACAGCAATTGTCTCAGGCCGCCGCACAGTTCGGGCAGCAAGACCAAGGCCAGCCCGGCGCACCGACGACAAACCCGGCTGATCTAAACCAACCCCCGTTGCAAGAGGGTGAGTTGCGAGACGAAAGGTTGCCGGGGGCATAATGTCTTGGCCCAAAAGCGTTGTGTGGGATTTTGTTCACCTATTTAGAGGCGAAATGATAGGTAGCGGGATTGGTCGTGAAGTCTATCGAATGAAGGGGGATAAATCAAAAGTTATAAAGGTTGAAACCACGGCGCAGTCATTTCAAAATATAATGGAATGGGAAACGTGGGATGCGTTGAACAATACTAAATATTCCAAATGGTTTGCCCCTTGCCATGCGATAAGCCCATGCGGAATAGTGATGATTCAAACTTTTATCCCAGATTTACTGTGGGACGAGAAAAGAATGCCCGAGTTTCTGACTGATTTTAAGCGGTCAAATTATGGGGTTCTTGATGGACAGGTTGTGTGCCGGGATTACGGAACGAACATTCTTTTGAACCACGGGGCGTTTGGCAGTAAGCTGAAACGAGTGGAGTGGCAGGATTAATGGAAGCTGACCTCAAGGACTATCAAACTCTGAGGGCCGAACGGCAGCCTAAGGAAGCCGAAAAGCACCGGCTCCGAATCGTGGCCCAGCAAGCGGTACGTGCCGAACACCTGACGGGCAATGAACATTGGGATGCCTATCTCAGTTTTCTCCAAGCGGCCATCGATAAAACGACCAACCTTTTGAATGCCCATGGCAGTATTCTTCTCGATCCACAGATTGTCGATCAGGATGAAATGCTGAAAGCCAAAATTGGACGGTGCGAAGCTCAAGCGGCAATTACCGCATGGGAAACGGCAATGTCGCTTCCCGGCGAGTTGATGAAAAACGGTGAAATAGCCAAGGAACGGTTGGATGAAATCGGTTCCGATTGATAACGTCGTGTCGATTTGCGGCCATTTGGAGGGAGAACCGCGCCTTCCCATGGAATTGGTTGAACGGCTAAAGCATTTTTTGCTTGCAAAGCAATCTGGGGACGTGGTAATGAACATTAAATCCGGTGCGGTCCTTAGTTACAGTTTCAAGGAAGTTCGCCGGGTCGCTACGGATTGAGGCTATCGGACCACCCGACCCTCGCAGCCCGAAAGGGACGCGGGGGTTTTGTTTGCAAACAGGTATCGCGGGCCTTTAACGCGCGTGAGGAACCAAAGTATGGATCAGGACGTACAACCGAACCCCAACGAGCAAGGGAAAGAAGTTGAAAAGGGGTCCGTCCCCCCTGGACACGTACCGCTGGAACGGCTCAACGAGGTTTTGGGTAAGGTCAGCGCCCTTGAGACCCAGCTAGCTCGGACGCAGGGTCAGGTAGAGGGCATGGCGACCAAGCCCGCCGACCCCGTAGCGCCAACCCAAACGTACACGCGCGCGCAGCTTGATGCTGCTGTAGCGGGTAATCAGATTAGTCAGGCAGACGCTGATGCCCGCTACGAGCAGCAAATTGTTGACCGAGCGAAGAAGGAAGCTGCCGAGGAAGCATCTCAAACCTTGGCCGCTGCAAACGGGCAAAATCTCGCTTCATCCGATCTTGCCCTGTATCGCGCGGCCCGGCCTGATATTCAGGTCGAGGGCAGTAAGGACCGGGGCAGGGTACAGCAGGAATATGCCTATCTGACGAGTCGGGGCCACCCCGATAATCTTGAAACCCAGGCCCTCGCTTTGCGTCAGGTCTTCGGCCCGGCGGAAAATCTCAAGAACGGCACGCGGCAAACCCACCAAGAAACCGGCGGTGGTGGTGGTGAACCTCCCGAGGATAAGGGTTCCGATTGGCCCAAGGATATGTCCTCGGATCAGAAGTGGTACTACAAGGACCAGATCGCCAAGGGTTCATATACGAAAGATACCGCCGTTCAGGAATGGACCGACAACCAGAAGCGGAAAGCGGCATGAACCTTTCCGCCCCCCATATCATCCATGGTGTTGACCATTGGACGACGCGGAGGCGTTTAGGTGCGGGCCAGAGTTCAGGCAGGCGTTCAGGTCAGACCGCTGGCGGTCGCATCCTTGATCTTGCCGACTTGAAAAAGGCGGTCATGCTTTGTGATGGCTGTCTACCGAAATTCAACTCCGCTGAAGCGGGGTATGTTACCAAGTCCAACCTTCCATTCGCCGCAGGCCGTTGCGACGGATGCGAACAATTCACCCCTCGCGGCCATCTTCTCGTTCATCACACGTTGGCGAGAATCACTTGAAAGGCAGGTAGCCTAATGGATTTTGCGTATTACCTTCATGGCAGCGGCACTCCGCTCATCAAGAAATATCAGATCAACGAAACCCTGAGCACTGCCGGCATCCCGGTTCTCGCCCCCGGCGAGGGCGACGCTGGTGTGCAGATTTCGACCACCACCAGTTGGGCCAACGCGGTTGGCGTCACTCTTGACACGGCAACCTATGTGACCGCCCAGCAGACTGACGGCACCAAAGCCGAGCGGGAAGTCACTGTGATTATCAGTCCCCACGCGGTGTTCCGGGCTTTGATGAACGGCGGCGCCACGGCGGGGACCGCGTTGACGCGATACCCGATCACGACGGAATCGACAAACGGTTTGACCGTCACCACGGCGAGCATCGGTGACTGGACCACCCCTGATTTCGATGAGGGTGTTATCTGGTTCGATGACGGGGCTAATGTCGGTCAGAAGCGCGGCGTTGCCAGCGGTTCGGGCACGGCGGCCACTGTCACGGTCGCGTATGACCAGGACATCGCGGTCGATGATAACATTCTCAGGGCACCGTATTGGTTCCTTTCGGATGTCGCTCACAACATCCAGACCACCACCAATCTCAATCAGGCGAACGCCGCGATTGCGGTTGCGACGGGTGGTGCCGCCAACATCATCGACATGGAACTGAACAGCACCACGGATTCGTTCGTTCTGTTCACCCTCAGCGATCACGTACTGAGCCAAACTTCGTAAACAACTCCAGGTAGGAGAGAACCATGGGTGTTCCCCACACTTCAGGCGCATTTGGCGATTTGCTGGACCCTCGGTTCCAGAAAATCTTCAATGATCATTTCCCGCAGCTTAACGACATGCTGCCGGAATTGTATACGTTCGAGCCCAACAATGGCCGCAACAACATGACGTTCAGCGAAGTCTCCGGCTACGGCGATTTCCCTGAATTCGATGGGACTGTTACCTATCAGTCGGCGGCGCAGGGCTTCGATTCGACCATCACCCCGCTTGAGTTCGCCAGTGGCGTTCAGGTCGAGCGTAAACTGTTCGACGATGACCAGTTCAGCATCATGGACCGGCGACCCTCGGGTCTTGCGCGAGCAGCCCAGAGAACCCGGCAGAAGCACGGCGCGCGGCTGTTCAACAACGCTTTTTCGGTTGATACGTTCTTCTACGTCAATACCGAGAGCGTAGCGATGTGCTCGGACAGTCATACGACCAACGTGGCGAGTGCTTCGACGGCTACGGGGTTCGACAACCTAACAACCTCGGCATTGTCGGCTACCGCTGTCGCGGCAAACCGCATTCAGATGCGTGGTTTCCTCGATTCGGCGGCCAATCGTTTCGATGTTGAGCCCAACGAATTTCTCATCCCGTCCGATCTTTACGAGATCGCGTTCGAGATCGTGGAATCGATGGGTAAGGTCGATGTCGCGACCAATAATCGTAACGTCCATAACGGGCGGTACACCATCAAGGAATGGAACTATCTGACCGACACCAAGAACTGGTTTATGATGGATTCGGCCTTGCGTGGTGATGCGGTTCATTGGGTTGACCGGATTCCCATGGAATTTGCCTTCGCCGAAGACCTGGACACCATCATTGCCAAGTGGCGAGCCTATATGCGGTATGCTCTTGGTCACACGGACTGGCGGTTTATCCTCGGCGCGAATGTTTCCTGATGGACGAGGCCACAATGGAGAAACCCCATGCCAAATCCTGACGCCGGTAATCTGCCGAGCAAACTTGGCAATACGCCTTCGACATTTAAGCGGCGCGCTTCAGCCTCGGAGCCGCCGTTTCCTGAACGCACTGCGTCTTGGGGCGGTCTGCCTGGGAAATCAGGTCCGAACCGCTCTGCCGGCGTCACCCGTCTGAAGACTCATCCGAAGGCGGAAGGTCTCTAATTTTGAAAGGCAGGTAGCCTAATGCCCCTTAATTCTCCGTTCCCCTTCGATCCGTTCGCCTATGGATTTGGTGACGACGTTGTAACCGGCAATCGGTTCTACGTGGATTCCGGTGCGACGAACGCCTCGGACGACAACCTTGGAACCAGCCCCACCGTTCCGCTTGCCACGCTTGATGGCGCGGTCAACAAATGCACGGCCAACAACGGCGACCACATCTATCTCATGCCCGGCCACGCGGAGACAATTTCCGCCGATGCGGCAACGACTCCCGGCCCGGATATCAACGTTGCCGGCGTAACCGTCATCGGCATGGGGAATGGTTCCGACCGCCCGACTTTTACTTTCGACAACACCGCCGCCGATTTCAAGATTAACGTAGCGAACGGCATAATCCACAACCTCCTATTTCTCGCCGGGGTGGCGTCTCAAGTCATGGGCGTGGAAGTTTCGGGCGTAGATGGCGAAGTGGGTTATTGCGAATTCCGCAACACTTCGGCGTTTGAAATGCTGATCGCGTTGAATATTGGTATTGCGAGCAACGACTCCGACCGCCTCAATGTCCACCATAACCGGTTTATCTCCGACACGGCAGGTTCGACCAGCGCGATTTCGATGACCGCATTGCAGGCGGGTGTTCGCATCGAAAATAACTACATTCGCGGTGATTATTCGGATGCCGCTGTTCAGTCGGCGGTGGTTCATACCGATTGCGTGGTCAAGGACAACTATATCCAGAACGACAACAACACCAGCCATGCCATTCAGTTCTCGACCACTTCGACCGGCATCATTCGAGATAATGTTCTGGTGACTGACGCCATCGCGACTGCATTGGATCAGGGTTCGTGTTTTGCCACCGGTAATCAGTTCTATGACGATGGCGATACGGATACGGGCGGTTCGGTAATCCCGACCACGGCAGGTACAGGCGCAGTTGGTTTCGCGTCGATCACCGCGCTTCATGCGGTTCCGTCGCAGGACGCCACGACCGATGTCAACGTGCGCGACGTGGTTGGCAAGAAGAACGACACGGCCAGTCCAGTCCCGGCGACCACCGACAGTCTCGTGTCCTACGCGAAGGGCTCAATGGCTGGGACTGTTCGGGTTCTGGCGAAGACCGCCGCCACGGTGTTGAACGGTGATGATCCACTGTTCACGATTGTTGGCGCTCCGATCCATATCCTCTCGATCACTGGCTATGTGAGCGGTGCCGCGATTAGCGGCGCTGCTACGATGCACCTCAATATGGCAGTAACCACGCCTGCGGCGGATATATCGCTATCGACTGCGGTTGCTATTGACAGCGACGCTGACGGCACGATCTACCATTTCCTCGGGGACGGCGGCGTCTTGACGCCAGAAAGTACTGGCGTGGTGTTCCTACCGCTTGATGATGCAGCCGATGGCACCGACAAACCGACGCAGTGGCTCGTTCCACCTGGGACTATCGAAGCGTCAGGTTCCGCCGCTCGGACAGGCGCGATCATCTGGGTCATGGCCTATTACAACAACCCGGCTGCCACGGTCACGGTCGCCGCGTAAGGAGAACCAATGACCGAGTTACAAACCTCTACCGAGAACGTCTTGCACCCTACGCAGGTTCGTGAACTGAACCAGGAAAAAGCTCAGATCGATGGGATGCTGAACGCTCCTCCGCATGTCCGCGCGCTGATCCAGAGCCCCGGCGATTTGGTGAAACGTCTTCGCGGTGCGGACAAAATGCTTGAGCAGGCCCCCAAAGTCATTTCCCCCGAGCAGCAGGATATGGCGGTGCAACTGGAGCAGGCGCTTCGTGAGAACTGGTTACGAGGTATGCCAACCCAGGCCGAAATGCGTAAAAGTCCTTCCGGCGCGGTCGGCAAGCATATGGAGTGGCAAGAACGCACCAAGGGCGATGTTGCCCGTTGGAAAAACATGCGTCGTCGTATGCAGGTTTCCGGCATGGCGAACGACCATGACGTTGATATTGCCAATATCGAGCGGTTCCGGCCTGTTGGCGGGGCGCAAGAACTGAACATGGATAACGCCCAGATTGCTGGGACGAATTTTCATCTTCAGCCTCCGGGGGCTTCGCAAGGGGTTGTGTTTACCGACGAACATATTGCCATCCTGAAGGCCCTCGCTCCTGATCTTGCGGAACAACTTGCCACGCTGGACAATGACCAACGGGCGACTGTCATGGGCGCGATTGAGAGCGAGCTGGCCAAGAAAGCCAAAACCCGGCTGTGTGAGCATTGCAACGAGCAGCGCAATGTTCGGGGGTTTGCATGGCACCAGAAAGCGTGTTTGAAGAAGCACGGGTGATGAATGGCCCACGTCCTACAGATACCCCCTATTCCCGGTGGCGAGGCGCTATTAGCACTCCTGGCTGACGACAGCGCCGCCAAGGACTATCTTCAGCGCATGATGGATATGCGCGCTGAGGTCAATGAGATGATCTCAGCCGTGGGGACTGTGAAGGAAATCAATTCCCTGGCCGTTAAGGCCCGTGGCGACCGGGAGAAGGCTTCGGCGGAATTTGTCAAAGCCGAGGGGGCGGCAGCGGACATTCTTGCTGGAGCGCGAAAATGCGCGGCCAAGGCCGATGAACGTTTGGGCTCTATTGAGAAAGTCGAGGTGGTCGCCAAAGCAGACATTGCCCGGCGGAATGGCGCGCTAACGCAGCGTATCAAGAACCTGACTGCTCGCGAGGAATCTGTAACAGCCCGCGAAACTGCTGTTCAAGAAGCGGCGATTAAAGCAAAATCAACGCAACAGGCCGCCACAGCGATGAAATCCAAATACAAAGAGGCGCTGGATAGGATTGCCCGTGTTGTCGATGAGGTAGGGTGATGGGTGCTGGTTATGGCGCAGTACCACAAAACCAATTCGCCACTGAAACAATCGACGGCGAGAAATTCCTTGTCGTTAAGATTAATATTGGGGAAGACGGGAAAACCGCGAATATCTCGATTGATGATCCATTGCCTGTCAGGGGTCATTTTGCCAAATGTGTCGTTGATCTTCTAGGCCAGCTTCTTGAGGAACAGCGAATAACGAATTTCCAACTAACATTGCTTACGGATGTGGACCTGAGTTCCTTGAGAGGTAGAATATAATGACAGGACTCACAATTGGGTTTTCGAGTGACAAAACCAATGCCGACGAAACGGTCAGAGGCTCAGACGGGAGGCTAAACGTTTCGACGCGCGCCGATGCTCGGTCCTACTACAATTCACGGGACGAAAAGGAAGCCTATTCTCTGGTATGGGACGATGCCAGCAGCGAGGCGGGTGAATACGTTCTCTATTGGAAAAACACGGATACTAACGGACGGCATCTTGTAATCGGGTCGGTTGGGCTTAATTCTGAAAAGGCCGCCAGTTTCAAATTACACGTTGTCACCGGGACGGCTGCTGGGGGCGCGGCGGCAACACCGACCAATCTCAATAGAGCCGAACCAAAGGTTGCTGCTGCGACTGCGAGAACGGCAGACACGACTCCCGTCACTACCCTTACAAGCACGGTTGAAATTGATCATGCCAGTGTAGAGGCGGATGGGCATGAGGAATTCCGTCTTCAGGATCGGTTGCGGATTGGTCAGGACGGAGCGATTGCCATTGAATATGAACAAGGGGACACGGGTCGGACATGGGGCGTGGTGTTTGGGTTCTATGAATGACTATCGCGTTAGAAATTGTTGGGGCGCCCCATTTAGGCCACTCTAGGAGAGTCTTGCGAAGCAATGTTCACTCGAAAGGGGAACACAATGGCATCGTGGCATATACCCAAGACCTATTAGACTTCAACCCCGAAGTTGTTTCATTTTTGAACCCCAGCAAGGGCAATGCCATGAACCAGAATGTCGGGTTCACCGGGAATCCGACTGTAGTTCATGCCGGTGTTAATTCTGGAGCGTTATTGACGGGCACCACAACCGGGACAACCTCAAGCCATTTGATCGATAGTGGCGAGACGTTTTCTGAAATCGCTGTGGGTATGTCGGTCAAAAATACGACCAGCGGGACTGAATATGCGCGTGTGACTGCTGTGTCCGCGAATGACTTAACACTTGACACCGACATTTTGGTATCTGGGGAGAATTATGAGATCAATCCGATTTGGGTCGGAACGGCAATCATAGGGACTTGGAATTTCGCGGACAGCGGTAAGATAACAATCACCACGGCGGATAATGGGGATGAAGCGAGTTTCGACAATGACACAAATCAACAGTGGGATGTAGGGAATGTAACCACTCTCACCGGGAAGGTTGATTTAGACGTTTATGACCCAGCATTCAACTCTATCCTCATTTCTTTTGATTTGAATGATACTCTTGTCGGCGATGTATTGAATATCAACAATTATATTGATACGGCTAACTTTGCCGAACAATCCTTTGTCATTCCTAAAGGCGATTTCAATTTCGGGACTATGATTATAAACGGCATGACATTACAAATTTCCAGAATGGGCGGCAGCAAGCCGACAATTAAATTCGATGATATTCAATGGGAGGAAACTGGCGAGTCGTTGGTGTATACCGTTGCTCCTGCTGGCGGGGAAAGATTTCATGTAACGCAAATCCGGTATGGGTTTGCCGATAACGAAACGGGCATTTTAACCGATGGAACAATGCCGAGTCTGTCCTTCAATAAATTATTGAGCGTGCCCGAGTTAGCCAACGGCATAGTATTCCGTCGAGTGGAGAATACAGAAACGATATTTTCTGTCACACTTCATCACCTGTCGGATTTTCTTTCCACCGGCGCGGATTTGATTAATGTCATAAGTGATGGGTCGAACACGTTCTTTTCTCTCATTATTGACTTCCCAGAGGCGATGATTCTTGACGGTGGAAGTAATGATTTCATATCCTTGACCATCAGCGACAACTTATCCAGCCTACTCCAATTCACGGCGGTAGCCAGAGGGTCTGTTGAAATAGAGAAACCGGAGTAAGAAATGGCCTTCCCCTTCATCTTCCATTCGAATTACGAAGCGGGTTCCAGCGCGGGATGGGACACCGAGACGGATACTGACGGGATTCTCGACTTCCCACATTATTCGGAACTGGCCCGTTGGCCCTTCCCTGTTCATGTTCCATATTCGGGAGCATATTGCTTGAGAATCAAACCGGCGGGCGGCACCAACGACGCGACTTTGACGGAAGCGGACATCAACATCGCGGATACGGCGACCAGCCATTTCGCGTTCAATCTGTTGTTCACCTCGGATTTCGACGCGACAGCGAATGACACCTTTGCCTTGTTGGAACTCAAAGGCGGTGCAGCCGCCGTGACTGTCTCGCTGGGTGCGCGGTATGTTGCTGCCACGGATGTTATAAACATCGGTGCGGGCTCCGCAGCCTCGGGGGCCGTCCCAGGTACGTTCGCTTCTCAGGATATGGAGCGCAACGTTTGGTACACCATCGAGATGACCGCGAATATCGAGATAAATTCCTCGGGAACGATAGACGTGTTCATTACCAAGGCCGGCGATGCGGCTCAAACCACGGCGGCCATTGCCCTGACTTCGCAGACCCATATCGCGGTGACGGATGGCGTATTCGGCTTGCAGGACCACCTCGCGACCACGACGGGGACCATTCTGTTTGACAACTTCATTCAGGACGATGCGCGGGTGTATCCTTTGGACCGGTATCCTGTGGTGGAAATTCTCACCAAGTCGGCTCATGTTTTTGTCGGGCCGGGTCATGTCGCTTCAGCCGCTTTGCTGACCAACGAGGCCAGCAACATTATGAAACTGTGGGACACGGACATAGCGGACACCAATTCCAGCCAATGCTATCTGGTGGAATTCGACATCGATGGCAATCACACGGCATTCGGCGGCCCGCTGAAATTCGAGAAAGGGTGCTACGT
>SDBT01007614.1_pt1 | contig 17797 bp, 16 predicted proteins | sample 2277101 | NCBI WGS metagenome assembly SDBT01 (sample SAMN10404973, study PRJNA504765) | marine sediment metagenome | isolation source: marine sediment core GS10_PC15, 103 cmbsf | place: Arctic Ocean: Southern Knipovich Ridge | collected 2010 | reverse complement strand
GCAGCGCTGGTCCAATGAAATACGGAATGGGACCCGCTATCCTGATATGGCCGGACTGAGCGACCCCGACAATGTCGATATCCGCTGGCTGGCAAGGCATTATCCCAGAAAGCATTGACATACTCCAGCACAAAGGTAATGCCCAGCATCTATTCGGCACAGCGCCGACTGTTGCTAAACACATACGTTGAAAGTGTGATTTTGAGCTGAAAAATGGGTCTGAATATTATCTCTTGGGGTTAATAGCGGGGGAGCGTTTCGAACCTACGACCACGCCGTCGTACTCTTGGCATTCAGTCTACAGGAGGGCTTGCGCCATTGTCTGGCCAAACACATACCCTGAATTTTCACCAAAAAATCAGGATTTTTATCTCCGCGATGTTTTCCAGAATAAACCTTTTTTATCATCTACGCCTTCACGGCTACAACGGGTAACTTTTCTCAATTTACTAGGAATTGGCAGTTCAATCCAAGGGACTTCCCCGTCTACAATCATCCAAACTGGCCAGTTTGACAAGTTCAAACGCTTGGACCTTCTTGGCGATAAAAGCAAGAAATGGGGACATACACCGGGCCATCTTTTGCCATCTGAACCAAAGATTTCTCCAAAACGCATTGCCTTGGAATTCATTTGCTTGTTTGTCCAGCCAGTAACACCCTTTGCTTCAACAAGAATGATATGACAAGAAGTGTCTTCTGCAAATGCCATAATGAAGTCGATATCTTCTTGTTGTGCTTTTATCATACGGTCACTATTTGAAACAATTTCAGATTCACCATTACCATTGAAGGTTAAATAGAGACTTGCATAAAGCCAATCAAGGTGGTAATCCATTGCTGCGAACAATTCGTCCGGAATCTTCAGGTGAAGTGAATTTTCAACATTTTTCTTGAATGCTTGAGAAGGTGTGAAGTTTTTATTACCGAGAATGTGCCCGATTAAGAAAAAACGTTCCTTAGAATTGAAGGAGCGAAGGTTTTCAATTAACTTTTTCACTGGAATAGCTCCAAGTAATATTTTCAAACATCATGTTTAAAATTATTCACGACAATAACAACAACTATTCAACCGATGGCCTAGAAAATAGGATACCCGCACCATGTGGTATATCGGCTACTTCTATACAGCGTTTAACTTGATTACCAAACAAATCAAGAAATACGCTGTCAAGCTGGGCCAAAATGTATCCTTTCCGGGAAAGCCCGAGACAAGAGAAGAATCCGCCTACATCGGGAAAGGATATGATATCCTTCGGCACCTTAGACGGAACATCGAAAATAGGAAAGAGACAACATGCAGCTACACAAAAAGTTCAGTTCTCACACCTAATCTGAACTTTTTATTAACAGGTGTATCAAACTAAAAAGACTTTAGCCTTCAGAATCTCGCACAACGCCCCTCAGCTTTCACTTTGAAACGTCCATCTGGACATGTTAACTATCAAGCAAGAACTCATAAGAAGCTAAAGTATTGTATTTGCCAGCCTTAGTTTAAACGAACCTTCATGGCGTCTGTCCTGAGCGTCATTTTTCGCTTTCTAATTCGAGTTTTCGCTTGGAGCATAGCACTCGCCCGGGCAGGTTGTGTCCTACACGTAGACCTAATTTTGCACATTTTGGCCCAATTTTTTCCTTGAAAATACAGTTTCTCCGATGTAGATTTCTTATAAGAAAGGAGTGTGAAAGATTATGGCTCAAAAAAAGACTCCCGGCGTGTACGTAGAAGAAATTTCTACGTTACCTCCATCAGTCGCAGAAGTATCAACTGCGATACCGGCTTTTATCGGCTATACGCAGAAAGGTCCCAAAGTCAAACGGATTGATACTCTTCTTGAGTATGAAGATCTGTTTGGGAAGGCCAAGCCAACCGGCTTCACGGTAACTACACGAGTTGATGAAGAAACAGGAGAGAAAGTAGTCGAGCAAATCGAGCATAGCAATGGGACCTCCGCCAAGCCGGAATTTCTCATGCACTACTGCGTGAGTATGTATTTCAAGAATGGCGGCAGCAGTTGCTATATCATTTCGATTGGTGATTACAGCGCTCCGCCGAAAAAGGAAGATTTCGAGAACGGTTTGGCTTTGCTGGAGAAAGAAGATGAGCCGACGCTCATTTTACTCACCGACGCCGTTAACCTTAGCGAAACGGATTACTACGACCTTTGTAAGCAGGCAATGGCCCAGTGCGAGAAGCTAAAAGATCGCTTCGCCATCCTGGATGTGCCGGGTGGAGAAGATGAAGGAAAGGTGAATGAGTTTAGAAACGGGATTGACATGAGTGGCCTAATGTATGCAGCCGCTTATGTCCCTTACCTCAAGACATCCTTGATCTATCAATACAAAGAGGACGGTATTCAGATCGGGGCAGAAGAGGGAAAAACTCTTGACACGATCAAATCCGAGGAAACATCGCTTTACAATCAGGTTAAAGCGGCCATGACTAAACAAAAGGTGATTTTACCGCCAAGTGCAGCCGTGGCAGGCGTGTATGCAAAGGTCGACAGAAATAGAGGTGTCTGGAAAGCCCCTGCCAATGAAAGTTTGTTGTCTGTGGAGGGTCCTTTTTCCAAGATCACTCACACGGATCAGGAAAGGCTGAACGTCGATCCCACTGCCGGTAAATCTATCAATGCTATCCGCGCGTTTACCGGCAAGGGAACACTGATCTGGGGTGCCCGGACTTTGGCAGGCAATGACAACGAGTGGCGCTACATCTCCGTAAGGCGGCTTTTCAATATGATCGAGGAATCAGCAAAGAAATCGACCTCTTTCGCGGTGTTTGAGCCCAACGACGCGACCACATGGCTTAAGGTCAAAGGCATGATCGAGAGCTACCTCTACGGTCTTTGGGAACGGGGTGCCTTCTTCGGTTCGACTCCCGAAAAAGCCTACTTTGTAAATGTGGGTCTCGGCAAAACCATGAACGCTCAGGACGTATTGGAAGGACGCATGATTGTCGAAAAAGGAATCGCTGCGGTCAGCCCGGCCGAATTAATTAGTATCCGGTTTATGCACAAATTGCCGGAAGCATAGTAAAAACTTCCAGCGGGGTTCAGATAAACCGAACGCGTCTTACTGGACATTGAGACCTGAAAGATTAGACGAGTATCCTTAAAACCTTCAATTTTAGAACTGGAGAGATAGTCATGGCAGTATCCAAAGACCAAATTAAAACAGCTTATCCGCTTCCCGTTTACAACTATAAAGTTGAGATCGGCAGCGATACGGTCGCCTTTTCAGAGGTATCGGGATTAGGCATAAGCTATGAAACTACCACCTATAAGGAGAGTCCCATTGAAAGCGGGACACCCGGACCCAGGGTCATGCAAATGCCCGCCCAACGCTCCGCCCCGACCATCACCCTCAAGAAGGGGATCGTTTTCGGCGCCAGTGTTGCCACCTTATATAGCTGGATCAGTGGGATTCAGACCAACCAGGTCGAGAAAAAGAACATCCACATCCGATTGTGTGATGAGAATGGAGACGTAGTGATCAGCTGGAAAGTAACCAACGCGTTCCCAACCAAGCTGGACGCCCCTTCTTTTGACGCAAATTCCAACGACGTTGCCGTGGAGAGCATGGAGCTAACGGCCGACAGCGTCTCTATTGAAGAAGCTTAAGCCCTGAGTTATGGCTGAGACAAAAGACCTTCAGAAGTCGAGTTATCCGGCTCAAACCAATAATTTTTGTCATACAACACTATAAACTTCTCAAAGAACACTATGAAACCCTCGCTTTACTTGCCCGGATGTAATTTTCGGTATGCACAACTTGTTCGGATTCACCTTATGGCGGTCTAGTAATTCGGACTCCTTACCAAAGATGAAGTTATCATGTTTGGCACCTTCTATGCGGTCAACGTTTCACTAGTCCGCTGAGGCCAACGACAAGTAATGAACTCAGCACCCAACCAGCAAGAATATGAAACCACATATACAGTCGCAGGAGCCTTACGTCTATGGGCATAAGTGTCCTTTCAGCTTCGCTAGGCCCTGGAGCACTCGGCAGCCAGTAAGAAGCCTGACGCAAATCAACCAGTGGAACAAACATGTCAAGTGAGTACACCAAAGCGTTGAATTTTGGATAGTCTTCACTTACACGGAATCTCTCGGAGGAGTCAGTATCGCCGCGAACCACAAGCTCAACCAACTTTGTCGCTCTGATGATCTTGTTCTCATGCCCTATTTCGAAAGTCAGACTCCCAAATGCAATTACCACGACTGATATTATCAGGGCGCGCCAGGGGCGGTAGCCGTATCCGATCATTTTCCCGAGGAACCAGTGCCAACATCTCTCGAGAAATGCCATCTCGCTAAGCTTCGCTCGATCTCGTGCCTTGGCGACGAACACGGTCTTGGCGTCGGCGTCCCGCCCGTGCGTGCGAAGAAAGGCCACCAACTGCTCGTATGGTTGGAAGTGAAACTGACCGCCTTGAAGTCTAAGCCACTCTATCTTTGCATCAATGTCCCTTGGGGTGCGCCCTTTTGCGAAGAGACGGCGAAACGGTGCCCCGAGCCTTTTGCACAATGCAGCGCAAGACTCACGAAATGACCCTAAGGTCGACCGTATGGCATCAGCATGAGGTTTTGGGAAATCACCCATATTCAGTTGATCGTAGACAAGCCCATCGAGACGCAAGTTGCCCGGTTCCAGCCAGCTGTCAGACGAGAAAAACAGTCTGCCAACTCGTGCCATCCTGAGATCGAGTATGACTTGTTTCGGCGACACGATCTTGCTCCACACAAGGTCTCTTCTGATCGTTGCGCCGAGCAAACTTATATCGCAGCTGATGGAACTTGCAGGGGAACTGGCAAAAGAGGCTCCTTCAAATTTCACGGTTCCGCCAATCTCGGTGCCGATGAGATTGATATTCCCGTCGATTTGGAAACGTCCACCCTCGATCGGTTTGTTCCTCTGCCAACAACCGCTACATAGGAAGACATCACCAGTCACCTTTGCTCTCTCAGCATCAAGCGCCACTTCTCCCTTGTTGATGAACTCACCGCTGTTAAACTCAAGATTCCCGCCCACAAGAGCGCCTCCGAGATCCACTTTCCCATTTGAGCTGAACCCCTCACTCAGAAAAACACTTCCGGTGATCTTCAAGCCTCTCGCGTTAATGGAACACACGGTCGTTGGTCTACTCGTTGCGGTATCCGCCTCGGTTGAGTGACGGAACCTGCCACCAATGCAATTAAGATCCCCTCCGATAACAGCGCGAACCAGTTTAACTTCACCTGAAGCTGTGAAACCCTCAGCATCTATATGCTCACTCTCCCCCCATGATTCTTCACACAAGAAAACGTCGCCAGAGACGTTCACTCTTTCTGCATCCAGGGCGACTGCTCTGTTACAGGCTTCAAACACCCCCTTATTGCATTCGAGGTTGCCTCCGATTTTCGCTCCCACCAACTCTACCGTCCCCTGTGCCATAAAACCATCATGGAAGAGCACATCTCCGGTGACCCTTAGTCCTCCAGCACTGATCGCGGGCCGCTCGGAGCCAGAATTGTCAAACAGCCCGCCCCAGCACTCAAGCGTACCTCCAATTTCTGCCTTGCCCAATTTCACCTCACCGTTAGCGGTAAATCCTGTCGCGGTTACCTTGGCACTCTTGCCCCATGAACCTTTACACAAGAAAACATCGCCGCTAACGTGCAGTCGTTCGGCGTTAATGGCAACGTTCTTGGGATTCTTGAATACTCCCTGATTACATTCAAGATTTCCACCAATCTTGGCCCCAACGAGGCTGACCATGCCTTCGGCCTCGAACCCGTCGTGCAAGAGAACGTCTCCCTTGACCTCGATCCCATCTGCATCAAGCGCATCACCGCCGGGGTTGGTGAATTGCCCTCCGGAACAATCAAGTCGCCCTCCGATCGTCGCGTATTCGAAGGAGACTCGCCCACTGGCCTTGAAATCACCGCAAAAGAGAACCCCTTCGTCCACCTTGGAAGCTGTACAGTCAATCGAAGCCACGTGTGAGTCAGAGAAGTCCAGTAGATGAATGCCTGAACCCACCAAGTTGATATGCCCGGACAAGGTACATTTCTTGAAAACTAGGGGGAAGGGGATGTCTAAACATTGCAGGTTCATGTCGCTCTCGACTCGTGCGCCCACTATCTGAATTCCGGAGCTCGGAATCATCACCAGGGCAGCGGGGTCATGGCAGAGCCATACGACTATGTCGGCTGCCAGCACACGTCCGCCAGGGTCTCCTTGCTCGGGTACTCCTTCGCCGAAGACAGCGACTTGCCCCTCTGCAACGTCCTTGAGAAACTGCTCATCGGTCGCTTCCAGCGAAGGGAACGTTTCCTTGGCCAGATCGACGAGCCTCTCGCTTGCGGTCGACTTCTTTCCGGCATCTACCGTGCTCAACGGACCAGTTTGATTAGGTACTTTTGCCTTTGTTTTCTTGTGCGCCATGCTTCTTCTCCCATGATTATACGCCCCTATGCTCCTGCAAGGCAAGCTCTGATCACCCAAGCATCACAGGCGGCACTGCCGGCTGAGTAGCCACGCTATCCCCGCGCGGTTGCCTTCTATTTGAGAATGGAGCGCGCAGTCGATCAGTACGTCTTGATACAGTTTGGCTGCTAATCAGGCACCGGATCGAGAGCGATATTCCCCTGAGCATCGGTGATCACGTTCCCGTTCTCATCTAACTGGGCTAACAGTGCGATCAAAACGGTGGGTATTAACAGCGAACATTGCCATAATGGACCTCCAAATAAGATTCAAACCGTTAATAGTAAATGAAAGAATTCTTTTTGGCATTTTTGTATTTAACAAACCTAACGATCGAATAATTTTTCAGTTCGTAAATAAATGACGCCAGTTTTCCTACACAACTTCTATACGGTGCCGAAATAATACATCTGGAGTCCCAACATTTTCGATGTCGATAATTGTAATCATAAGACAATCCCCAGATATAGTATCAGTTGATTTATGGGATGAAACGATGAGAGGGACCCCTCTCTTGGTCCACCACATTCCATATTCGTGGTGATGCCCAAAGAGCAAAAGCTCACAGTTGTCCTTTAAAGAATCCAGAAGTCTTCTTGAGCCATATAGTTTAGTAAAAAAACCCTTAGTAAACGGATGATGATGTAAAAATGCTATACGTGTTTTTCCTGCATACTTCTCAAGCGATTCTTTCAGAGCATCTGCCAATTTTTTGCTGATGTACCCTCTTGCCGAAATCTGTTTATCTTTTGGATCCCCTGAGTCTATTCCAAAATACACACACGGTCCATTCTTCCAAACACCTAGGCCATCTACACCTTTAGGTTCATAGCCCATTCCCATCCACGGCACTTCACTTCTTCCCCAACCTAGTGGAGAACCCAGGTATTTCACCCAATTTTCCCACCCATCGCTGCGAAGGATGTTACCTTTCCATGCATAATCGTGGTTACCAGGAACCACAAGGATAGGGTTGGATAAGGCAAGTTGATTAAGGAATTCCCGTGTTTTTTTAAATTGGGATTTAGCGGCAGAATCTGTCAGATCCCCAGTGATTATAATCGGTATTCCTGGAAAAGACTTGGCAATCGTGTCGAAAATCGTTTTAGCGCGCGAGTTTTCTTTTGACCTGAGACCAATGTGTAAATCACTTAAATGAATTAATGTTCGTCTAGCCATATTTATTACCTCCCTTTTCTATATTGAGGATTTCTTTAGTAATATGTACTCATTCTCTACAAATTTTGACCTCTACGCGTTTCAACCTTTCTTCAATGATTGTTCTGAACAAGGCATGAATTTGCCTTTCCTCATCAGGCTTGACAAATTCCTGAGAAAGAGGTGGCCTAGTCCTGCCTAAGCTGATGTACTTGTCAGTTCCGAGGGGATTGTATGGAAGAAGGCAGACCCTGTGTGCTCCGGCCTCACACAGAAAATCGACAATGGCCAGCAGGTTCTCTCTTGTTGATGTAACACCGGGTATAAATGGAATGCGGGGAAGAACGTCTATTTTTTCCTCTCGAAGAAGCCGCTGGAAATTCTCAAAAATCCTCCTGTTCGACCTGCCAGTGTGTCGGTTGTGGGCAGTTGGATTTGCTATCTTGATGTCGTAGTAGATGATGTCTATGTACGGAAGTACCTTCTGCCTGAAAACGTCATACACAAAGTACCCAGATGTCTCAAGAACAACGTGTATATTATTCGACTTAAGGCGCCGCAGCAAGGATTTAAGGTAATTAGGATAGATGGTACATTCGCCACCGGACAGGGTAACGCCACCGCCTGAGTGGTGGTAAAAGGTGAGGTCTCGCAGTAGAATTTCCGTGAGTGCCTCCACAGAATAATAACAACCTACAAGTCTCAAAGCATTTCCAGGGCAAACACGGGTGCAGTTTCCACAGCGTACACATTTATTCCTATCGATGCGTTTCTGAGATGAAATGTTTATCGCTCCCTCAGGACAGGAATCTGCGCACTTGCCGCAACCGATACATTTTTGTTCGGAAAAGGCAATCTCCGCCTGGGGATCCTGGGTTTCTGGATTGTGGCAAAAGATGCACCGTAGGGAACAACCCTTGAAGAACACAACGCTTCTGATACCGGGGCCGTCCTCGAGGCTATGCCTCTTGATATCGACTATTAGGGGCAGATTGGTTTTTTGCATCAATCAACACCAAGCCTTCTTATTAAGTCTCTTGCCATAAAACCGAACTTGTGGATGTAGTTAAGGTTTCCATCGACTTCAACTTCGTTTCTTAGAAGAGAGTCGAGAATGTCCTGGTTTTTTGAGAACAGAAATGCATGCAGTGCAGGTGCATCTTTAAAGGTAATCCTGACATTCCATTTATCTACGTCTTTTTCATGAACCTTCATATTGGCGTTTGCGAAAGTAGCAGCGGCAGCGACAACATTGTTGGCGGTCCTAAAGACATAACGGCCCTCAAAATTCTTTATGTTTCTCCGATAACTTCTGGATAGACAAAAAGACAGATCCATCGCTCCTAACAAGAGTTCCAGGAACTTATCCGTAGCCGTCTCTTGGAATTCTTGTATCAATTTCTTTGAGAACAGCTTTACTGCAGCATTACCAATTCGGTCGGGAAACAGGTAATGGATAGGACTTAACAGAGAACGTTTTAATCTAGAAGCCATGGGTTATCCTTTCTTCTGCACAGGAGTGACATTCTTGACAGAGATGGTGTTCGGACATATGACTTTCATAAATTTGCTTAACCTTTTATTTACTTAAAGGAAACGGGGCATATGGGACCATTTTCCCGGTGGAGAGTAGATATTCCGTACGGTCAATTATCTCCTTTTGCATTTGCGGGTTTTGATCCTTAAAATAAGCCGTATAACCGGAGACCCGCACGAGAAGTTCTAGATGCTTTTCAGGATTTTTTGCTGCTTCAACAAAGGTCTTACGGGTTGTGATGTTAAACTGAATCTCCATCCCTCCATTGCTGCCTCCACTCGCATCATCAAAATACCCCTCGACGGAGGCGGCGAAGTTGTTGAGCATTTTCTCGCTATCGGTATCTTCAGGTGTGTATTTTAAGTTCAGGGCCACTCCGTTTGAGAGGCAGCCATTTGGCAGTTTTGCCACAGAGTTGAGGGCTTTTGTCAGGCAGGGTGTAACGCCGGATCCCGGCGTGATGCCACTGGCAAAGTTCTCACGGTCTTTGCGCCCGTTGGGCATTGCCTTCAGTAGCCGGCCGAATCCTGCGTGGTTGGTCATAGTCCAGAACCCGACTCGGTAGAGGCCGTCTCGGTAGTTCTTTTTATCCTTAAACGCCTTATCCAGAAATTCTACAAGCCAGGAGACATTGGCATCGGCGATAGGGTCTTCGTTGCCGTATTTTGGCGTCTTGTCCGAATTCATGAGTCTTGTGTGTAATTCATCGTAACCTTCGAAATTTTTCCCAATGGCCTCAATCAAATCCGCAAAAGTTATCGACTTCTCTTCAAAGACGAGTCTCTGGATTGCGCTGAGAGAATCCGCCACATCTGCCAGTCCGATTATGGCTGCACCCGAAGAATTTATGATAGCCCCGCCCTGGATAAGGTCTTTTCCTTTGTCCATCGGCCCCTCAAATAAGGAAGAAAGGACCGGTGTGGGATAGAACTTTTGATGTATCTCTCCAAACGTGTTATTAAGTTCTGTAACCTGCTTGATAATCCAGTTTGCCTGTTCTTTAAAAGCGTTCTTGAATTGCTCGAATGTTGTGAAACCGGCAGGGTCTCCTGTTTCTTTTTCTTTATTTATTTTCAGGTCCATACCGGTATGTCTATGTCTGCCGTTGAAAAGCGTCAGTTCGAGGATTGAGGCCAGATTGAGAAGGATAGCCCCTGTGTGGCCGTAGGACCGCCCGTTACTACCTGGTTCAACGCAACCGATGATACCGTAATCCCGTGCCTGCTCAACGGTTTCCCCTTTCTGCGTAAGCGTGCTAATCACGGCCTTGTCGTTGTGGATTGCCGGCGTAGCCCCTGTGTTAATATTTACCTCACATATTCTTCTCAGATAACTTCGAGGATTTACTCCAGCATAGTACCTCGCATTTAGGTTCGGATCACGCAGCTTCATCAACTCTGTAGCTCTCAGTATGACATAGGTCAGATCGTTCACTGCATCGTTGCAGTCCGTGTCGATGCCCCCTATTGTGATAGCCTGGTTAGAACCTGTTCCTCCAAAGAGTTGTTCACCGGCCTCCGGGATAGTAGGTACATGATCACCTATCTTGAGCCAGAGGCAGCAGATCAAGTCGATGGCATCTTGAATGTCAATTACACCGTTATCTATGTCTCGTTTATAGAAGTCATAAAGTACCTGATCCAACCTGCCTAAGCTAAGGCCAACATTGGGATTTTCAAGATGAATGGCCGTCCAGCAGATCCAGATAGTAGTAAGGGCCTCGCGGAAGCTTCTTGCAGAAAATTCAGGAATCCTTCGGTTGATCTCTGCGATATTCAGGAGTTCCTTTTTCAAACCGGGAACCGTCTCATTTGTTGAAAGTTTTTCGGCCTCTGCAGCTATATTTCTTGAGTATGCAATAATGCCTTCGAGAACCTCTGAAATTGCAGTGTAAAACTCCTTTTTGGAATCATCAGCAGTCTCATGCCTCTTAGCTTCGGCCTCATTGATAATTTCACGCAGACCAAGCCTGACAGCCCGTGAAAAGTCCGGGATAGTATGAGAAATGCAGTTTGGTTTGCTGACAAGAAAGAATACGAGTCTTTCGAAAAGCTTCATCTGATCGAGTCTTTTCTTCTTAGACAACTCATCTCTTGTAAGCTCATGAATACTTTTTTCTATCCAGTGGGGGAATATCTCGTAGTTGAGTTCTTCAACTTCTGAATTGGTAATATGGAAGGGATTACTGGCCCTTTTGGAAATAGACCAGAGTTCTGGCCAAAGTACAAGGGCCGAAAGTTCCGGATAAAGCGGAACCCCTTTGAATTTACTTGTCGTGGATCCCGCAAAGAGCGAGGCTTCCTGAAACTCAAAAAGTCTCATCTCCTTGTCGTATCCACAATTGTGGTGGACTATCGGGAGCCGATGTTCCAGGGCATATCGATATGTTCTGGCCTTGTCTAGGACGGAAATGCTGTTTTGGTTGAAGAAATGATTGTCGAGAGTAAAGCGTGTTATTAGTCGGGGGCGCTCTATACATATCTCTGGGACAGTCTTAAAGTATATCTTTCGGAGGTTCGATACACGCTCAGTGAGGCCATACTCCTTCAACGAAATATCTTCAAAAGTTACCTTCGGCATAACGCTTATCTCCCTTCAAATAACAGAATTAATCCTCATCATATATCCTGCGCCTTAGGTTCTGGCGTCGTATGTTTACGTCCTCCGCGACAACTGACGAAAAGCCCTTCCAAGGTTGAGTGGCAGGATCGACCAAAGCTGATATTCGCTTGTAAAGTGGGTTGCCGCTCTCACCAGTGTGTAGCGACTCCTCTACCCTGACAGCATAGTTCGCTGCATTGACATTTTCGTTGTACAAACGAAGTGAAACGCCATTGAGATCTCTGTCAGCTAGTAGTACAGCTCCACCGTGAAGCGGTTGCGGATCCATACTTTCAACTATCCATCCACCAGTGTTGTAAACGTTTACCCATTTTGGATATCCTTTGAAATTCATATCTTCTTGAAATGGCTTGTGAGTATGGCCAAAAACAAAAGTGACGTCAGAAGGCATGTTGTGTTTTTGCTCAACAAGAACTTGTTTCTTGAGAGGGCCGTTCACGTAAGCCCGGAGTCCCTTCTGAGCGTTACTACTCAAGGGACCTCCGGACTGTTTTCTTTCCATTTGGGTTACCTTTTTTGCTATGGATTTTGCGAGCATTTTCAGAACTCTCGCCGTCATTACATCCACGCCCGGCAGGTCATACTCCCGGTCAACATTGTCAACCAGAGTATAGAGTAATTTTCTGAATTGACCTTCGTCCTGCATCTTTTCATAAACCAACTCAATGTCAGAGCCGGCTCTCCCGGAGCGTCCCAGCATTGACCAGAAAAAGTCGATCCAGGCAAAATTCTCCGCTTCTATGTCCCAAATCACAGATGGCTTTTCGCGGTCGGCAAACATCATGTTCCGCAAAGTAGTGACAAGCTGATACAACGGATCGATAAAATGCCCGTGATGAAAGATAACACATCTAGATTTGTCCTTGCTGAGGACTGCACAATTCGGATACGCTATCTCGACGGCCAAATCCGGAAAACGCCTTCGCACTAGGTTTGTAAGAAAGTAACCTTGCACAGGAGATGAAGTCTTTTCAACAAACATATTTGTGACGTGCCATGGGACACCCAGCCGCCTCTTCTTGCTCTTGCAGATGTATTCGACATATTGTGTTTCGCGGGCGATCTCCCAGAGATGGTGATCGTGGTTACCGGGAATGTATAGAATCCTCTTGTCAAAAAGCTCTTCTCCCGGACACATGACGAGTTCGATGAACCGTTCGAAAGCCATGGCTGCCTGGTTGGTCGTACATAAAGCAAGTTCAAGAATATCTCCATTCAAAATTAGAGTCGGCTTCTTTTTGTTCTTGTTTTGAGAGATGAGGTGTCTTAAACATTTCACGAGTTCTTTCATTACCAGGCTTGGTTGAGTAGGATCGATATCAGTGCTAGCCGTTTTCAAATTGGTTAACAGACTATCTTCCTCACCAAGGTGCATATCCGACAAGCAGACATAGCGAATATCAGCCATTGCATTATCTCCTTTGTACACTTCATTCTTTCACAAAAAATACGATTGTTAGTCTGAACTTTTGTCGCCTCTCCAACACCGCTCTTCAAATACAACGTATCCGATTGAGGGGAGAATGTCTATCGCAATAACTACGGGATCTTCGGATTTTTCCTGTTTTTTGATCCAATTAGTTTATGCGAGTTTTCAGCAATTGTTTTTAGTGTTTTCAAAGCCTTGATAGGGCTGTCCTTTCCAATTGATTTGATGGCCTTTTCAATCACATTGATGAATTGCCGGAACTGTTCAGTGCGTTCCTCAACCTCTATGATATTTTGATTAATAAAATCCAGTGTCAGCCTCGTTCGCGCCTTTCTCGCTTTTTTCTTTTGCGCATCGCTGGCTTTGCGGGAGCGGGCGATGTTATTCAGGGCTCCTTTGGCACTGAAATAATTTTCTTGGCATTTATTATTGGACAACATGGTGTTTACCTCGCTTTCTTGTATTCGGCAATGGCACGTCTAAGTTTTACAGCTGCGTCAAACATGTTTTGAGCCACAACCTCTGGTTGTTGATTCTCTTCGACAGCTTCTATAACCGCTTTCAACGCTCGCCTCGTTTGCTGGATCAGCTTAACGTATTCAATGAGCATATTACGGTAGGCAATAAGCTCGTCATCGACTGCTTTAGCTTCACCAGCGAGTCTTTCAATCTGATTTGCCAGATCGAAAAACTGGCTGTGAGCCAGCTCGGTATATTCCTTGTCCCCAGATTGCGATACAACCAGAATATTCTCGCTCGGCCAATCCGGAATGCCTGCGAGCGTGTTATTTACCTGTTTGATCAGAGGGTAAATCCTGTGAGTGGTTTCTTCTTCGCCGGTGTCAGCCGGGATGTCAAAGCCCTCTAAAAGATCCTGAAAAGAGCCTTCGTTGTCAGCTATCTGATCAATTATAGGTTCGTAAACAAGATCGTGCAGCCCCAGCCTAATGTTGTAAAAGTTTTGAGCATCGCTCTCGAGCAAATCCAGAAACTTGTTGATCTCCGGGTAAATGGCTTGGATGGATTCAATAAAGCGGCCGGCAGCTATTTCCCGTTCGATTATTTCTAATGCCGCTTTCGCCACACCTGCGTACGGCACCAGTTCTTTTGCCGCTTCACTAATCGCTCCGATCGGAAACTTGTTGAGTGCCTGAGTCAAGCCATCAAAAGCAGCAGAGATTTCTGCTGGAGAGTGCCCCTGAGCTACTGCCGTCAGTGTCTCGTTGTATTGTGCAAGCACGTTCCACGCATGCATTCGTACACCCACGCCATCGAGAGGCTTTTCAGTTTCAGTAATTGCACTGATGTCGAAGGCGAAACGGTCACCCGAATCAACTTCCCCTCCGCCGCTTAGCGCTTTTCTTCTTTTTTCGGAATCGCTTTTGGCAACCCCGTAGTCAAGCAGCACCTCTTCGCCGGATGCGCGTACATCCTTAAAAGCCCTCTTATAGGCTTCAAACTGCTGTGTGGGGATGTCGGCGCATCCCCAAAGTAGAGCAAGCAAAGATAAGGCGACGAGAGATGAAATATTGCGTTGCATACGATTCATTTTTTGTGACTCCTTTCTGATTTGAGTACATCAGACTAGAAAATGATTGTGGAATCAATTTACTTTCACTCCAAATTGCACATTTACTGAAAAATTCGGCCATATAGGCCACAAGCTGAATCGATATGTGTAAATATAGTATATGCTTACCTCCTTAAAAAGGTTGATATTTACAGCGTACCTAACACATGCAGATAAGGCTGTAAGAAGTACACAAACTCAAATGAAAGGAGTTGCATACCATGTCTCCTTTTACTGTTTTGAACTGACGAAAACCGCAAGACAATTGTACGCTCTTCAAACCGAAACGCAAGAAAAAAATTTGAATCGATTTTCAATCTGCTTTGAACGTCTTTTTTTCACCAACCAACGGCGGACGATGCGGGTGCCATCCCTGTCCACCCGAATAACCTCGTCCACGTTGTCATTAAAGAACTTACGTAAACTTGCTTCGTGCAACTAATTGTATTATCTTGGCGACATGAATGCCACAAAAAACCTTCTGAGTGTCTTAGGGTAATATAGAGCGGCCAAAAAGTGCTTTGCCGGGGGCGCGTTTCGAACCTACGACCTTGCTCTCGTCATCTTTTGCGCTGACATTTGCTCCATTGTCGACAAGCAGTTCCACCACATCTTTGTGACCGCTCCATGCTGCCTCGTGCAAAGGCGTCGTGCCATTGTAATCCTTCGCATTAATGTCGGCGCCTTTAGCAACCAAGAGTTTCACCACATCCCTGTGGCCGGTTGCACAATGCAGTTTATGTGGTATGCCTTATTTCTTCGTTCATTTTTTAGATAACTCACCCCACAATCTTCTGGGCCTTCGGCTTTCTATTCTTTCTTCTAATTTATCCTCTAAAACCGTGAGGAAGTCTAAACCTGTAAGCATTTCGATGTAATTCACTGATACTAAATATTTAGCATGATGGTATGGGCCTTTTTGTGAATATTTTTCGAGATGTGGATACATGAAAGCCATTACATCCGGCTGACCTTTTTGTTCTTGGACTATAATCTTATAAAAAGCATCAGGAACAGCTACATCTTTTTCCTCACCAATCCAGGATAGTTCAGCCATTTGCATAAATACAGGTCCACAAATTACCCATACTGACTGACCAGTTTTATCAGCCCATTCAACTGTAAACTTTTCAAGATCAAACCATATGCCCCGATGAAAAACTGGAAACTGTGGGCAAGCATTTAGAATTGTATGTGTATTCCAATAGGCATCTTTACCAAGTCTCCATGCTATAAATTCGGCACACATTTGTCCTCTATCAAATTCACTGTTGCGATATGAAGCATCGGCTGGAAATCGGCGCTCGGAGATCCAGACATTTGGACTTTCTGGTCTTTTGCCAAGTCTTTTTGCCTTTAATGGTTTTATCTCATAGGCCACCCATTCTGGAACGCCCAGGGCATAATCATCATCTTTGCCGTCAAAGCTGACTGTGTAAGCTGAGAATCTTTTCACAATATCTGTTGGTTTAGTCTGCCACTTATCATGTTGATAATTAGAATTGAGAATTATTGGTCGGTATTGGGCAACGATTAATAAGGCTAATATGGCAAGTTTACTCATTTTTAAGTTCCTCAAGTTTTTTCATGATTTCTTCTGCGACGGTACGTTGCTCTGACATAAGTAATTCCAAGTTTTCACTGATGTGATCTAAGTCTTTTTGAAATCGAATCACATCATGTTCCACCTTGTCTATCTGATGATCAATAGCTGTGATATTGGTTCCGGCCTTGTCGACAGCTTCTGTGTTACGATCTATTTCATTGCTTTTTGTAGCACAAAACCAAATTGCACCACCGATCGCCATCAGAAGAGACATTATTATCGCTAAAGTCTTTAAATAAATATTTATTTCTTTTGTCATAATCTTCTCCTATTTGACTCCTTTATGTTAAGAAGATTGTTTAGCTACATAATTTATTTGCCTTCAAAATATTCTTTTGCTGCTTTTTGAACCCATTTATCCCTACTCAGCTACGCCGCTGAGTCAAACTTCCGATAATATATTAAAGTTAATAACCCATTTTCCCTATATAGAGGCGCTTCTGAATTATGAAATGTTGATTGTTTTTCTTCGATTTCTTAAAGCTGAGGAAAAAACCTATAAACTAGGACTTCCCGTTTATCCCTGCTCAGCTACGCCGCTGAACTTCATTTCCGATTCAAGGATGACCTGTTTGAGGGGCGTGCCCTTGTGAACTCGGTCTACCCATATGCCGGGCAGATTCATCAGAGCTTCAAGGTTCTCCGGCTGAGTCAGTATCTCTGTTTCAAATCTGCTCATAAGACTGGTGGAGGCGGCGGACCGTTCTACAGCTCTGCCACCGACGACTCTCACTACCATTAACCTATCAAATCTATATCTTAAATGTTCATAGCCCTTGAATTTGGCATACAAAAAAACCAGATGCAACAATAAAATCCTGGGGTGTGCCAACCCTATGGCACTGCAACCGAAAAAAATCTGCTAAATGGCCCCAGCCATTCTACATTTCATTATTATCACCTTTTCTAATTGATCGCACCGCAGGGGCTTTTCTATTTGGCTTGGGTGGGGTGATGGCATAAACAGCGAATCGGCCCTGAAAAACGAGGTGGTTTGGGTTCTATCATGTGGATTATGACCATCGTCATTATCTGGGTCGTAGGTTCATAGCGGGGGAGCGTTTCGAACCTACGACCTTGCTCTCAAAGTCTCTGCAAAAGATTTATGTGACCCTTCTCGACCAAGGCCCAGTATCAGAGAAATTTCACATTACGTAAGAACTCTGAACTAATGGCGGACACTATCGCAGTATTTGTGTAGTTGTTGCAGGTATTATGCAAACATGGTTACCTTCGGGCTCGCCGCAATGTTGACACAATAATAATCCAAAATGCTCAAAGCCCTCCTGCAAAAATTGCAGCCGAGCTTCAGAATGATTTCCGTGCTTATATTACGTTTATGAAACTTTGGAAAGGAACCGAACACAACGGGCTCCGTTGAAAAACGGAAAATACAATTGCAAAAGT
>SDBT01007613.1_pt1 | contig 17797 bp, 20 predicted proteins | sample 2277101 | NCBI WGS metagenome assembly SDBT01 (sample SAMN10404973, study PRJNA504765) | marine sediment metagenome | isolation source: marine sediment core GS10_PC15, 103 cmbsf | place: Arctic Ocean: Southern Knipovich Ridge | collected 2010 | reverse complement strand
TTCTGATACTCTCAATGCAACGCTTTGTGTGCTGAAGATTATCTAGCACAGGTATTACAATACTTACTTTCATATTATTCCTTAACATCCACAAGCAGGCTTGCCTGTAGTATTCTCGTTTGGATCGTCTCCTGACGTCCCTTCACTTCTATCACTTGGATGAACTTGAGGTGGTGGTGCTACTCTTGGATTAGGATGTCCAAGAACATTACTGGGAATATCAACCCTTCTATCCTCGAATTGGAATCTCTCGGGAGGATTACTTCTAATCCTCTGAAGGTCTCCATCTTCGAATCCATCAAAGTATCCCTCTCTGTAGCCTGCTAGCCAGAATTCTACTTCACTGCCGAACTTATCACCATCTCCATCGTCTGGTCCGAAGGGGATATCTACAAATCCATCTCTGTCATCATCAGGAATGCTTCTAAACTGCTTATTAAAGAAGGCATCATGATAACCAGCATCATATCCTGAGAAGTATCCAAGAGAGAATCCTCCATCTTGGAATCCATCTCCATGTTCCGATTCAATGAGATCTTGAAATTCATCACCCTTACCTCGTAAATCTCCGACAAGATTATTTTGAAGGTCAACTTCACGAAGAAAGCTAACTGGGTTAGTCTTTTCAATCCTATTCATATTGAATTGTTGAGCAGTCTGCATATTAAAGAGACCCTGATTACGTGTTACGTCTATGATCTCATATCTCCACGACTCTTCTCCAGTATCTGGATCAAATCGAATGAGTACATCTCTATCACGCAAGATAGGTGATGGTAATGCCCAACCTTGAACTGGATTGTCTTGCCATAATCCATGCTCTTGTAAATCAACATTTTCCACATTAGGAAAGAGACGAACAAAAATTCTTCCATCCGACTCTTTTGGATTTACAAAACGAACGAAGCCACCTACAAAGCCTACTCCAAAACATACACGACAACGTGGATCTGCGCGACCGCGGAGCTTATCATGACATGGACAAAGTTCTCCTGTCCATTTTCTTCTGAGAAGGATTACTGGCTCTCCTGTTGATTGAATAAGAAGCTCGTGTCTTTGAGAAAGTCGCTCAAAGAAATTAAGACCACAAGAACGTAGTTGACCTGTATTCTTATCTACTTGACGAGAGTAAGATGATCCACCAAATCCCTCTAAATAGCTTTGAATGCTTTCTCGGTGATAACCTGAAAACTCAAAGGTACCAACATCGGCACATTCTTGCTCTGGAAGGGTACCATGAATTAGATCGATATTTTTGACATCTTGTCTAATCTTCCTATTTTCTACAATACTAAGATTGCGTCGAATGACGATACCCATTATATTTGTCCCCAATCCCTATTAATGTTGCGATCTGGTCCTTTCCTATATCTTGCATATGATTCGTGATATTCCAAATCTTCTTTCTTGAGTTGCCCTATAGTAGCCTTCAGGGGGACATCTTCAAGAGAGGGTTGATAGACCATTGCGATATCATCTGTGATATCTTCTAACACTAATCCAGATTGTAGCAATCTACGAACAATATCAATGTCTTCATCATTCACTAAGCGCTCATCATATCCACTAATATTCAGGAAGGCTTCGCGCTTAGCAGCAAATAGTCTCTTTCGTTTTGAGCCAAGTCCTACTTGTAATTCTTCTTCTAGCCACTCTGTTCCTTGTAATCTAAAAGTTTCAAAATCCTCAGGAGTTAGAGAGGTATCTTTCCATAGATACTCAGGTGCATAAGATGGACGTCTGGCTCTTACTAATAGATTGTCATTTGTAATTTTGGTACAAAATGCCTCTACTAGAGTATTCTGAAATAAACAGTAACCATCAGTTGCTACAATAATGTCAGCATCAATCGCCTTTAATGCAATATTATTAGCAAGAGCCTTATTTGGCTCTGCATCAATATACATATAATTGAGCTTGTCTGAATTTAGAGTACCCAATAGATCGGGTAAGTTATCTGTGCTACCTATGTCTGCAATATATATTCCATAATCATAGGCAGTATTCTGACTAAGGAGTGTACGAAGACAATTTGATAGCCTTAGATCATTTCTATTATATGTAGCAATGATAATGGCTAAATCCATTATTCTCCCTCGTCATAAATTACGTCTCGTTGAGCATAATCCTCTGGAGTTAAATACTCTCTGCACTTTTTACACTTCCAGGCAGCTTCTTCATTTGTGAACCGTTCTCCACACGAACAATGCCAAGAATATTCAGCCTGAGGCGTTGATGGTAATGAGATAGCCTTCTTCTTAGGGAAGTTAGGTCCTTTACCTTTATGCTTCTTTCTCCATTCTCCTAGTGGTTCTTTTTCGCTCATATCGCCATAATAGTAGCTATCACCTTCAGGACCATAATCATAATTACTGCGCCAGAAAGAAGGTATATCACTAGATTCCTTAGAAACATAATGACATACCTTTTTTAGCATCTTGGCTTCCTGATGAAAGCCTTTACTTATAAGCAATTTGCCAAACTGAGCTAGCTTGGAAGGCAATGACATTAGAGAAGCTCCTCACAAGCGTCTCTCAAATCTTCTGCCATATCACAAACTGAATTCAACTTACGACGTGAGCCTCCACGACTATCAAGACTCTTACTGCAGAAGCTGCTACACGCCTTGTGAAGTGTATTTAGAGCATTGACAGCCTTCTTTGACATTTCCTTTTCACCACCGACTGGTGACTCTTGTGCAAACTTAATAAGAAGAGTGTCAAGTGCTGCAGCTTCCTCTGTGTGACCTTCCTCATCTAGCTGATTTGTTAGCTCAACCAGTTTTTCTAGATCAATATTTTCCATTACTAAACCTCCGTATTTACATAGGTTACCTATATACTGCTGTTATAACATGAGAGTACAGACTCCCACTTTAAAACAGGAATATCAATAGATTTGCTCAGTCAAGAGCTAAAATCTTAACGATCTGATCAATATATCGCTTTCGACTATACTTTTTAGTGATATCTTGGGAAGCTTTGTAGCCCATTTCAAGTCGCAGCATTCGGTCGGTGATTAGTCTTTTTAGGGCCTCTTCCCATTCTTCCTCAGTAGCAGCGAGAAGTCCTGTTTTACCATGCTCAATAATATACTCATGCTCATTACCTGGTGTACCAATGACACTAAGTCCTGTTGCCATAAGTGAGCGCATATTTTGACCTGCTTTACCAACTCGATCTGGCTTAAAGGGGATGATCCCAATATCTGAGTCATTAAGAGCTTGGACGCCCTCAGTTAAATACTGGGAAATAGGCATGAATTTCTGTATGTGTGCATAGGGAAACATATACAGAAACTGAACTACAAGATTTTGATATCGAGGATTGGGAATATGCCTATTTTCACGAAGACCTTGAAGTACAAACTTAATATCATACTTCTCGTGTAGTCTGCGCATAGGCCTCTCAATAAGCGATAAATCCTCTAGGTAGGCGTTGGCAAAACTTTCAGTCCAAATTATTTGGACTGTACTTTTTGGTTTTGCTTTTCTGTCAATATACTTGTAAACCTCTGTATCTGTGATAGAGCAAAGAATATTGACATTTTCATTTAATTGCTTGCAATAGTGCCCTACATAGTGACTACCTGCCACTACAAGGTCGGCCATTTCAATCATACTATCGTCTATTCCGTCATGGAAGTCGTCGACATCATAGACAAGTGTAAACTTATCTTTATAGGGCAAAAAGGACTCAGGTCTATGAAACTTTTGTCCGATCTTCTGAATATATACGATGGTGCCTGCTGTGGCAAGGTCGAGATAAACCTTCTTATTTTCGTCTGTTAGACTTGGATCAACAATCGTTGTTGTATGGCCAAGTGCTTCTAATTCTTTTGCCACCTCGTATACTCTTAGGTGTGAAGAGGGAAGCTCCACGTTGCCACTCGGATAAAAGAGTATCTTACTCATCTTTTAATGGTCTCCACCAATCTTCATTTTGTTCGTACCAACGAATAGTATCCTTTAGCCCTTCCTCAAAATCGACTATAGGTTCCCACCCTAAATCTCTCAGCTTGGTGCAGTCAATACTATATCTTTGATCATGACCTTTGCGATCTTCTACCCAGTCGATCTGATTTTCATCAAGACTATAATGGTATAAAATAAACATAGTTATGTCAATGTTCTCTTTTTCTACACCAGATCCAATATTATAGATTTCACCAACACTTCCATGTTCAATGATATAATCTATTGCACGATTATGGTCGGCAGTATGGATCCATTCTCTGACTTGCCTACCATCACCATATATAGGTACATTCTTACCTTCCAGTAAGTTAGTTACGAATAAGGGAATTAGCTTTTCAGGGTATTGTTGAAGACCATAATTATTGCAACATCGAGTCACAATGACTGGAAGTCCGTGAGTTGTGTAATATGATAATGCTAACAAGTCTGCTGCTGCCTTACTTGCTGAATAGGGACTACGAGGATCAAGTACATCAGTCTCTATAGAGCTATTTGGAGCAGGGATTTGACCATATACTTCATCGGTACCAATGTGAATAAACTTTTTGACTCCTGAGTGAAGTGCACTGGCTAAGAGTGCCTGTGTTCCTAACACATTGGTGTTTACGAATACATGTGAGCCACTAATGGATCTATCAACATGTGTCTCTGCAGCAAAATGAACAACAATATCTGGCTTAAATCGGTTAAAAATTTCTCCTATGCAACTACATGTAATATCCATGTGCTCAAATGCATATCGTGGGTTATCTTTAACAGACTCAAGATTCTTAGGATTACCAGCATAAGTCAATGCATCTACATTAAGAATTTGTGCATCAGGATTATGTCCAAGTAACCGTACAATATAATTACTACCAATAAAGCCGTATCCACCTGTTACTAAGTATTTCATCTTTGTTGCTCCAAATACCAATCTACAGTCTTCCTTAATCCTTCATCAAACTCAGTAGCTGTCTCATACCCTAATACATCTTGTATCTTGCTGATGTTAGCTTCTGTGGAACGGACATCGCCTGGACGCGGAGCTTCATATTCTCTTTTTATATCTTTGGCTTGAAGAAGATATTCCAAATCATCTGCCACATCATTAATAGTGAGACAGCCGCCATTACCAACATTGAAAACATCCCCTGCCAGCTTTCCGTCATACTCTGCAGCCAATCTGTTAGCTTGGACCACATCGTCAATATATGTAAAATCACGACGTTGCCTCCCATCACCATGAATTGTAATTGGGCCCCCATTCTGTATTTGTTCAATGAAAATAGGGATAACCGCGGAGTATTGAGATTCAGCTGTTGAACGAGGACCATACACATTGAAATATCTTAGACATACCGTATCTAATCTATGTAGCTTGCTGTATAGTCGGCAATACTCTTCTCCTACTCTTTTTTGTAAAGCATACGGAGATTGTACCTCACCTTCTTTCCCTTCTGTAAGACCACGATCATTTGCGTCTCCATAAGCGGAAGAAGATGCCGAATATATGACTCTTCCTACTTTATACTTGCGCGCTGCCTCCAACACTCTTACGGTGTTGGTAATATTCTCTTCTGTTGTTTCTACTGGAAAATCAATTGAGAATCCAACTCGAGGTCGAGCAGCAACATGATGGATTATATCAATCCTATGCTCCTCAATAGCATCCTCAATAAGTCCAGATACAGCTAAGTCTTCATGAATAAGGGTAGCATTTTTATGATCATTAACATGTTTACCACTTGACATATCGTCAATGTAGACTACCTTATGACCGTCATTAACATAACTATCTACTATGTGACTACCAATAAAACCACATCCACCCGTTACTAAAATATTACTTTTCAACACTTACAGCTCCTTCAATATCATACCAATCTTGTACTTCTCGTACTTCTAGATTCTTTTTCCATGCAGCCTCAAGCATAGTTGGATCAACTCCTAGTTCCTTTGCTTTTACTACAAGAGCATTTAGGTCCTTAGGAAAGCATTTACCTCCCCAACCATGATTGCCATCGTGTCCTGGTGCCGACCAGTGACTATTACCGATTCGGGCATCTGTTAGAATCATTCCTATAATGTCTTCGTATCGAATTCCAAGCTTGTCAGATACTTGCTTCATTTCATTGAAAAAGGATAGCTTAACTGCAAAAAAGCAATTACAGATATACTTGACTAGCTCTGCTGCTTTGCTTGAGGTAGTAAAAATAGGAGTGCCTGGGAAGCGCTCACTATAAATTTCCTCTAGCAGTGTTGTTCCTTCTTCGTTACCACCAAGAATTATCCTCGACTGATTGATAAAATCAAGCTTATGCGTTCTCTCAGTCAGGAACTCTGGATTAAAGACCATTCGTAATTCAGGGTATGCGACTTGCAAGCTTTCTGTAGTTCCAGGTATTACAGTTGACTTAATTACAACAATAGGACTACAGTTATTCCACGTAGCAATTCGCCAAATAGATTCGACTGCCTCTTTGATGATTGATAAGTCTACCTCTCCTGTTGCTTCAGTCATAGGTGTAGGTAGACAAACGAAGACAACATCACTCTCCTGTACTACCTCTGATAGAGTGTGGGTGCTCCTTCTTGCATCAACATCGAAAATGCGAAAATCAGCTGATTGTGCAAACCCATGCTGGATTGCTGTTCCAACAAATCCAAATCCAACTATTCCAAGTATCCTCATTAGTCTATATACCCCTTATATTGTTCGAGATCGTGATCTACCATTATTTGGACCAGTTCACGAAAACGGACATCTGGCCTCCATCCAAGTATTTCTCTTGCTTTACTTGCATTTGCTACGAGGCAATTTACCTCGGCGGGTCTTACATACTTTGGGTCTGTATATGTGTGATCTTTCCAGTTTAACCCAACATAACTGAAAGCCTTTTCTAAAAACTCTTCTCCTGAGTGTTTCGCTCCAGTTCCAATAACAAAGTCTTGAGGTTCGTCTTGTTGTAACATGAGCCACATTGCTCTAACATAATCTGGAGCATATCCCCAATCACGCTTTGTTGTAAGTGTACCAAATCCAACCTTATCAATAAGTCCCAGCTTAACACGTGCTACTGTATCTGAAATCTTACGCGTTATAAAGTTGATACCTCTACGCTCTGATTCGTGATTGAAAAGAATCCCTGAACACGCAAATAACCCATAACTTTCACGGTAGTTAATTGTCACATAGTGTCCATATGCTTTTGCAGCGCCATACGGACTCCTTGGATAAAATGGCGTAGTTTCACTTTGAGGAGTTTCTTGTACTTTACCGAACATCTCCGATGAAGAAGCTTGGTAAAATTTTGCATCTGGCTTATGCATCTTAATAGCTTCTAGCATGCGTAGTACACCTAGACCAGTTATGTTACTTGTATATTCTGCCTGTTCAAAGCTTGTACCGACATGACTTTGTGCAGCCAGATTATATACCTCGTCTGGCTGTGTATCTCGAACCAATCTGTTAAGAGATACTTGGTCCGCCATATCGCCCTCAACAAGAATAAACTTCTTTACTTGTGTTAGATGCTCAAGATTTGGGAAAACAGGACTGCTGTGTCGTCGGACCATTCCATAGACAATATACCCTTTACTTAATAGGAAATCTGCTAAGTAGGATCCATCCTGACCTGAAACACCTGTAATAAGTGCACATTTACTCATTCTCTAAAGGTCCTCTCTTTCGAAGTCGTACCTCTCGTACTTCTAGGTTTTTTACAAGTTCATCAAGAGTCTTGACATCTTTAATGTTTGCCCTATAGCCACCTGTTGGCTTTTTCTTAATAGGTGCATGATGATAATGATGGATAGGAACTTGGTCTACACAAGGTAAGTCTTGCTTATCTTTCTTGAGCTTTCTTACCTCTGGATATCCTTTAATTACTGGAAAGCAATGTCTTTGATGCCTAGAATATCTAACACCTTCACGATTCTTCCAGAATCTATAATGATAGTTTGGATACCACCAACTATCTGCTCTGATGTGTGTTTCATCTTCCCAGTAGTGATATGTGGGTAAGGCATAAGCTCTCTTACCACCGTTTGCTACAAGATCTTCTAATCTTAAGCGTGCATCTCCATCAAGACGCTCGTCGGCATCTAGAGTAAGAATCCAGTCACCGGAGCTCTTTTCGAGAGCCAGATTTCTTTGTGCTGGCTGCTTCCAGCCAATCGAATATCTTGGCCCGGATTGGGTAAATAAAAATAGTTTAATTTTGTCTTCCTCTTGACTCTTTCTGAAGTCTTCAAGGTGCTTAATGGTCTTATCTGTTGATATACCATCTACGACCACTATCTCATCAAATATAGGATAGACATTCTTAAGAAGAGGAACAATGTTCTGTTGCTCATTATGAGTAATGATCGCACAGGTTAGTTTAACCATTCATAAAACTCCAAAGGCAGTACAGCGTGATTACCCCAACTAGCCAAAATATACCATCATACATGAAATATAGATATCTGATTGTTTTTTCTACTTTATTCATTGACTATTTCTTCCACTTTTTGGTGCGACAATTGTATTCTGCATGTCCTATGTTTCGTGCATCCTGTGGCTGAGGCAAGTATTGCCAATGCTTCTTGGAAACATGGAGACGAATACTGCAAGAAAATTCAACTCTACCCGTTTGAGCTTTGCGACATAGTCGGTGTCCTGCATAAATTACTATTTCTATTTTCTCATAGACATTGCTAAGAATTTTAGATATCTTTATATCTCGGCGAGCAAAGTTGTGCTTAACCTTATAGCCACTCTTAGGTAGTCCAAACTTACTACTAAAATGCTTGATTGCCTGTGGTAAATAGTCGCCTGCCTTACCAAAGTCTGGTGCTTTTTTACTCACTTTGTCTTCCATTCATTGTCTTCAGCTTTCTCTGTCATTAGAGTAATAGCTTTTGTGTATAGACTCTCTTCTTTTGCCATTGTCATCTTGTATACAGTTTCTTTCTTTGTTAATCCTGTTATCTTTTCGAATTCTTCAAAGGGTAGGAATTTGACTTGGAATACTTCCATACATTCTAATGGATTTCTTGGAAGCTTTGCAACAAGACAAAAGTGCCTATAGAAGTGGTACCACTTTTTTTGACAAAGGATGTACATATTTTCGTCATCCGCTTGATAGACCCATAAAACAGGATTGATAAAGATATATTCAAATCTTTCTAGTATGTTCATCTGTTTATCCTGTACCAATCATATCCAAAACTATTAACGAGATTTACAAATTCTTCCATTCTACTTCCTCTAACCTTGTTAATTTTAAAGATGTATCTTTCGGTATCACCACATCTTTAATGTCCTCAACTGAAATGGGTTCGACATCTGGACTTTGCTGCTTTGCCAGATCATATACTGTCTTCCTCTCAGTTCCTAAATGAATTATACCACTATGTCCCATAAATAAGGCTCGCAGAATTTGGTCAGCAATTACATCTACTGTGTCTCTAGATGTATATTGATCCACAAAAGCTTTTGGATATGGCCAAGGTCCCTTCTGTTTAAAGGATTGTCTTGTAATTAAAGATGAGTAGGGCAGCATGTTTTGTACTGATATGTCAGCTAACACCTTAGTGTACGAATAGAAATTAATAGGATCAAGGATGTCTCCAGTGTCATAGTTACCTTCTGTGCCGTCTCCGGTGTAAGACTTGTCGCCTCGATACACATAGTCTGTAGAGATGTGTACCATAAACCTATCAAAGTGTTTACAAATTCGAGCGACCATTTGAGTGCCTCTCACATTTACATCGTAGGCTAACTCCTTTTCAATCTCACAGCGAGCAGTATCAGTGATAGCCGCACAATGAATTACAACATCACATTCTGAGCTTGTAACAGCTCTTACTACCGCACTAGCATCTCTCACATCAGTTTCACCGTTGGTACCTATGTATGGGATTCCGTGTTTCTCTAACTGCTCCTGCAACTCTGTTCCTAGAGTTCCATTGGCACCTGTAATTAAGACCTTCTTATATCTCATTCTCTTACTGCTACTACCTTAACTCTCATTGGTGGATGTACAATTTCTTGTACTGCAAAGCCTGTTGATGTCAGAAGCTCGACTAGATACTCCTCGTTAAAGCAATTAAGGAAGGTTGTGTATTCGTCACGCTGTCTTCCGTAAATGATACCCTTGAATCTCTCGAAGTCAATTTCTTCATTATCATAGGCTAGCATAACCTGCTCAATATCATAAACCTGTATTACAATTCTGCTTCGAGGCTTTAGCACCTTTCTCCACCTTCTAAGAATTCCCTTAGTGTCGGTGTATGGAAAGCACTGAAGTGTATCTCTACACATAATAGCGTCAACTGACCTATCTGGGAAGTGCTCATCTAATTGCATAACATCTGCAATAAGATCTACTTCAGGATAGTACTGAATGTCTACATTCGTATATCCCTCTGCAGGGTGATCTCCTCCTCCAAGATCGAGCTTTACTATGTCCTGTTCAAGAAGCTCTTCAACGGTTAATGTTGGAAGCCCCTCATCAGGTTTTTCGTGCTCATTTTCATTAGTCATTTTGTTCCTCCTCAACATTAATCTCTGCCCATAGCTTATCATGGCAAAGAACTTTCAGAATCTGAATGGGTCTTTTCTCCATAATAGTATAATTAACAAATTCCCTTGCAAGAAGCTCGGAAAGATTATCTTTTGTAAAACGAATCCAATGTTTGTGTGCCCTATCAACCGTAAATTTCATACCCTCTGTCGCTACATGGGTATAGTGATGGTAAATTAGGCCATGCTTTTTAAGTAGCTGCTCATCACCACAATTAGGTGTAGTGATAATTACCTTTTTTCTTGCGATCCGCACACATTGCTGTAAAAGCTTAATCACAAGATCTGGATGTCTAATGTGCTCAATAACCTCAATGACAAGAACTACGTCAGCATGATTATCGGGAATCTCTTCTAGTACACCCGTATCAGTCATGTCTCCTTCATGAAGGAGCTCTGCATGCTCAGGAAATCTTTCTCGACCCCTAGCAACAAGTTCAGGATCAATTTCAATACCCTCGAACTCTATATTATGTTTATTACACCATTCCAACCACTTCAGGTCACCAAATCCTGCATCAAAAATTGACTTTGGCTTATCCTCGAGTAGGTACTCGGTAATGGTATCGTGATCTTCCATCCTTACCCTTTCACTCATGAATATTTCTCCATTATTGCTTTCCACTGCTGCGCACGATTGTGGTAGCTATGGTTTTCTTTTATGTACTTACGCATTTTTCGTCTTTTGTACTTATTAGGGTTATCTATGATTCGCTGTATTTTGTCAGCAAAATCTTCCCAATTAGCATGTTCTGCAACTTCACCACTACCTTCTCCTTTGAGCACCCATGCTTCTGGTGTTCCTTCTTCAACAACAGTAGGGACACCTGAGCCAAAATATTCCCAACTCTTACAAGACGCTACATCTTGATCAGGTCTTACAGCAAATCCGATAGCACAATTAGCATGATGTAGCCAATCAAAGGAATCGATATACTTAGAGCCACGATGCAAAATGATGTTAGACGCCCTAATCATCTTCTGCACTCGGTGAAGTCTAATCTCTCTATAAGGACCTTCTTGTAGTTCATTAATAGCGTGGGTTTTGTTCTCTTTTAGATCTCGTACCTTATTTGTTACAAGATGAAAATTCATATCTGGCAATCTATTAGCAATGCAGTGAAGCTTCTCTATCGGTGAAACACCTGAAGCATCATTCATTCGTCCTAGGTATATGATATTAGGCTTTTCATGTGAAGGATATGGTGATGCCCTTTTTTCATATCTTCCAGCCATTGTAGCCGCATTAACCCACTTAACATTACTCTTGGAATACATCTTTTTCCACTTGGGTACAGCATTCTCTGTTGCTACACCTATACATTTGAAGCCGTTTACCAGCCTAATGTCTACTCTTTTATCTTTTGATAATGCTCGAGGTGCATCTAGCTGTAGATATTTACGAGGGTGAGCAAGTATTCTCTTGAAACGCTGAGCAGACTCTCCATAGCAATGTTTGCGACTTCTTGTGATTGGTACACCATGAGCTAGATCGTTGATTTGCTGAATAGATAGGATCAAATGATGAAATACAATATCATAATCATCTGCTTCAATCTTATCTATATGTAGATAGCGCAAAGTATCTGAAAACTGCCGTTCAGCTGTAGGCCAATATACGGCTGCATCGACACTATATCCTACCTCAGAGAAGGCAGACGCCATTTCTCTACTGCGAGTAGTAGATACATGAACAATCTCGTCATCTGCTTTTTGTATGTTACCCATATGTCCAATAAAGAGCATTCTCATAATGATTCTAGAACCCCTTTTAACTTCCTTGCGATAACTGGCATGTCATAGTAATTAGCAATTGTTTGCCAAGCTGCCTTTCTGAACTGATGCCTCAATTCGGGATTTTTAACCAATGTTACTATCTTATCGTACCAATCAGCCTCTTCATTGTGTGGATCAATTAGAAAGCCATTTATTCCGTGTTGTATAATGTGGCCACATTCAGCGTGTGGAGTGGCAATAGTTGGGATACCCATTGCCATGTTAGCTAATAGCGAATGTCCTGACTTACCATTGTCCTTCTCAAAAAAGGGAAGGATTCCTATTGTTGTTTTCTGAAGAGTAGGAACTACTTCTTCAAAATACTCAATATATGATTTAAGTCTTATGCATTTACATCTTGCGTGAGGAAATCGGTTTCTTATGTTCTTAACATCTTGAGAATCTTCAAACCCTGCTAGTACCATTCTGAACTCTACATCTTTACCAAGCTTCTCAAATATAGACCCCATATCCTTAAGTCTGCGCATCATTGGTCGAATGCCGCATTTAGCAATAGATATTGATACACTAGAGGCTTCACCTGTCCACATAGGAAATTCGGAAAGATCTACAGCTGTTGGAATAATAAAGGTTGGTTTTTCATTATGATACAGATCATACAAAAAATGATTACCCACTACTAAATAGTCAGCCACAGCGATCAATCCAAGAGCCGCAGGATCTTCGGTATAATCATCCATATCAAAGACAATCTTACATTTACCTTTATACTGCCCTATATACTCAGCACAATTAAATTTAGTGCGCCACTTCTGAACATAGAGAATATCCTCCTCCTTAATGTCAGCTAAGAGAGACTGCTTCTGTGTAGTAGTAAGTTTAGCCTCAATAATTTCCACATCAAGACCTAAAAGCTGAAGCCACATAACAGGCCTATATACTCTCATTCTTGTGCTAGGTGCAGTTATTTTATAACTGGGTAGAAAATAAATCTTCATTCTAAGTCGACTTTCAATATGGTTATCTTTCTGTACGTGCCATCCTCTATATAGGTCTTATATAATTCAAATCCAGCAATATCTTCCTCTTCGAGCATCTTTTTAAAAACCTCAATGTACTCTTGCATCTCTTCATCTGTCATTTAAGACCCTTCTAAAGAAGTCTAGATACTGTTGTCCGCAATGACTAATAGTCAGATCTGGTCTTTCATGTCTAAAACTCTTAGGTGCTTCAAGTATCGCATTGACTGCCTTGTTAACAAGTTCTGGATCGACTTTGGGAAGCCTATTGAAGTCAATGAATTCCATGTTATAGTTAGAATCGCTTCTAATAATGATGCCTGACCCCTTAATCAACTCTGGTACTCCACCATTATGAGTTGTTATTACAGGAATACCACAAGCTAATGCCTCTATTACCACATTAGGACACCAATCAGTATAAGCAAAATGAAACATTATATCTGCTCCACGATAGTATGATGGCAATTTGTGTGGCTGTATAAACCCACAATATCGTATTCGAGGATGCTTAACCTTCTTTGGCTCCTTACCTAGGACGACTAATCCAATGTCCTTTCTGTCAAGAGCTAAAAAGCAATCAATCATGTCTCCCAATCGCTTTGAAGGTTGAGGCCATGAACCTGATATTACAATTGTATGATCAAAGCCAAAGTCTTGTATTTCCCCTTCGGGGGCGAACGGGGTGTTAACTCCATTATGTATGATAGTTTGATGTTTCGCTTTACGAGGTTCACCAAAATATTTATAAACCATTTCTCGAGAAAAGTCACATTGAAAAATTACACCGTCAACACTATGATAAGTATCCTTAATGGCTTGATTGCGCTCGTTGCTTTTAATAGACAAGTCGTGCCAGATTCCATCTATTCGTAGAACCGACTTTGCCTTCCATTGCTTTGCCTTGCGATCACTGCCAGAAATGTTAGTAAAGTGGAGTTGATGGAACCTACCAGCATTACGTACTACCTCAACACCTTTCTGTTTTTTGAGGTAGGCAATAAGCCTCTCTTGGAAGATGTACGGCCCTATTGTGGGCCTTCTTTCTCGCTTATGGAAGGCTATTTTCATTACCACCCTGACTTAATTGCACCAATCACCCTCTGAATGTCTCCCTCAGTAAGAGCAAGATGTAGTGGTAGACTGATCAATTCATTTTGTAGCTTTTCTGCATTAGGTAGGTTGGCAGTTTTATACATTGGATAGTAGTCGTTCCTTAGATAGTGAACTCCAGGATGAATATCATAAGACTTCAGCTTATCCATTAAAGCGTCTCTTCTTTCAGTACGCACTGCACATATGTGGTGCGAACTCTGGTTTCTCGAACCATCAGTTCTCAAAAATCCTATTACACCTGATGTGTGAAATAGTTGTGAATATATATCTGCGATCTCTTTGCGTCTTTCATTCTCTTTCCAAAGTAATTTCAGCTGTTCTATACCAATAGCTGCCATGATGTCGTTCATATGATATTTAAACCCGACTTCTGGTACACCATACTTCCAAGCATAAGCCTTTGGATTAAGATTAGATTGTGCCATTTCTGTGCGAGTAAAGGTACTCTTATCAATGCCTAACCAGCGTAACTTTAACAAGCGCTCATAGTAGTACTTATTGTTTGTTGTTATAGCTCCTCCATCACCTATTGACAAGTTTTTGACAGAGTGAAAGCTGAAGCAGTTCAGAGATGAAATAGACCCTATGCGCTTTCCTTCATATCGCGATCCAGCAGCATGTGCACAATCCTCTATAATGGGAATGTTGTAGGTTCGACCAATCTCATGAAATCTATCCATTTCACAAGGATTGCCACCGTAGTGAACTAAAAGAATTGCTTTTGTCTTCTCTGTAATTTTACTCTCTACATCGTCAGGGTCGAGATTACCATCGCTTAACTGTACGTCGGCAAATACTGGTGTTGCCCTTACATAAAGAATGGCATGATTAGTAGACACAAAGGTTAAAGGTGTAGTAATAACCTCATCACCCTCTTTTAAATCAAGCAAATGTAATGCTAGATGTAGAGCAGAAGTACATGAGTTCAATCCCACACAATATTTAGCTCCAACAAACTTAGCAAAATCCTCTTCAAACTGCTTTGTCTTAGGTCCAAGACCTGTCCATCCAGACCGTAACACTTCTGAGACCGCCTCTATTGCAGCTTCCGATATTACTGGTCTAAATAAGTGTATACTACTCATAGTGTTCTCCAAAACTGAGTTTCGCCTTGTTGTACATATCCAGCTTTCTTAAATGCTCGTTGTGAGCTTATATTGTCTTTCTTGATATTAGCGTACAAAACTAGTATTCCTTTAGAGATTGCTAACTCAGATATTTGCTCCAACATTCGTGTGCCTAATCCTTTTCCTCTTTGATTCTCTGCTACAATGATTCGTCCAACCTCAGCCTGTTTTGTAGAATCTTCATAATTATATAAAGAACAAGTGCCAACAACTTTACCGTCAATCTCTGCCATGTAGACTTCATCATTTGGGTCAAGTCCTTGAAGCCATGCTATTACTTCTTTGAGCTTAAACTTCTTCTCAGAAAAGAACCATTTATATGTACTGTCGGCATTACGAAGCTTACAATATCGTGCTGCATCTTTCTCTTTTGCTTTTCTAAGCTTTAGCACATCAATATTTAGGAACTGAGCAGCACACTTATCATAGGTATAATTCTTAAAAACCTTCCTTTGTCCAGTCAGAGCAATCTTCTTACACAATTCAGGATCAGCTAGTAGTTTCTTGATTAGCTGATTTCGCTCTTTGTCGTTATGGTACCAGACAAAATCTTCAAAATTAGTCCAATGCTCTTCTAGCCCTTCTACATAAGGTACAAGATGAACGGTTCCTGCAATAAGGGTATTTGCTAGTCTATTTGACAGATAACCTGCAAGCTCTTCATATGCACTACAAGTGTAAGCTCGACATAGACCTTTTGTCCAAAGCTTGTCAGGATCACCTGCTAAGCATTCCTGCCCTGTTGAATTAGCACACATAGGGCCTGCAGGATCAGCTAGTACTATTTTAGCTTGGGAACAGACATTTGAATAATCTTCAAAAGAAACAGGTCCAGGTGATTTCATTTCAGCAGGCCATCTTTGTCCAAATACTGTTACATTAAAATTCTTTGCAAGAGCTTTTAGGTTTTGGAGTCTATCAGCATTATAGTTATTGCCAATAAACACAACGTCGTACTTTTTCTTGTCCATCCACTCACGTATATTTTCTTGTGGAGCTGGACATGGAGTGTATGTATATTTTTGGCCATCAGACCATTTACTGTTGCTCATAAAGATTTTATCAACATATGGTTCTAACATTTTGTAATATGCCATTTTGTTGTATCCATCACCAAAAAAATAAGTGATACGAACGTGCGGAAAGGCTTCGCGTATCCAACGTATAAAGCCTACTGACACAATGCTGCCATGTTTAATGCTTCCACCAAAATGAATATGTGTAGGCTGGAAACTTCTAACCTTCTTAGGAATAGTTGCCCATTCTTGATTTTTATTAATTGGAATCACATCAAACTTAGTAACTGCACCTAGCCTCTTAAAAGCCTTATACCAGTAATCATTAGAATTTTGACTCGTGAAATTATCGAAATAGCAAATCTTCATCTCTGGCTCCAAAAATTCATAGCATCAACAATTACATCTAATACTAGGTCTTGATATGTGCGCTTTCTAAGGCTCTCTCGAATAGTAGTTTGTTGCTCTTTTCTCTTTGTTGGATTATCCATATAGAATTCTACCATTCGTACTAGTCCTGCTACATCCTCATATTGAGGAGGAGGGATAGCAAATGTCTCTGCCAAACCTGGATTTATAGAGCATAAGCACATACAATCACTACTTGCGTATATGTCTATAATTCTAATAGGAACAATTCCTCTTGTTGCATACTCTTCTCTGATAGGATATATAGATAGAGGTGCTTGATTATAAAACTCACTGAACTGATTGTTTGGCCAAAATTGTCCAGCTACATGAATATTTTTGTGTAATCTTCCTTTAGTCCAGCCGTATCCAGCTACTACAATTTTATACCCTCTATGGGCTAGTGCAATAATAGCTTTTACACGATAATCCACTTTGGTTCCCATGTAGGCAATATCAAAGGCATACTTACCACCTGGACGATGCTCCTTATTTGTAACAATCCTTAGTGGTTTTGTCACTAAGCCCGTCTCTCCTTTGAAGACTTCTGCATGTCTTGATGTCAAGCTATATATCTTATCAAAGTTTTTTAGACGCTGTACGTGAGTTTTCATTTCACTAGGCCTTGAATACATCCATACAGCTCTAAACTTTCCATTAAGTCTAGTTTTGTATCTTGGACGAGCAAATTCCATACCAGCAAAAACTACTTGGATATCGGCTATCTCTCTAGAAGATGGTGGTAAAGCCTCATGACCTAAAGCTACAATGGCCTTGTTGGTTGCTGTTCGCACCCAGAAGTCATGATTCATTTTCTCGTTGGGATACCCAATCTCTGGTGACAATAT
>SDBT01007612.1_pt1 | contig 17798 bp, 14 predicted proteins | sample 2277101 | NCBI WGS metagenome assembly SDBT01 (sample SAMN10404973, study PRJNA504765) | marine sediment metagenome | isolation source: marine sediment core GS10_PC15, 103 cmbsf | place: Arctic Ocean: Southern Knipovich Ridge | collected 2010 | reverse complement strand
ACTTCGGGTACCCGAGATACTTGATCGCTTCGTCAGGGTCTTTGATGCGAGCGTCCGGGTTCGCCGGGTCCCGCCACGTCTTGTACTCGTCAGGCCAGTTGAAGACACGGAACGTAAGGTCCTTGTGCGCCGACTTCTTGAGGATCTTCTGGGTCTCGTTGACACCTGCGCGGTCCCGGTCCTGTACGACGTGAACCATGCGCAAACCGTAGTTCAACAGACGGGTGAGCGGCTGCACTGATGCGCCGCCGGTCGCCAGCACAATGAAGTCATCCCGCAAGCGGGCAGTCTGCTGGGCAATGCAAGCTAGCGCGTCGAACTCACCCTCGACCACTACGCAGTCTTCGACCATCGACGTATCGTCAATAGACTTCGCGCCAATGAAAGCGCGGTAATGATGCAATCCGTAGAGTCCGCGAAAATCACCCATCTCAGACTCGTACGGGTCATCGACAAAGAAGATGACCTTGTCCTCGCTCGACGGCTTCCGCATCTTGAAGCGACACACCGAGTCGGGCTCGTCGTGGAGCGGGAACACCAGGAACCCGATGAAGTTCTGCCCAACCTGCGCTCCGATGTACGGTGCAAAATAGGTCAAGAACCACTTCAACTCTTCTGAGTCCACGCCGAAGCGATTCGACACGATGCTACGAGGGGGAAAGAGCCCCATCAACTGACTACCAACGATCGTGTGCCAAATACCTAATGGGTCTCCTGCGCACGCGGGCTTCTCTGGGTTCTCCTGCCCTGGACGAATTTCAGACGGCGCGTAGTCGCCCAGATTACGGGCAATGAGGTATTCCACTGCCGTAGACGTCCAACCAAGCCCTGCCTCGTCGAGCTTTGGGTACGCGCCAATCGCATTGAAAAGTAACTCACCAAAGAACTTGGTGAAGGTGCGCTTGTAGTTCTGCTGGATCGAGTGGTCGCGAACCTTCTCGTACAGGGCATCAGGGATCGCGGCCTTGAGCCCGAACCGCTTACGGAGGTATTGAATTGCTTCCCCGACGTTAGGGGGAGTGCCTCGCTCTGCCTGCAACGCAGCAACGAACGTGATGGGGTTGACCCAAGTCTTGTGGCAGGCGCCGAAGCACTTGGCGATCCCTTTGTGAGGGGTGATGACGAACGAGGGCGTTTCTTCTTCGTGAAACGGGCAACACCCTTTGATATTCCCTTTCCCGTGCCACCCTGAATCAGGCTTCAGCTCCGTTGCAATGGATAACCAATCCCCTTGGCTCAGCTCTCGCCAAATCCCGCGGAGCTTGTTGAAAAGGATCTTCTTCTCAGCTTTTGTGCCTCTAGGCGCCACCAGTCAACTCCTGATACGGCTTACAGACTTGTCGAAAATCGCACCACTTACATGGCCAAGATGCTCGGGGCTTAGCAGAGAAAGGTTCGACTAGGTTCTCTGCGACATCGTTGAGATGTCCAAATAACCAAGGAGTGTAGATAGCCGAAATGCTCACCAAAGGAATGTAGTCGAGCCACTGCAAACGGAGGTCCTCCTTACCTTGGAGGAAATTGATGCCACAGCGAACCCCCTGTACGTCTAGGTTATGCGCGGCGAGCACAGCGTACGAATAGAGCTGGTGCTTTTTCGATAAGTCTCTGCTGATCTCACGCGCGACACCCGACTTGTGATCGAGCACGAACAAATCCTTATTCGGTGTCAATGCACAGAGGTCGAGTTTCCCGCGGAAATAGACGTCATCCGCGAAGAAGCCAGTAGGCTCACCCTTGGCGGTGATCCCCCAAGCGACTTCACGCAAAATCTCCGTGATGTGCTCTCGTTTACAGAACACTTCGAAGCGCTGCAAGAAGGCTTCTATAGCGTCGTTCAGGGTACGGAGATCGTCACACTCTTGTCCTGTGAGCGGCGTTTTTGCCAACGCGATTGTCTGTGCTACGACCGCAGACACACCGTCAACGCGATGTTCGAGCACGGTGTGTGCCGCCAGGCCAACCTTATTCCCCGACGACGTAATGCCCCCCTCCGTCTTCGTGATGTATTTGTGCTTGAATTGCGCAGGACACGTACTCGCTGTACCCGCTTTCGAAATCGACCAAGGCCCGTGTCGTGCTGCTAGCGGCGAAATATCGAATACCAAAAGAAACCCCCGTGAGAAAGGTCCAGCTCTTCGTCGAACGCGAATAGAGGGCCAATCCATTCGTCCTCGACGAAAAGCTGGACGGACCAGCTTTCTGTGGGACCGGGTTTATGTCTCAGGTCCCCTCGACAACAACTGTATTGCGCGGGTAAACACCAACCGTGCTACATGGGTTTCGATGCGGTTCGCGCCGACGAATTGTCCGGTGTGGACAAATCCGGCTCGGCCTCGTCGAGTCCTGCAGTAAGTGCGGATTCCGATACCGCTGCTTCCATCTGTGCCGCCTGCAGAGGCGCGGAGGCGATGCGCTTGTAGAAGTCCCCAAGGCCCCACTTCCGCTCCGCCTCGTACAGCTCCTGGAGCGCGCGGGCGATCTTGTGGACCTCCGGAGGATTGTCGCGCCCCGTTGGCTCGATCTTGGCGATCCAGTAGGTCCCCAGGTCACCCGTCTTCTTCTCGGTGGAGAGCAGGTAGATCTGCGTCCATGGGGCTGGGTGGGCTTTAGCCAAGGCGATCAGGGCCTGCCCAGCACTGCGACTCGTTTTGCTGAACCGACTGACGTAGATCTGGGACATGTCCGCGGACAACAGCGCAACGACGATCTGCGAATTGCAGTCGGTTTTCTCCTGCTGCCCCTTGCCTCCGCGTTGCTTCCCAAAAGGAAGGTACGGACAGTCTCCACAAATACCAAACTGGCCCCCCACCTTGCCATCCGGCGACTGACAAACAGGGTTTCGCTGACCTTGTTCGAAATTCACGAACTCTTCGTGGAAATAGAAAGGAACGAACGCGAACGGAACCTCGAGAAGCTGTCCCGACGTGCTGTAGAGATCCCCTGGCTTCGAACTCTCGGGCTTCTTGGGATCGTTGCTGGTCGGCTGGTGAATCATGACCTGCGGAGGCGCCCAAGTCGTACTAACTTCCTCCATACCCGGCTTGGCTGGATTCGCCAGCTCCACGAGCACCCGCACCTGTTCACGAACCTCCGGGGTTAGCTCAGAGTCATCGACGAGGTCCGTCAACGCCCCGCGCTTTTTGGCTGTACGTGCAACCATCACACACATCTCGCCGTCGTCCGCGACCACAATTCCCATGGACTCGAGACGTTCGATGACTGTGGGGGGCTCTGACTCGGGAGCCACCGCCAGGGCTTCCGTCGGGACTTCCGTCGAGGGTGTTTCGGTAGTCGTGGCGTCAATCACCGGGGGTGCTTCGGGCTTCTTGCTGTTCGTCTTCTTGTCTGTCGTCTTCTTGTCGGACTTTGCCATTGCGTTATTCCTTATTTCTTATTGTTGATTGTTATTGTTTTCCAATCACCACGTAACCTTGATTGGTGGCTCATCCTAAGCCCCACGAAACCCGTGTAGCAAGCGATTTTTTCACGTGAATCTGCGTAAACTGCAGATTCGTTTTTCACGTTCAAAACCCCCTGATTTTCGGTCCCGGGAAAGGCGCTGAGTAAACTGCGTAAAGAACACTTGTTGCTCCTTACGCGCGAGGCTGTTACCGTCGACGCACATGGACACGCACGTAGCACACAGCGCAACGCTTTACTTCGGGGATATTGCCAAAACAATACCTATCGTCGACAAACGCAAAGAACGTCGGCTAATCAGTCGCTGGCAACGTAAAAAAGACCTCACGGCCCGCGACACGTTAGTACAATCACATCTACGCTTCGTCGTAACACTGGCGCGAAAACGGTCCCGTGACCCTGATCGACTGCCAGATTTGATCGCAGCCGGAAACTTGGGCCTTATCAAAGCGGTCGACAAATACGACCTCAAACGAAGGCCCGCTCCTCGCTTCTTGACCTACGCTGGTTGGTGGATTCAGAAAGAGATCGCGGATGAGGACTATGCGACCTCTTCCCTTGTCCACGTTCCAACACACCGACAAAAAGCGCAGCGTCGCCGCGCTAAAGAGTTCCAACGCTTACTCGTGTTTTATGGCCCCGACAGCCCTGAGATCCGTAAATTGGACCCCGGGGCACCGGAAGGCACGACCATAGCCATCGATGACTTACGGGAGTCAGCGGACGACGACCCAAACAACACGCCAGCCGTCTACAACACAAGGTGTTCCAACCACCTGCTACGGCGGATCGTCGGACAATTACCACCTCGCGAACAAACAGTGCTGAATCTCTACTTCGGTACCAAAGATGATCCACGAAACCTCGTGCAAATCGCAGCTATCCTCGGGATGTGTCCGGAGCGTGTACGCCAGATCAAAATCAGCGGCGTACACCTCCTCCGGGACATCCTCGAAACGCGGGCTATCCGGGCCCCGCACGACGTTTACTAGTCGCTGGCACTCTTCATGCCGTCGCTGATGGCGGCGTCGACGTAACCTTTGAGCCACCGGAGGATGTCATCCTCTGTAGCTCCGGGTTCCTTCAACTTCGATACGATGAAGTCGGCCTCTAACACAGTGTGCTTGACGAGATGGCCCTTCTTCAACGACACCAAAGTGATATCGTCTGACATGAGATCGATGCTCATCAACGCAACGGGCTTCGGACCCTTTTTCGCAAGGACCTGTACAGCAGTAAAATCCAAGGGCTGGAATGCCCAAACACCGGTGTGCTGGAGTGCCCCGTAAACCCCGAACGGGTCGATAGGAGCCTGCCCTATAAGGGAGAGCAGGACCTCTTCGTTCAGCAGGGAAAGGCGCCGTAATCGGCGCAGATTCTCGATTGCGGAAGGCGGCACGAGTCCCTTGATGTGCAGAACAACGTCCGCCTCATCGAGGTCCTCTGCCGCCGCCACATACGTCTCAAGCGAAAGCGGAACGCTCACAGCGTCTCACGCGCTCCGAGAAAGAACTCGACTACGTTGATCTTGATCTTGGTAGTAGCCACCGTCGCTTCACTTGACTGCGGATTGTTGGCCCGCTGCACGAGGATACCGTACTGCTCTAGTGCAGCTTTCCGGGAACGCATCTTGATCTCGACATCCCCGAGAATTTCCTTGGCTGCTGCAATCTTATCCGCGTCGTACTCCGGCTCTCCGTTGGAGCCCTTGCGCGACCGGGTTTTCTTGAGCCCGAGAGCCTTCTTGTGTTTGTCCGCCTCCTCCTTGATAGCCTGAACAGACACCTTCTCCCCTTTGGCCATCTTCTCCGTGACCGTCTGCAAAATCTCCTTCTGCTTGGCCGGCGGTAGGGTGGACATCTCTCGAACATGAGTCGCGGTAATGGTTCCCGCCGCGACAGCTTCTTGGAGTTCCGGGGCGACGCGCAGAAGAGCCAGGTGCTGCGACACGTACGGCTCACTACGACAGATTATCTTGGCCGCTTGTGCCTGGGTGAGCTTACCCACCTCCATGATCTTCATGATGCCCCGCGCGACCTCGAGCGGTTCCAGGTCTTCCCGTTGGAGGTTCTCGAGCAGGTTGACGAGCATGCTGGCGTCCGCGTTACATTTCTTCAGCTTGATCTCGACCTGTCGGAACTTGCTGCTCCTCTCTTTGATCAGGCCAATAGCCCGATAACGCCGTTCCCCCGCGATGAGGAAATAACGACGCCTCTTCCCCTTCTTCGACGGACCTCCTTCACGCACAATAAGTGGTTGAAGAAGTCCGTGCTCTTCGATGGACGCGGCCAACTCTTTCAACCGGTCCAACATTCCCATTTCGTCGGCGTTGAGAACCTTCTTCAACGCCACGGATGACTTGAGTGTGCTCAATCCGGTCTCGGGCGTATCGAACGCCTTTTGTACAAATCTCCGGAAACTCTCGCGACTGTTGAAGTCGTCACCGATAACAACATCCGAATAGGCGACGAGCTGTCTGATATCACTCATGTAGATTCTCCGACTCCTCTACCAACAAGTCATAGAGAACATCCAGCTTCTGTTGGAGCCTCTTAGCGTCGGCAGTATTAGGGCTGTCATGGAGTTGCCGTTTCAACTCCTTAATGCGTCGTCGCAATCCGGGGGTATTCGCCTCAACGGCCTGCGACGATGAGTCGTTGTCGGCATGGTGAGCAATGGCGTCTAGGGCGCCCGCGATACGGGTAGCTGATGGTTTCCCTGTAGCCACAACTGGCAACAACTGCGAAATGACCTCTGCCACCGTCCGAATGCGCTGTCTTGTCACAAACCTCCGGCGCCGATAGAGAATCTTCTCGACTATGTTTCGACCCAACTAACCCTCCTGTACGTGCTCGAGCACGTGTTCCTTGTTGATGTTTTGGAATTCTATCTGCTCAAGAGACCGCCCCTCGAGCAATTGACCTACCGCATGATAGAACTCCACCGCCACATCCTGCACTGATGAATCCGGATCGTTGTAGACTGCGAGCCATAGGGCACGAATGCCCGCGAGACGGTGAACAATATCCCCCGTCACTTTCAGACTGAGACCGCTACGAACACTCCCCTTACGCGGCGCCATTATTTCTCGAAGGGCTTAGTACCGTGAACGGGGCATTTGGAAACATTGGCATCACCTTCCAAAGCTTTCTTACACAGCGGACACTCCGGATCCTTCTTCGATTTGTCCTCTGCCTCTTTGGGCGGCTCTTCCGTGACAACGCCATACTTCTCCATAGCAGGCCTCTCTTTCCGCAGGAAAGAGGACGCTCCGTGACGCCCTCTTCAACGACTCTCTAACGCAAGGAAACCTTCTGCTTCCGTTCAATCAGGTTTCCCTTGATGACCTTGTAGACCTCCGGAACGTCCTCGCCACCGTTCAGAAATAGCTCCGCGTCGCGTGCGTTCTCGAACTCACGGATCTCGCCGACCACGATGAAAATGGACTTCTTCAGCCGCTTGGGCTTCTCGTCCTCCGTTGTGGTAGCGGACGGCGTAACAGCGGGCGACGAGTTACCATCAGCGGGCGGTGTATTCTCGTTCGTGCCGTCAGTCGTCACAGTCTCCTTGTCGTTCTTGGCGTCCCTGCTGGCCGCCTGAGCGTCCTTGGCCGCCTGAGCGTCCTTGGCCGCCTGAGCGTCCTTGGCCTTCTTGACTGCGGCCTTCGTGTCTCTAGCTGTCTGTGTCGAAGCGGGAGGGGTCATGTTGTTTTCTTCTCCTGGGTTCCTACTTTTTTCCGCGGCAATAGCGATGCATCGAACACCATTTCTCCGAGCACCACCAACAAGACGGGTCACACTTCGGAAAGTGCCCCAACGCGATCGTCTTTGCGACGTCGCCCATGACGTTAACGCCGTGCTGCACGTCAGCGTTCGTCATCACGCTCGTCAGCGCTTCGTAGCGCGGACGCGGCACCTTGGCACGACCTTTCACCACCTGGTCGACCTGGATGTCCGGAACATGCTCGACGCCCGCGTAGAGCATGAACTGAAGGCTATTTTTGATCTTGTCCTCGTTCCACTTGTTCGTCACGACCTTCAAATCGTGAAGACGAAGCGGCTTCGAGATAGCAGGTTCCTTAATGATACGCACTCCCGCTTCTTTCTGCTGCACGAGTACCGGTGCGACTTTCTCACGGATGTCCTGGTACTCCTGCTCGTTGAGTGCCTGAACCTGAACAGAATCAATTCGTCCGAGTACAGGGAGGGCCAATTTCACGCCGTCCCACGTTTCCGTCTGTATGACGGTCGAGAACGTTTTTTCAACGTTAACGGGCATCGAAGTCGCACCAGCCTCCTGATGGAAGATTCTCGTGCAATGAATCCCCAGGTCCTTCACCTGCTCTTGAGTCTGCCCCTCCCAGTCCTCAATCAAAGGAATTTGCTGGTTGAACGTATCGGAGTATACATCTGTCGCCACTTCGAGCGGCGGTAACACCCCCGTAAAGAGCAACTCCCTAAGGAGATGCTCTACGGCACGATGTACTTGAATGCCTTGGAACATTCGGGCCGACGTCATCGGCTTCAGCCCCTCTACGTAACGGAGAAACCACGAGTACGGGCATTTGAGAACCATGGTCGCCTGGGACACCGAGAGGTATCCTTGCGGAAGAATATCTGTCAACTCCGGTCCGAAGTCCTCTGGGACAGGGATCGCGGGGTCGAGCGCCTCTTCTATCTCTTCCATTCCAGGTGTTGACATTAACTAATCCTCTGGGAAGTCACTTGACTCCTGCATTCGATCACTGATTTCCAGCGGTCGAGGTGGGCGTGATTCGAATTTACCTGGTTGCGTCATCACAAGCTGTTTTGACGCTCCCAAGACGCTGCCCATTTTCACAGCTTCCTCTGCTGCAGTTGGGAGTTGTTCCGGAGTCTTCTCTGCCGATTGATCGACAGAAGGGTCAGGAGAAGGCACCTCTTCCGGCGCCTCATCTTCGGTATCCACTTGAATAGTGACTTGGAGGGCTCCTTTATATACGAGCGTCGTACCCTGTCTCACACGAATACCTTGCGCTCGCATGTCTTTCTGGAGGAGGCGCAAAATGTCCTTTTTCTCGTAGGTGACAGTGATTTTCACAATCCCTCCTTAACCTCTACGAACTGCGCCCTCAAAACCGGACGCGACATATTGCGTTGGTACTTACACGCCCGATCGAACAAAACAACGCCGTTCGCAAGGCACGAGATACTGCGGTCACAAAACATGCACGCGAGCTGGGACGCTAACACCTGGTCCACATCCACTTTGTTATCGAGCAAACGCACAATCGCCGGGTCCACTGTCTGTTTACCTAGTAATCGCCAAACTGTCACGTTCTTTGTTTGCCCAATTCGGTAGTTTCTGTCTAAACTCTGGAGGTAAGATCCCAGCGAATAAGGGAGCGAGTAGTAAACCATGTACGCCGCTGCATTCAACGTGATTCCAACGCCTGTCGAGACCTGCGCCAGATAAACGCGTGTATCTTCGTCTTCGTCGAATTGGTCAGCCAACAACTGAACCTTGCTCCCCGTACTGCCGTCGACACGGACATATCCAATGTCCATCTTCTCAAGGCGCTCTCCGATGATGTCCAACTCTTTCCGGTAGTAACCCCAAACGATAACCTTGTTCGGAGGATCGACGAGAACACTGTCGAGTAGCTCTACAAGAGCCTCCAACTTAGGATTCTTGTCGAAAACTGTGACCTGGTCCTCGAGCCGTGCAGTAGCAACAGCGCATGCAGGGGTCCCTGGTTTGATTCCATTGGGAACACACACAAACTTATGGGGACACCCGCCCTCTTCAACATTGTCACAGAGGGCAAGAGTTTCGTTAGTAATGAGAAATCCGGAGGAGATCTGAAGCAGCTTATTCAACAAAACTGCCGCATGGGGAAGCACCGAATCCGGCGGTAGTGCGTCAGTGATGGAATGGGCACCGCCGAGAGCTGCGATAAGCGTCACCACATCCACCCCCATCTCTGCCACGAGCTGATTGTAGAGAATACTCTGGTGTCGGGACATCTCGAATTCGTGATTGATCAACGTCTGTGGCGGCAAGTCCAAGCACTCTTCCTTGGTTTTACGAATCGCCAGAAGACCAGTCCTAGCATTCAACATATCCAAGTTCTTGTACCCCAGAACCACGTGTGAATTCGGACCTGCGAAGTTGAGAAACTTTCGCTTGTACTTGTAGTAGGGCTCTGGCATGAAACAGTCGCCTAAAAACCGATATTGACCGTAGAGGTCCAAAGGACTACCCAGCGTCGGAGTGCCAGTCATGATAATCTTGCGCGACGCTTTTTGACCAATCTCATGCGCAGCTCTCGTCACGCCAGTGCCCCACGTTTTAATGCGGTGACTTTCGTCCGCAACAACCGTCCTGTACGGCACCTCCCGGTGAATGAGGTCTACGAAATTGCGCGCCGTATCAAACGTCACCAAAAGAATGTCGTATTCTCCTCGTGCTGCCGCCTCAATAACTGCACGTTTCTTCTTCGGTGTCCCAAGGACCGCACCCCAGCTCAGCTCCCCACCCCCGTGCTGATCGATCTGACGCCCCCAGTTGAGAATAGTCACCAAAGGCCCAAGAATAATTGCAGGACTCTTGTGCCCCAGAAAGTGCAGCAAACGCAGCAAATCGATGACGATCTTCGACTTACCCAACCCCGCGGCGTAGAACAGAGCCGCACGGAGATAGAAATAGATGTGGCACAACCCCTCGACCTGGTGGTCATAGGGCTTCGTCACGTACTCAAACCCATCGGGGAGCGCTCGCTCCTGCTTACGCCGTTCCGTGTCGTCGAGCCCCGTCAAATAACGCTGGACCGCGTCCGAAAACTCAAAGTGAATGTGCTCAGCAAACCCCTGCTCGAGGTCCGCAATCACCGATCTTGCAGCTGGCAAAAAGGCCGGGTACATCCAAAGACGTTGTTCACCGTTCCAAATAGCCCCGAACGGGCGTCCAAACTCGGCCGATTGCTCCGAGATTGTAAAAACAGGAACGCCATTGCTCGCACGTCCCAAACGGACCATCACATTCATCGTCTCTCCTCGACTACAACGAGCGCTAAGATGTACCATAGCACCCGGGTCATGGGCTACGGGATAAACATCCCAACCCAACTTCACTTCAAAACTGACTAGACGTGGCCAAACGCAGCTCTGGCCTACAATACGTGAACAAAGGCGGAACAAATTATGCCGGACCCAGCTCGCGACCCAACCATCGCAGATATGTTGTCCCCGACCAGCTCCCACGGCTCGCCGTTGTTCGATTTCCTAACGGCGTTCGCCCCCAGGAAACTGAAGGACCTGTTCCGCCTTTGCGAGTATCTCTACTTCAATTGCTCGCAAATCTACGCGGCACTCCAGAAGTTCTGCACTTATCCTATCACTGACATCATCTACGACACGACCAACGAGTCACTGAAAGCGAAGTGGAAAAAGCTCCACGAAAAAGTACTGAAAACCAAACGGCGTCTTTACCAAGCTGCCGTCGACAAATTCGTCTATGGCAACTTTTTCGCCTCCCTCTACACCCCCTTCGTGCGCTTTCTAAAGTGCCCCAAGTGCGAACACCTCACGAACATCACCGCCGTCGATTACAAATACAAGCCGAAGAAGCTCATCTTCAACTACACCTGCCCCAACTGCAACAGCACAGTAGATGGTGAAATTCACGACCGCCGTCTGACCCGCGCCGACAAAGTTGCCATCATCCGATGGGACCCGAAACTCATCGATATCGACTACAACCCCATCACAGACCACAGCGAGTACTTCTGGACAATCCCAAAAGAGATCAAAGAACGCGTCACCAAAGGCAACAAGCACCTCATCAACACACTCCCCGTCGAATTCCTGAAAGCCATCCGCGACGACAAAATCTTCAAGTTCGCCGAGGGTATGATATTCCACATGAAGATGGACGCGCCCGCCGGCATCGAAGCCCAGTGGGGCTTTCCACCGCTAGCGTCGACTATCAAACTCTTCTTCTACGCAGCTGTTCTGCGTAAGGCCAACGAAGCCATCGCACTTGACTACGTCGTTCCCTTCCGCATCATCTCGCCGAAGCAGGCATCCTCTGATGGCGACCCTGTCCAGCGGATCTCTCTCAACAAATGGGCCGGGGAGATGAAGACGAACATCAAACGGTGGCGTCGCGACCCCCTCCACATCATGTGGTCACCCATCCCCGCAGAGATCACTCACCTCGGTGGTCAAGCCCGCGCCCTCATGACCCTCGGTGAAGTCCAGGCAGCAGAAGACAATATCATCGCGGCACTCGGACTACCTAAGGAGTTCCTCTACGGCGGCTTCAGTGCTACGGGAGCCAGCATCCAACTCCGTATCCTCGAAAATCAACTCCTCCATCAGACCGGCGACTTGAATGATTTCCTTCAGTGGATCACTGACAAGATGGCCAAGATGCTCGGGTGGGCCTCAGTCGAAACAGAACTCGCACCGTTCAAATTCATCGACGACGTACAGCAAAAGACGTTGCTCATCCAACTCAACCAGTCTGATCCCGAAGGACCGTGGGTCTCAAAAACCACACTCGGCGAAGCCTTCGATATCGACCCGGCGGAAGAACGGCAAAAACGAGAACAGGAAACACTCGACGAAGTCCGTTCCCAACAAAAACTGCAGGTCGAAATTACGAAACTCCAAAACAACCTGGCGGCACAAGTCCAGGCGCAGTCCGCGACAGGACAGCAGGGGCTGCAGTACGACCAGCAAGCCGTTATCGGAGAAGCGGACCTACTGGTACAACAATTCATGGGCCTCGACCCCGGCAGTCGGCGATCGCAGATGCATGCCTTACAAGTAGAAGACTACATCATGTATTCCGTCGTGCGTTCTCGCATGGAAGACGAACAAACAGCGATGAACCATCAAGCTGTGACTGATGCACGAACAAACGCGGGTATGGACGGAACAGGCGGCGGCGGCGAAATGCCTCCGGGCCAATAGCAATTGCGCAATAACCCCACTTCGATAAGATGAAACCATGGGCAAATCTGACGCTCCCCCCTCATTTGCAGACCTAATCGCGCAGGCACAGAAGACGCCTCCAGCCAACGGACTAGGTTTCGATGTCTCGAGTCCCTTTCCGTTGCCACTCCCCGACGATCACCAGGTCAGAAACCTAGACGAGGAGGAAGACCCAGCCAAAGCACCAGGCATTCCAAAGTACAACTACGAGGCGCACGTCGACTACTACACGATGCCAACGGACAAGGCCCAGTACGAGGCCACCCTGAATACGATCCTCAACGGACTCGCAATCTTGCGCTACGAAGACCGCCACTTCACAAAAGAGGGAGATTGCATCGTCGTAATTTGCTACCTCACGTACCAACCCCCTCCAGAAAGAGACGAAGACGAAGACGAGGAAGAGGAACGACGACGACGACGAGAACACTAGATCTCTTCGATGTCTCCTTGTACCAAAAAAACACTCCCAGCTTAGAGGGACCTGATGCCCAAAAACAAAGACCTAACGCCTGTACTGATGGACTCGCTCACACGGCGGGAAAACATTCGGCGTAAAACGCTCGAGGGTCTCGAGGAATCCTTCCCTCTTCAAACCAGAAACTTCTCTATCTCCATCAAGAACCCACGCGTGGAAGAAAAAGAATATTCTTCTCGCCAACAAAAAGACGCTCTACTTGCAGGAAAAACACTATCAGAGCGCGTACGGGGAGACCTCATCGTCAAAGACGCTAAGGGAAAAACCATCAACGAAGCCAAAAATTTCACGCTGATGCAACTTCCCTACTTCACTCCCCGTCACACCTTCATCGTCGACGGCACAGAGTACAATGTCGCGAATCAAATCCGTACAAAACCCGGCGTCTATACACGTCGCCGAGGTAACGAAGAACTCGAAGCAACTTTCAACCTCGCCAAAGGTTCAAACTTTCGCGTTCTCATGGATCCTGCTAAAGGGCACCTGTACGCCCAGCCCACAAGTAGCGCTTCTCGCGTCCCTCTTTACCCTGTGTTACGCGCACTAGGCATACCCCACAAAGACATCGCTAACCACTGGGGATCTACGGTTGCCGAAACCAATCGTGAAGCGTTCAAAAAACCCGAACGCCATGTGGAGAAATTCTATAGAAGCTTCATCCACCCCTTTCAACAAAAACACACGACTCAAGAGGACAAAATTCGAGCGCTACACGAATACCTCGACAAAACCAAAATGTCCCCCGAGGTCACCAAGCGTACTCTCGGCACGGCATACGACAAAGCGTCCCCTCTCGCAATCCTTGCTGCGTCCGGAAAACTCCTCGATGTTCATCGCGACGCGAAAGATACCGATGACCGCGACTCTCTCGAATTCAAAACGTTTCACTCTGTAGACGACTTCATCAAAGAGCGCCTCAGTCTCGACGCCCGTAGCATAAAGGCGAAACTCGGACTAAAGCTCGATGCTCACAGGGGCGACATACGAAAAGCACTCCCACCCGCTCCGTTCACGCGTTCCATCCATTCATTCCTGGTCAAGTCTGCACTCTCCTCGGTCCCAATGCAGATCAACCCCATGGAACTGATGGATTCAGCCGTTCGTATCACGTCGCTAGGTGAAGGTGCCATTGCTTCAGAGCGTGCAATCCCCCTCGAAGCCAGAAACCTGCACCCCACACACTTTGGTGTCATGGACCCGGTACGGACACCCGAGTGTCACGACGCATTAACGGAAGTTTTTACTGCGGAAGGATGGAAACCGTGGCCCGAGGTCACTTATGAAGACCTGCTCGCGTGTCGTATCAAAGGACGTCTCGAATTCCATACACCGTCAAACCTTATTGCTACCCCGTACCAAGGCCCTATGTATGGTGTAACAACAGGTAAGATTTCTTACCTGGTAACACCAAACCACCGTCTCTGGAGTCGACCCGTCGATGGGAATCCGTCATGGCGCATCTACAGAGCTGATGACGTTCACGGAAAACCGCGAGAATTCGAAACAGCACACAACGCTTACCGGGGGAAAGACGTAGCAACATTTCAACTCCCCACAGTACAAGGCCTCCCAAAAAACGAATATCCAGACCACGGCGGACACCTTGTAGATAACACCATCAATGTCGACCCTATTCCAATGCCTCTGTGGGCCTCGTTTATGGGTTGGTACTTGTCTGAAGGCTGCTCCGTATACGACGAGAACACTCCCACGTACCACGCTGTGATCACACAAAGCCGTGAAGCGAATCCTGAAAAATGCGACATCATTGAAGCCCTCCTGCGGCATCTTCCTTTCGCTTGGTCGTACACCGGAAAAGCTTTCGTCATCGGCGTGAAACAGCTTGCGTCGTATCTCAGCGCCTTTGGATTAAGTGACAGTAAATATATCCCTTCGTACTTTTTTGACGCTTCAATTGAAGTCCGTGAAAATCTACTTGAAGCACTGTTACTCGGAGACGGGCGCATTGGTTGTAAGCGTGCAACAGGAAAATCATATCGACAGCGCGTCATGTGCACCACGAGCCCACAGCTCGCAATAGACGTAGAACGTCTCGCAATCTCGCTGGGGTACCCTACCCGCACGGCACGTTACATAGATAAACGAGAAGAGCGCTACCTCCCTGTCTATGAAATACGCCTCCTCTGCAAATACCGACGACAAGCATTTCACCAAAAAGGGCATTACCGTATCGAACAGTACGACGGCTTAGTATATTGCGCTGAAGTTCCTGGAAATCTTCTTTACACGCGAAGAGGTGATTACGTACCACTCTGGTCAGGCAACTCTTTCAAAGCAGGCATCGATATCCGTTCAGCAATGACCACGCGTCGTGATGAAGAGGGCAACCTCTACGCAATGCTCCGCAACGTAAAAACGGGGCGTCGTGTTCCTCTCAAGGCCGCTGACCTCGCCAAAGCCATCGTCGCTTTCCCTGGAGAACAAATCGAAAAGGGCCGCATCGTGGACGTCATGCGAAATGGCAACGTTGAACGTATCGGAGCGGGACACGTCACCCATCAAATCGATCACGCCTCAGACCTCTATAGTCCGACGACTAACCTGTTACCGCTCATCAACGGGATGCAGGGAAATCGCGCTCTCATGGCGTCAAAACAACAGTCCCAAGCACTTTCCCTCGTAAACCGGGAAGCGCCTCTTGTTCAAGTGCGCTCATGGAACCCCCGAACATCCGTGGAACAAGAAATGGTCTCCCGCATCGTTCCAACGGCACCCATTGCAGGCACCATCGAAAAGATCGATCAGGACTACATCTACCTGCGCCCGACAACAACGAAACAAGGCGCCGCCGACGAAGACACCTTCTACAAACGCGGTTCTTATGAGGAAGACGACGAATTCTACACCGACTTCCTCAAGCTCGCCGACAGTGACGGCCTTTTGCGACTGCACTACGACACCGACTTCCCCCTCGCCGCCAAATCGTACTTGCATAACAATCTCAAGGTGAAAGCAGGAGACAAAGTCCGTGCAGGACAACATCTTGCTGACTCCAACTACACCAAAGACGGCACGCTTGCTCTCGGCACAAATTTGAGTGTCGCTTACATGCCGTACCGTGGCCTCAATACAAACGACGGCCTCGTCGTCTCAGAGGGCGCCGCAAAACGTCTCGTCTCCGAGCACATGTACAAGTACATCATGCAGCTCGACGGCGATGTGACTGCCAAACGAGACAAACACCGCGCCTACTTCGGGAGCCGATACTCCGCACAACAATACGGTCAACTCGACGACAATGGCGTAGTCAAAAAAGGAACAGTTGTACAGCCACACGATCCGCTCATCGTCGCGGTACGTGAAAACAAAGCCACCGGGAACGCGGTACTTCTTGGGCGCCTTTCCAAGTCCCTAGTGAAACCCTACATTGAAGAAGTCGAAATCTGGGATCATGACCGCCCCGGCACGATCATCGATGTCGTCAAAACGACTCGTCGCATCACGGTAACAGTCAAAACAGAAGAGGTTCTTGGTGTTGGCGATAAGCTCAGCGGGCGCTACGGAAACAAAGGCGTCATCGCCAAAATTGTCCCCGACCACAAAATGATCCAGGACGAAAAAGGCAAACCTATTGACCTCCTTTTCACGTCTGCTGGTGTCGTCTCACGCATCAACCCCGCGCAAATTGTGGAAGCCGCACTAGGTAAAGTAGCCGACTATACGGGCAAGCCGGTCATACTTGACCAGTTCGCACCGCACGACAATGTCGAACACGCCAAACAGCTACTCAAAAAACACAATCTCACCGACAAAGAAACTGTATTCGACCCCGAGACACAGAAGAAAATTCCCGGAGTTTTCGTCGGAAAGAGCTACATCCTCAAGCTATTCAAGACGACAGATTCCAACTGGGCCGCCCACGGAGCCGAACGATACGATTTCAATCAACAACCCGCTCGAGGTGGGGCAGATGGCGCCAAGGCTCTCGGCAAGATGGAGTTCGACGGACTTGTTGCCCACAATGCGCGGAACGTCCTACGAGAAGCCGCCTCAATCAAAGGACAACGTAACGACGAATTCTGGCGAGCGGTGCAACTCGGACTTCCGACGCCCGCCCCGCAGACGAACTTCGCATACAACAAATTCCTCACGGCGCTCGAAGGCGCTGGCATCAAAGTCAACAAACAGGGAAGTCGCCTGGCACTCGGTCCCCTCACTGACCAAGACATCACCAAGATGTCCGCTGGGGTTCTGCGTTCTCCGCAAAAACTACTCCGCGCTAAGGACCTCAAGCCCGAGACAGGGGGCCTTTTCGACCCTGCAGTCACAGGAGGCACGAACGGAACAAAATGGTCTCACGTTGATCTACACGAACCCATCGTAAACCCCGTCTTTGCGGAACCTGTTCGTCGTCTACTCAGTCTCACGAAGAGAGAATTCACTGAGCTTCACGGGAAACACGGAGGCGCCCATTTCAAACGAGAACTGAAAAAGATCAACGTCGACAGCAAACTCAAAGATTTGCATACAAGTACGAAAACCCTCCGTGGAACAAAGCTCGATGACGCAGTCAAACAAATCAAATATCTGAGTGCGCTCAAAGAACAAAATCTCCGACCACAGAACGCTTATGTGTTGTCCAAGATCCCTGTGACGCCTCCCATCATCCGCCCCGTGCTACCTCTCAAAGACGGACGTCTTCAAATCGGGGACGCGAATCTGCTCTACCGTGACGCATTCCTAGCCAACAAACAGCTCGGGTTAGTGAAATCGATATTGCCCTCTGACGAGCTAAGACAACCTCGCAACCATCTCTTCGAGGCGATCGGTGCTGTCTTCGGTACCCACGCTCCTGTGAGTCCTACGAGCAAGAAACGCGGAGCAAAGGGCTACCTCAACCTCATCTCAGGCACACGTCCAGGAAGCGGCTTCTTTCAATCCAAGTTGATGAAACGACA
>SDBT01007611.1_pt1 | contig 17798 bp, 17 predicted proteins | sample 2277101 | NCBI WGS metagenome assembly SDBT01 (sample SAMN10404973, study PRJNA504765) | marine sediment metagenome | isolation source: marine sediment core GS10_PC15, 103 cmbsf | place: Arctic Ocean: Southern Knipovich Ridge | collected 2010 | reverse complement strand
TGGCAGCGCGTGCATCCACAGCGATCATATCACTGCCCGCGATGATGGTTCTGGTGAGGATCGTATCGCCGATGTTGCCTCCGGACGGTCCATTGCGTGCCAGTATGCGGTATCCATCGGCGACAGTGAGCCCGGGTTTGAAAAAGGCGGCCAAATCGGAGATGGTTTGATTAAGCCGCAGGTGGAGCAGTTCTCGGATGCCTCCGCACAGACCCAGCAGGTTCTTCGTGCCGGCCGTGACGCGGGTCAGAGAGTGGTGCTTGACTACCGGCACGTTGATGATCACGTCCGCATCCAGGGCGCCTTTGAACACCGGCCATTTTCCCAGTGCCCGGCCCCCTAAATCAACCTTGATAAACTCGTCTTTGCTGTTTAGCAAAAGCTCACCGCCAGCAGACCGGGTGGCGGCCGCGATCCCACTGAGCCGGAATGATTTCTCGTAGTCATGCAGGGTATGGTCGGCGACCATTACCCGGGCAGCACCGGCCTCGCGGCACATGGCAATGATCGTTCCCACGACCGCGGGATTGGTATTCGCAGCCTGCTCGGGAGTGCGCTCGAAGCTCGCGTTGGGCTTGACCAGCACGGTGGCTCCCGGCCTGACGAACCGTTCCACGCCGCCGACGGCCTTTACAGCGGCGCGAGTAGCCTGGGAGGGGTCATCGCCCCGCACCACCGCCAGATCGGTAAAGGGATCGGTAAGTACTTGCGGACCGATGATGGCCATACTCAGCCCGCTGGCCACCGATCGGATGATAAAATCCTTTCTTGTAATCGGTTTCATTTACCTCTTATTGTAGGTCTTCAAAGCATTTTAGACACTTTGAACAAAAACTAAGAGACACATTTCACATTTCCAAGGTTTAATTCACGCCTCATTCGAAGCGTCCTCTGCTTGATTATTTCACGCCGATCCGGGTCATCATATTTCCGCCGGGTCCTGCGCTTGATCTCCCGGACCACTGATTCAGACTTCTTCTCTGCCATTTCAAGACTCCTCTGCTAACTGGTTCAACTTAGCAAAAGTGTCTCTTAAGATTCAGTCCATTTGGGCCCACATTGCTCTGACACCGAACACCCTGGTCCACTCAGGGAGAACAATTCGAGACGATCTTTGAAGCTATCAACAAGATCCCTATGATCTTCGCACCGGCCGTAACTACAGTCTTCCTGTCCGGCGACCTCTGGCGGTTGTACATGAAGACCTGCCAGGCCAGGGACGTCAGGCCGATACGGCCCCAACATGACCCAATCATCATATTCTTTCAAGGCCTGAACCCTTCTGCCGCCCTTGAGGATCTGCGCAGTATATCTTAACTTACATTCACGGCAAGGAGCAAAACTGTCACCGTAACGTTAAAAGGAGGATACACATGCGCACCGTTCATCTATTCATTGTTCTTGGCCTGTTTTTTCACTGCATTTCACACGCCCAGGCTCCTGATATCAGCGCCTTGGAAAAAGGGATAAATCTCCTCGAGACAAAAGTCTATACCGAAAAGGAAAATGCGCGCATTCTCAAACTGTATGCGGATTTGCGGGTGGCGGATGTTTCCGATGGGTTGGATATGGCAGGACTTCCCGGTGTGGGATTGGTTGACCCGGCGATACACCCGGACTGGGTTGATCGCGAGAATCTTAGCCATTGCATACGTGGAATTGCACTCACTGTCCGCTATGTTCCCACCCAACGCCCCGACCGTCCAGCTCCAGGAGAGGATTTCAGCCAGTGGGAAGGCAATTTCTACACTGCGTACTCCAGCGAGGCGTTTACATCCATCATCAGGCCGGGACACGTTATAGTCATTGATGATGTCGAAGAAAAGGACATCGGATCCATCGGCTCCAACAACATCCTCGGCTGGCACAAGCGCGGTGCGGTTGGCGTGGTCACTGATGCGTCTTCCCGAGATACCGACGAGATAGCACTCGAGAAAGTCCCGCTGTATCTGCTGAAAAAAGGACGTGGCATTCGTCCGGGGCGCAATGAAATCGAAAGCGTGAATCGTCCGGTAGAGATCGGTGGCGTACTGGTGTGTCCCGGTGATGTGGTTGTGGCTGACGGGGATGGAGTTGTTGTTGTGCCCCGCGGGGTGGCGGAAAAGGTAGCGGAATATGCTCAGGCCGTGCTGAAGGGAGACAAAGCGGGCAGACGGGCACTATACGAAAGCCTCGGAAGGCCTCTCGATAGAACGGTACAATAATCAGATATAGTATGTATAGTTCACAGCAAGACCCCTGTAAATTTTGCCCTGAATAGTGGTCCGATCAATGGGGGCCGGTCAGGTATAAGATGGGAGCTAAAGTCATGAATACCCTGAAAAATTTCCTCATCGTTATGGCGCTGGGTGTTTGGATCCTGGGAGGTCTTGTCAACCCGGCATTGGGCCAGGCCGAATGCACAGCCTGGGGCAATCTGACGGGCATACGCGTCGATGGCCAACTGATGGAATTCGAAACCAGCCTGCGCGTGGTCGCACCGGATTGGTCGAGGTTTACCCAAACGGCCAAAGAGAGGCAGCTGCCTCGCTTCTCCCGCGAAGGGAACAAACAGACCGTCTCCTCCAGGCTTGAGAACTTGTCCCTTGTTGAGGTGGTTGAGGACACCGGACCCGGCAGCGCCACGGTCAATGTGCAATTCACAGCCGAGGCTGACACTAACATTGCCGGCGCTTATTTCTGCATCAGCCTTCCCGGCGGGGACTACTCCGGGGGCACGGTTGAACTCATCGATCCGGCACCACCCGCTGGCGCCTCGGTTTCGTTAACTGCAACTCTGCCGGAGGGACAGAATGAGTATCTGCGTGCCACAGCCAAAGGTGCGCGCTTCGTTTCGCCGCGCCGCCAGCTTGGGGTTACGTTCAGCGCCCCGACGGAGATCATCGTCCGGGACGATCGCCGTAGGGGCAACACCGATATCCAGGTTTATCTGGCCGTTATCTCGGGTAACGCGAAGAAAGGCCAGACAGCGCAGAAGACCTTCACGCTCAAAGCTACCGGCGAGATCGACAAGGAACCGATTGAACTCACGCTGGACCCTTCCCGTCCCGGCCGGGCTTTTGACGGCATCGGCGGGAATTTCCGTATCCAAAATCCCGAGACTGATCCCCAGGTCATTGATTACTGCCTGGAAAACCTGCGCGTTGCCTGGGGACGCGTCGAAATGCCGTGGCGGTTCTGGCATCCCGAGGAGGATGTCGATCCCATCGAGGCGGCCAATGCCGGTCAACTCGATCCGAGAGTTCAGGCGGCCATGGAAATGGCACAAAGGCTGAGTCAGATGGGTATGCCTGTGATCCTGGCTGACTGGTCAGCCCCGGATTGGGCGATACAGGGCCCCTTCAGTTTCCGTCCCCAGCCGGGAGGCCTGCGAGGAAATCCGCTCGACCCGGCTAAAATGGACCAGATATACGCGTCCATCGCCGCCTATGTGATTTACCTCAAGGAGAACTACGGCGTTGAAGCAGCGGCCTTCTCTTTCAACGAATCCGACCTGGGCATCTACGTCCGGCAGACCGACGAGGAACATACCGAACTCATCAAGGGGCTGGGTGCATACCTTGCCTCCAAAGGACTGAAAACCAAGCTGCTCCTGGGTGATACTGCCGACGCAAACGGCTATAGGTTCATCTACCACGCGATGGCGGATCCGGATACGCCGCCTTATATCCTGGCCGTTTCGTTCCATTCCTGGCGCGGGTGGAGCGATGAGACCCTGAACAAGTGGGCCGACGCCGCGGAGCAGCTGGCTATCCCCTTGATCGTTGGTGAAGGCAGCATCGATGCTGCCGCCTGGCGCTATCCCGCGATTTTTAAGGAGCCTGTTTACGCGCTGGAGGAAATCAATCTGTATACGCGTATCCTCGCGATTTGCCAACCGTTATCGATCCTGCAGTGGCAACTGACGGCCGATTACTCGGTCATGGCCGGTGGCGGTATCTTCGGCAATGAGGGGCCTCTCCAACCTACCCAGCGGTACTGGAATCTCAAGCAACTCGGATCCACTCCCGCTGGCGCCTTCGCCTTGCCCATCACTGGCGACAGGCCTGCGGTTACCTGCGCCGCGTTAGGTGATAACGCCAGGGGAGTTTATGCCCTACATATAGTGAACAACGGCGCTACCCGCCAGGCCACACTCGCCGGTCTGCCGGACAACGTGAAAGAGCTGCGCATCTACGTCACCGACACCCGGCGCGGGATGGAGGAGGGCGAGCGCGTTCCTGTCTCCGACGGAAGGGCTCAATTCACGCTTGACGCTACTAGCTTCACGTCCTTATTAAGCGTCAAGTAAGGCGAGCCAATCCATATATGCTCAGCTCTTAATCCGGTCGGAGTTCCTGCCTCAGTGAACAGGGGATGGTTACTGATCATGCGCATGGCATACCGCTCCATAGTGCTACCGCTTTAGTTCCGTATCACTTGTGTTGAAATGCAGCCTGGCGCTGAAGGCCCCCCTTTCCTGCTCCAGGGCGTAGAACGTAGCATTGATAGCGCCCAGGGGACGGAGAACAAGGCCCAGGGTGCCGCCAGCCACCATGCGCTGAAGCACAGGCCTGGAGATGGTGATAAGTATTTTGCGACCCCGGCCTTCGGATATACGCACGTCGATGATCATCTGGCTGTTAAACACCTCGTCGAGGGGCCGCCCCCGGGTCAGGCTGTTGAGCGTCACTGTTTCCTGATTCCAGGCCGGATCTCCACCCAGAATCTCCGCTACCCGCACCTGTCCAAATTCCTCTACCTCAGCATCTCCTACCTGCACCGAGTGGGTCGTCAACTCCAGGAGGCCATGTCCGGCTATCTGCGTTCCGGCAAAGGCTGACAGGTCCCAGCGCAAGATCACGAACTGCGTGCCGCTGACCATTAGCACCCGTGTCTTACCTGTCTCGTCCGTGACGTCCCAGTCATTGAAATTCACGTCCGGATATTGAAGGCTGATCATGCCGTCCTGAACCACACCGACATGGTGGACGAAGGTGTCCTGATCGGGGATGGGTGGATGATATGGAACCTGTTCGCCCTTGTCGGGTCCAGTGGAGGCTACGTTCACCACGTCCACCTTGAAGTAATCGAGATCGACGCGGTATTTCTCCAGACCCCAGTCCATCAGGGCGAGCTGCGCGTTTACGGCGTCGCCCGGTTCAGCCTGGAAATCCCGAGTGGTCATACTGATGGTATGCGAGCGCAGCGTATCGGGAATATCGAATTCCATGAGGTGAGTATGGAAATCGACGGTCTTCTGCGTATTCAGATGCAAATTCACGCGGCGGGGAGCGTGGCTAACCCGGATGCGGGCCTCTACGCGCAGTTCATAGCCGGGCTCACGCAGGCGGCCCAGATCCAGCGCGGCCGCAACGGGCCGTTTGATCAGCGCCCACCAGATGTTGTGTTGGTCCTGCGTAGCATCTACGAAGATGGTCGCGTAGCCATCCCTCTGCCGGAAATCCATCGTGGCCGCACCGTCGCCGGTAGAAAACGTCCAGCCCTCAAGTGAAGGGTCGTTGAACTCGTCCGAGAATTGGGCGGATGCGCGCCCGCAGATCAAGACGGCAAAGAGAAACCCCAGGACCCATTGTGTAGTGCTGACACCGTTCATGAACGGTTCTCCAAGGTTTCGTTTTACAGAAATGAATACGCTACCGGTAACCGCGACTTCTCGCCTCCATCAGGATAGCCTCAGTTGCCGTGGCGCCTACCCGCGTGACACCCAGGGCTCGTACGCGAAGTATATCATCCAGAGTGCGCACACCTCCCGCGGCCTTGACCTGGATGGTATCCATACACTCCCTCCGCATCAATATCAGGTCGCTATCCGTAGCCCCCATATAGGAGTACATTCCCCCTTCCCGCTTGACAAATCCATAGCCGGTAGACGTCTTCACAAACGCCACCTGGTGCTCGTTGCATATCCCACACAACTTGCGCTTGGTCTCAGCATTCTCCAGATAGTCATTCTCGAAGATGACCTTCAATATCCCTCCCCCTTCCACCACCATCTTATTCAGGTCGCCAATCTCCTCTGACACATACCCCCATTCCCCGCTCAGCACCTTGCCGATGTTCACAACCACATCCAATTCCTCAGCCCCCTCAGCCATCGCCAGTTCCACTTCCCTCTGCTTCACAGCGATGCAACTACTACCGTGCGGAAATCCCACCACGGTCCCTACTTTCACATCGGAATTCGACAAAATCTCTCTGGCCAGCGGGACGGCATAAGGCTTGATGCACACCGAGGCCACGTCCCAAAGCAGCGCCAGCTCGCACTCCTGCTGCAGGTCCCGGTCGGTCAACGCAGGATGCAGCAGGGAATGATCAATCATCTTCGCTATTGATTGAAGGCTCTTTGTCATATGATGCTCCTCTTGGAAACACCTGAACACAGTGGACCTAACGACATGGCTCTACGGCCGTAAGTAAACGCAATGTTACTTACAGCGCCCAATCTCTGGCTTGGAACTCGTTTAAAACCTACCACCTCGCCTGGCTGGACAATCCCTCTTCCCACCTGCTCCATCCCGAATTCATTCCATAAGGCGCTTCCTGATAAATTGCTTCGATTTGGCGGATCAAGCCATTCTCCACTTTGAACATCTCCGCGATTTCCCAGGTCCAAGGGCGCGTAATACCGATGGGGATCGTCACTCCATCAGTCAGCTGCACGGTGGGTATATTCCCGGCGTGATCGAAAAAAACAAAGGCGAACGCCAGACCCCGCTCCTGATCGACCACCACGAAGCGACAATCGCGAATCCGCGTCACGAACCTGAAAAAGCCCGTCTCGAACTGCTCCTTGCATCCTAAGGCATCGATGGGGCTACTCGAGGGATTATTGGTCGTCTGCTTTCCGTTCTCGATTCGGTTGCAGTCATCGGTAAAAGGATACACTCCCTTACCATCGTTACACTCCAACCCCGTGAAGTACATATCAGCGGTTTTAATCAACTCCTCGCGGGAGGCACGTTCGGACAGGGGAATGGTCTCTAGAAAGACGGGGTGCGGGCTGCCCAGCCCTTCCAGCCTCATCGCGCCGCTGTCATCACGAGCCACGAAGGTCTCGATCTCAGAGATCTTGCTGTTCTCCACTTTCAGACGAAGGGCCAGGATCGCTGGTGTGTCGTTCTCCCGGATGGTGCCGAAGAAGCCGACCTGTCCGGCTTGTGGATCGGCTATATAGAGCTTATATGAGCCCCGGGCGTTCGCGGTGTTCCAAAGCCCGTCGCCAAGCTCCAGCCTTTGGCCGTTCTCGGTAAACTTGACCATATTCGTCAGAGGCAAGCGCGAGTGGTCATGCGCCACGACGGCTTCGAGATACTGATCAACGAAATCTTCCAGGCAGGCACGGTCGCATTGACTGGAAGGGTCTGAAGAATCACACGCCAGAATCCAGACGAGTATGAATAACAAAGCGTAGATGGTTGAGTATCGTAGAAATCTCATTAATCATCCATAATATATATCGTTAATAAAAACCGAAAAGAAAGAGAACCAGCGCCCGTAACCTTTGGGCTTGATCGATTTTATCTAGCCTGATTGTTTCAGCGCTTCCCTCGGGCATCTGCAGCACCTTGTCCGGTTTTCCGACCGCTTCACGCCCTGATTCCCGGACGTGGAAGACGTACCGGGCCGGCAGGCTGGGCGCCCTACTCCTCCCAGCCGCTCCTGGCGTTATAGGGCAGCATGCAGCCGTTTGCTTCGATCTCGTGGATCTTGCCGCCGCTGATCTTGAAGATTTCCCCCGCCTGCAGATTGAACGGAGGGTGGGCCCTCGGAACCGTATCCACGCCCGGTACGCCGACAATCTTGATTTTTTGTACATCGCCGCGATGGACGAACATGGGGAAGCCGTACACCAGCCCCAACTCTTCGTCGACGATCAGCAGGCGCCGCGGCCGGATCATGGTGATGTAGCTGAGGATCTGGCAATCTATCTGGTCCCCGCAGCCAAGGGCATCGATCCTCGCCATGGCGAGCCTATATTGGTCCATCTCGGATGAACCGTAATCGGCAGGATCCGGCGGCTCGTTGGTGGTGGTTTGAGTGCCGTTCTCATGGCGCACGCAGTCATCCGCGAAGGGCGCGACATCACCGTCGTCCTGTTCGATGGACTCAAAATACAAGTCGGCGATGCGAAGCATTTCCTCCCGCGAGACTCGCTCCGAGGGTGGGACCGGTTGTAGAAAACCGGGCCTCGGCTTCACCAGATTAGCCATTGCCGATTCGCTTATGCTACGGGCCAAGACATGCTCAATCTCCGTGATTTTTCCCTGCTCTACCTTCAGGCGCAGAGCGAGAATGACGGGCCTGTCGAACTCCTTCATGACACCATAAAAGCCGACCTGCCCCGCCGTGACATCGGCAGCGTAAATCCTGGACGTTGTCGGACCCTCGGTTGCGCCGACCCAAAGCCCGTCGCCTACCGGTATGGTCGCGGTATTTTCGGTATACTTGACAGTGCTAGCCAGGGGTAGACCGGAGGGATCACCCGCTACCAGCGCCTCGAGATAATCATCGACGAAGCCGATCAGACAGTCCCGGTCACATTGTCCCGCAATAGCACTAATATCGCCAGGTTTGGCGGCACGGTCTTTGTCGCTCTGACAGGCAAACCCTATTATCAGCAGGACTCCCAACACCACGATTGTCAAGAGACTCTTTCGCATATGCCTCCTCCATTTTAGATTATTGAGAATTGCTACTCAGAAAGCACAAAAATTCGGAGCCATCGTGTCACGGCAAACCGAGCGTAATCGATTCCGTTAAATTGCTCCAACCACCCCCTCGCACAACAGCTAGCAGACCATCCTCTGCCACCTAACCTTGGGGGCCTGCTCAGAGAAGCCATCGAGACCACGCCGCCAGATGCAAGTTCACTCTTTCCGGCCCCAACCGGAGGGCATACCATACGGTACCGGCAGGAGCACCGCTTCAATGCGATGGATCTGGCCGTTCTTGATCTTGAAAAGCTCTCCGATCAGGAACGTATAGGGTGTATCATAAGGTGGCGGTACAGTCATTATTGTACCGCCCGTCATCTCGACGGTCTTTACCGTACCGGCGTGATCGAAGAAGATAATCGCATACACCAGTCCCCGTTCTTCGTCCACGATTGGGAAACGCCGTTCCCGGATCTCAGTGATGAACTTGGAAAAACCGGTATCGAACTGTTCGCCCGCGGTCATTCTCTGAATGGGATTACCCTCGGGATTGTTTGCGGTCACGTTGCCGTTTTCAATCCGGGTGCAATTCGGATCGAAAGGGGTAAGCTTGCCGGTCGCCTGTTCCAGTCCTTCAAAATACGAGTTCGCGATGGCAATCATCTCTTCGCGTGATCGCCGCTCGGATGGCGTGAGTGTCTCGCTGAAGATGGGCCGATGAACCAGCGCTTCGGGGTTGACCCAATCATCGTGCACCTTGCGGGCGACGACGGTCTCGATTTCAGTGATTAACCGGTTCTCCACTTTCAGACGAAGGGCTATTATCGCGGGATGTCCATTCTCTTCGACAACGCCGAAGAAACCAACTTGACCGGCTTTCGGATCAGTAAAATAGAGATTGTAGGTCCCAAGACCGCTGACGGGGCCCCACATCCCATCACCGAGTTTCAGCGCTTGTCCGTTCTCGGTAAATCTCACTGATTTCGCAAGGGGCAAGCGGGAGGGATCATGCGCCACAAGAGCCTCGAGATACTGATCCACGAACCCTTCCAGGCAGGTTCGATCACATACCTCACCCGCGGCTTCGGCTCTATCTGGATGTTCTGCCACACAGCTCAGGAGCAAGGCTCCTATCACACACATCGCCAGGGATTTCGGTCGCATATTCCTCCTCCACAAGGATTTTTTAGGTATGCTTTTAGTGTAGTATCAGTTAAATCTCAAATGATTTCTATCGACCCCGAGCTAAACCGCCGTCTGGTAAAACGACGTACCCGAAAATCACCAAGATGACACATAATCCGGACAGGCGATAAGACGATGCTCGATTGGGTGGTCGGCTTCTGTGAGTTGTTATGTACTGCTCTCTCCCCTTCACCAACGCTGCAGCTCTATGATATTCCCCTCCGGATCTGTTAGATAGACGAATGTTACCCTCCCCGCTCCAGCAACTTCTAAAGACACTACCTTTCCTATGGCCCCACCCCCCGCACCAATTACCGCGTCTTGCATAGCTTCAATATCATCTACTACGAAGGCTATATGCCCATATCCAGGACGGTCGGCTGCCGTTTCTGCTCGCTCTTTCGGATGACTGTACTCAAAGATTTCCAGGGTAGGTCCTTCATTTCCATAACCTGGTAGACGCAAATGCATCCCGCAAATCTCGGCCTCGGGTACTCCTGTCCCGTCTTCAAGGCATTGTCCCGCAAGCTTTCTCTCAGGGGGCACCGGCGTGCAGCCGAAAACCTGCTCGTAGAACTGAGCAAGCTTTTTCCAGTCCTGAGCTATGAGATTAGTGTGAACATATCTTGCGTTGATCATCGCTTCTCCTTGGGCGTTGAACAGCGCCTAGCAAAATCCCTGATGTTTATCCCTTATAGATTAAGGCGATAGTTGCCCTTTTTATCTAATGTCACATCATCTTTGGTCAAGATTCTATCAGATTCAAATAATTCTTTGATCGCTTCAGGGCCATTTCCCCATAGTACAAGATTGCCCCAAGGCATGAACCATGCCCAATGATTCTGTTCCATTAATATTTCAGGACTGGGCGGACCTCCAACTTCTCCCAGCGCAATCGGCTTTCCATCGGCCAGCTTTAATAAGTCGTCATGATGGGATTGCTTCCAATCTCCCCTATAGACGTCTGCGGCCAGAACATCCACATATTCGTGGCCGGGCCAGAACTCTTCATAGGCAAAAGCCTCATCACCGGGAATATCTCTGGGGGCGTTGGTATTCCATACCCAGATAAGATTATCAAGCTGGTGATGATTGACATAATAGTCATACATCATGATCCAGAGTTTTTTAAATCCGTCCTCACCTTTCTTGCTGCACCACCAGAACCACACCCCATTCATTTCATGGTATGGGCGCCATAATATTGGGACGCTGGCAGCATTGAGCTGCTTTAAATAAACAGCGATGGTATCCGCCTGCTGCTTCCAGGCGTTGTTCAGTTGGGTCCCGTCGGTGGTGAGTTCATCCCACTCTTGCTGCGAGGGGCGGTTTTCCATGGTCCAAATCTCCTGCCCATCACAGCAATCCTCTAAACTAGGCGGACACGCATGCCACATGAGCGTGATGATATAGCCCTCTTTGTGTTTTTGAATGGCATTCTGAACCAATTGTTGCCGTGCCTGATGAGGTGACAGGCCGGTAAAATAATCGTTTTCGCCGGGATCTGAGTAATTTGCATCACCAGGATCCATCAGATTTAGCGGACCGCAATGTAGAAACCTGATAGGCTGGTCTCCCTGGTAACAGAAACTGAAGTCAGATCCCCATACGATAGGGTATTTCCCCGTAATATCCTTGATCATGTCCGTATACTTTGACCCGGCAGCGATAAAATTGTGTTGCCCGGACAAGGTATATTTACCCTCAATCTCATATAGAAATTCAAGCAGTTCTCGGGCTTCTTTTATCGCATCAGGATTAACCGTTAGAGAGTCCTCTCTAGCACACGAAACGAAAAGAATTATAAGAGATAATACAATAATATGGATATTATTCCTCATTTTTCCACTCCCTATTTAAAATACTTGCAGGTCTTCAGGGCTTTTCCGATATGTATAGTTGAAAGTTAAGATATACACCGCACTTCATCAAGGGCAACAAGGTGGCTTTATCCGATGGAGGGGGAATCGGGGTCATGTCAGGGCCTATTTGAGCCCAAGTTTCCGGACGTAGGAGATGAACCCCGCAAATATTTTTTCACCGCTCGGGACAGTATTAATAATCACGCGTGGAACCGATTCGGTAAGTGGGATTGTGCTGCTCTATTCAACGATAATAAGGAATGCTTCAGACGAGATGTCAGCTAAACCTTGGAAACATAATAATGCCCCTCGTAATTTTTGCCCGAAAAGTCCAGAAGACTCCTTAGGCCAATATCTCAAATCTGAAGAGAGGTGAACATGTCCAGCTATATGAAAATGACTCAAATCTTATTTATTCAGATTCTATTATTGATTATTGCAGGCTGTACCGCTTCGATTGAAGCGGACAATCAACAACTGATCGACGAAATGGAGGAATCACTTGAATACGAGTTACTAAATGCCTGGTATCCAACTACTCTGGACACTGTACATGGCGGATTTCTCAGTGATTTTAACTGTGACTGGCAGCCCGATGGTCCTCAGAATAAAATGATAGTAACCCAAACCAGACACGTATGGACAGCTTCAAAAGCGGCCCAGTTTTATGATAAAGATATCTATCGAAGGATAGCTGAACACGGGTTCCATTTTTTAAGAGCTAAAATGTGGGATGAACCGTATGGTGGCTTTTACACGATACGAGACCGCGAGGGATTCTCTATTGGTGAACCCGCTCAGGATGGGAAGAGTGCTTATGGCAATGCCTTTGCCATCTACGCACTGTCGGCCTATTACGCGATGACCGGCGATACCTCGGCCCTGAATCTTGCCAAAAAGACGTTCTTCTGGCTTGATGAACATAGCCGAGATCCCGAGTACAAAGGCTATTTTGACCGTTTGGCGCGGGACGGTTCCCGGCCAAGCGGAGGTAGTTGGAAAGATCAGAATTCATCCATTCATCTACTGGAGGCCTTCACAGAATTATATGGAGTCTGGCCGGATAGTCTTCTACGTGAGCGTCTTCTTGAAATGCTTGCTTTAATAAGAGATACCATTACAACCGAAACCGGCTATCTGACTCTGTTCTTTGAAAGGGATTGGACGCCTATTTCCTTTCGTGATTCATCTGAGGCTGTACGGCGAGCCAACTACTTTCTGGATCATGTTTCCTTTGGCCATGACGTTGAAACCGCCTATCTGATGCTGGAAGCCTCTCATGCTCTGGGACTGGAATCTGACACGCAGACATTGCAGGTCGCTAAAAAGATGGTGGATCATTCACTTGCTAAGGGCTGGGATAGCAACAACGGTGGGTTCTATTATCAGGGGTATTATTATAACGATTCAGATTCCATCTCAATCATAAACGAGGTGAAAACCTGGTGGGTACAAGCTGAAGGGCTGAACGCCCTGCTTCTCATGTCGAAATTATTCCCCGAAGAGAAAAAATACTATACTGCTTTCAAGCGACAATGGGAATATATCAAAACGTATCTTATTGACCACGAACGTGGCGGCTGGTACGAAGAGGGTTTGGATAAGAGCCCTGAACAACTGGAAGCTGCCAAAGCGACTGATTGGAAGGTCAGCTATCATGATGTGCGGGCGATGATGAATTGCATTAAGATGTTAAGATCAGAGCACGAATTGACTGAGGCAACTGTACGTCGTTAACTAATCGGAGGAAAGTTACTATGCTGAAACACATTAAGATCCTTGGTTGGGCGGTTTTGAGCCTGACGATACTATCTCCTCCCAGTTATGCAGCTGACAACTATCAGAATTTTAAGGTTGCCGTGTATGCCCGGGCTTATGAGGTGCGACAGATGGGGGACCTGAACTGGCTCGAGCCCCGTTGGAACGAGCTGGCCCGGCAAGTGAGAGTAGACAAGGTCTATCTCGAGACCCATCGCGACCTGATTTTGGTTGATGAGGATACAATCACCATCGCGCGTAAATTCTTCGAGAGCAGGGGCATCCAGACCGCCGGTGGCATCACCTTGACCGTCAACGAGAGAAACCGCTTCGAGACCTTCTGCTACTCCAATCCCGAACACCGGCGGAAGGTGAGAGAAATCGTCGAGTACACGGCCAGGCTCTTCGATGAGGTCATTCTCGATGACTTCTTCTTCACCAACTGCAAGTGCGAACTGTGTATCAAGGCCAAAGGCAGAAAGAGCTGGACCCAGTACCGGCTGGATCTGTTGGACGAAGCCGCGCGAAAACTGGTGGTCAATCCGGCCAAGGCGGTCAACCCGAAGGTCAAGGTGGTCATCAAGTACCCGAACTAGTACGAACACTTCCAGGGCCTCGGCCTCAACCTGGAGACCGAGCCCAAAATCTTTGACGGGCTCTACACCGGCACTGAAACCCGGGACCCGTCAGGGAACCAGCACTTGCAGCAATATCTAGGCTATTTGATCTTTCGCTATTTCGAGAACCTCAAACCGGGCGGTAACGGTGGGGGCTGGGTCGATACGGGCGGCATGATCTACATGGACCGTTACGCCGAACAACTCTGGCTGACGCTCTTTGCCAAGGCTCCGGAGATCACCCTCTTCGATTTTCGCCAGCTGCAGAGCGCTCTACGCGACCCCGGGGACGCACCCTGGCAAGGTCAGCAGACCAGCTTCGACTACGCCGAAATGATGCAACCGGCTCAGTTGGCCGATGGAACGACCGTGCAACCGACCACCATTGCCCGCGCTGCGGGATATACTTTCGAGAAAGTCGATAAATTCCTGGGCAAATTGGGCGAACCGATCGGCGTCAAAAGCTACAAGCCCTATCATTCCACCGGAGAGGATTTCCTGCAGAACTACCTCGGCATGTGCGGCATCCCGATGGATATCGTATCTGAGTTCCCGACCGGTGATGGGATGATCCTGCTCACCGAATCAGCCAAGTTTGATCCTGCCATCGTGGACAGGATCAAGGGCCAGTTAAGGGATGGAAAATCGGTCATGATCACATCCGGCCTGTTGCGGGCTCTGCAAGGCAAGGGCATCGAGGAGATCGTCGAACTCCAGTACACCGACCGTAAAGCCGTCGTCAAAGATTTCCGGACTGGTTGGTTTGGAGCTTATCAAGCCGAACAAGAAATGGTGATCCCCCAGATACGGTACTTGACCAATGATGCGTGGGAGGAGATTTCCGCGATGGACGAGACGAACGGCTGGCCGATACTGATTTCAGCCGGTTATGCCAATGGCACCCTGTATGTTCTGACCATCCCGGAGAGTTTCACCGACCTGTACAACCTGCCTCAGGCTGTTCTGACGCGAATCAAAGAGACGTTGACCCGAGACTTCTATGTCAGGATCGACAGTCCCGGCCAGGTCGCCCTGTTCGTCTACGATAACGACACGTTCATCGTCGAATCCTTCCTCCCGGAAAACGTCGAGGTAAAAATTGTCACCGACCCGCGAATCACCATGCTCCGCGATCTGGTTTCAGGGGAGGAGCTATCCGGCGAGGCGCCTGTCCCTCGGCAGTTTGCAGGCATTCGATTCGGCGAGGAGAAGACGACTTTCAATATGAAGATCAAACCTCATTCATACCGCGTGTTTCAGGGCCAATGAGACGCTAATGTTCCGGAAGGACTTCACAGCGGACGGCATATTTGTGCCAATGCGGACAGCAATCACATTTTACCTTGGGGAATGGGAGAATTCCACAATCCCCGTCGTCCTCCTGCGTCGCATTGTGCAAAGACGCCATATGAAATACCCAGGATGAAACTAGAGCGTAACTTCAAGGGTCAACCACAGCCTTCAAGATCACAACCTGCTGGTTATTCCAAGGAGATAAGAAAATGAAAATCCGTTTGATAATTGGCACAATCCTTTTCTTGTCCAGTATAGCTGGAGCGTCGGGCGCGGACATGGATATCCGGTTGAATTCCCTCGGCTTTCTTCCCGGGATGTCTAAAAAGGCAACGATTAGCGCTGATTGTTCCAGTTTCAGTGTGAAAAAAGCCTCAAACGGTGAAACGGTCTATTCCGGCAGGGTAACAGGGCCATTTCGCCAGCAGGATCTTGACCAGGAGGTGTGGATAGCCGAATTCTCCCAGGTGAGTGCAGAGGGACGATTCTACCTGGAAGTGCCGGGTGTGGGCCGTTCTGTTGACTTTGAGATCGGCGATAAGGTCTATGATTTCGCCTTTTACACGGCCATGAGGGGCTTTTATTTATGGCGCTGCGGCACTGCGGTTGAGGGCGAACATAACGGTCATCGTTATACGCAGGCCGCCTGTCATGGGGAGGATGCGTATCAAGATTACATCGGCATCAAAGACTCCAGAAGAGATGGCACAGGCGGCTGGCATGACGCCGGTGACTACGGTAAATACACCGTGAACGCAGGCGTCACGGTGGGAGCACTGTTCCTGGCCTGGGACCATTTTCAAGATCGACTCAAAGGTTTTTCGCTCGACATTCCCGATACTGCGCCGGATTTTCCGGATTATCTCAAAGAGATCAAATGGGAGATAGACTGGCTGCTAAAGATGCAATACCCGGACGGTTCGGGGAAAGTCTCGCATAAGCTAACCCGCTTGAACTTCTCGGGCTTTGTCATGCCGGAAAAAGATCGGGAAAAAAGATTCTATACGGACTGGAGTTCGGCGGCCACGGCTGATTTTGTCGCCATGCTGGCTATGGCGGCGAGGTATTTCAAGCCCTATGACGCCAAATATGCTCAAACCTGCCTGGAAGCTGCAACGAAGAGTTACACGTTCCTGAAAAACAATCCGGATGAAAAAAGGTTTAGTCAGGGAGACTTTAAAACGGGTGGTTATCAAACCCGCGATTCGGATGACCGCCTGTGGGCCGCTGCCGAGATGTGGGAGACCACGGGCGAGCTCAAGTACCTGAAAGATTTCGAAGAAAAGGCGGCCGCCATCGAGAGCAAGATAGACGAGAACTGGGATTGGGGTAATGTCAGAAACCTGGCCATGTTCACTTATCTCCTGTCAGAAAAGACAGGAAAAAACGCCACCCTCCTAGAGGATGTACGCCGAGATTTACTCTCTACGGCGGACGCCTTAGCTGCCAAAGGTAATCAGGATGTGTACGACAGGCCCCTGGCCGGAATATACTATTGGGGCTGTAATGGCACAGTCGCCAGACAGACATTGATTTTGCAGGCGGCTAACAAGGTATCACCGAATCCGGATTATCTCAACACCGCCCTGAACGCGATAGGGCATCTGTTCGGAAGGAATTATTATGGTCGTTCCTATGTTACCGGATTGGGGCACCAGCCGCCGTTGAATCCCCACGACAGGCGTTCAGGTGCTGACGATATTGAGGAGCCCTGGCCGGGCTATCTCGTGGGAGGCGGGGAATCCGCGACGGGATGGCATGACGTCGAGGAAGATTACAGGACCAATGAAATCGCCATCAACTGGCAGGCAGCCTTGGTCTATTCGCTTGCAGGATTTATCAGTGTCCAATCCCGGTAAGACCGCAGGATAGTCTCCCTAGCTTCTATTCTTCATCTCACTTGATAAGTCAGGTCTTAGAAAGCCCGGTTGGCACGGTCGACCTTTCCCCTATAAGTTGGCCCCGGTGTAGGTCTTCAGAGCATATTGGACACTTTAGGCTAAAAACTAAGATACACATTTTGCATTTCCAAGGTTTAATTCACGCCTTCTCTGAAGCGTCTTCCGCTTGATTATTTCACGCCGATCCAGGATCTGCTGGCCTCGCCCTTCATAGACATCCACCGGCTTTAGGTTCTTCAACGATTCATGGTATCGTCCGTGGTTATAATATTCTATAAACCGGGCGATCTCGCGCTCTAGCTCCCAGGGCATAAAGTAGTGCTGCAGTTTCACCACATTCTTCATGGACCGATGAAAGCGTTCGATCTTGCCCTGGGTCATGGGATGATGCGGTGCCTCGCCTAGTCCGCCGGTTGGCGGATGTAGCGGTGGAGGGACTCGAACCCCCGACACGCGGATTATGATTCCGCTGCTCTAACCAACTGAGCTACACCGCCCGTAGGGCAATGCCCGAGGGCACCGCCA
>SDBT01007610.1_pt1 | contig 17799 bp, 18 predicted proteins | sample 2277101 | NCBI WGS metagenome assembly SDBT01 (sample SAMN10404973, study PRJNA504765) | marine sediment metagenome | isolation source: marine sediment core GS10_PC15, 103 cmbsf | place: Arctic Ocean: Southern Knipovich Ridge | collected 2010 | reverse complement strand
CCATGGGAGCGGCCTGGACCATGGGAGCGGCCTGGACCATGGGAGCGGCCTGGGCCATGGGAGCGGCCTGGAGGGAGGGATGGAGCAGCGTCACGATCAACGCTCCGATGAGCCTGCAGACAGATGACATGGGTCCTCCAGAAAACAATAAGGGATATCGTTCGAGGCGCCCCGGCGGGGGCACTGGGACTCGAGGTCCGTTCGCTAGACGGGAAGGGGCGGGCCGCGAAGCGTTGCGGTACCGGCAACGCCAAGGGTGTCTCGCCGGTCGGTCGGCGGCTGGGGAAGCGAGCCAGGCGGGGACTCCGCTGGTGGAGGTTCCATCCAGGGATGCGCCTCCCCGCGCAAAAACTGTCCCGGCGCTGTCTTCCCTTTGGCCGGTGGGGAATTCTGGACCAGCACCGTCACGGCCGAGAGACCGCTCCCCGCTAGACTGCCCCGGAGTGCTGTCACCGGGACCCAGACTCTCTCGAATGCCCCGGAGAAGTCGAACGCGCGTGCAGCGAGCGGCGCACTTAGGGAACCGGTCGAGGGTCCGCGTTGTTCCTTATGGTGATCGAGAGGCTGCCGCAAGGGCGCGCTGGGATGTTGGTGCGGAAGGCCGGCGCCATGCGCGTGCAGCACGCGGCTCGCAGACTCTTGCCCCCACCCGAGGGGTGTTGGCTCGTCAGCGTGCGCGTGGACTGCGCCGCTGAGAGGCAATAGCCCCTGCGAGATAACCACCAGCGTAATCAGCAGGGAATTGTGAGTTCTTTGACGCAAAAGGGCAGCTCCGACTCATGACATCAGGCGAATCCATCCAGGGTACCAACTGCCCGGTTCTTGCGCCAATCCTAGCCCGCGCTACCGGGCGCATGGCCGAGTAGCAGCGCGCGCTACCGGGCGCATGGCCGAGTAGCAGCGTGCGGGGCCTGCGGGTCAGGGGTGGGGTCGAGGTCGACCTCACCTGGCAGGCGGGAGTCCTTCACTCGGTGACGCTCCGTGCCACCGTGAGCGGGGCACACCGCATCGCCTATGGCCAGTTGGGCCGGACAGTGGAGATAGATGCCGGAGGGGAAATCCGATTCGACGGAAACCTCAGGAACTAGTGGCATCGAGCGATCCGTGGCCGTCTTATGGTAGCGGGGTCCATATCTGTCTTTCCGTGCTCGCTGGTAGAATCAAATGACCGCATCGGCATATCACGACTCACAGGACACACGGTGTTCGAGCTGCAGGGCACGACTCATGCACAACGAGTTCACAGCCATCGTTGAGAAGGACGGCGAATGGTTCGTCGCCTACTCGCCAGAGGTGCCTGGTGCGAACGGACAAGGTAGAACGAAGGAAGAGTGCCTTCGTAGCCTCACCGAGGCTATCGCTTTGATACTCGAGGATCGTCGCGAGGACGGGCTCCGCGGTGCGCCAAAAACGGCGGAGCACGAGGTCGTGACGGTTGAATGAAGCGAACCGAACTCTTGCGCCATCTTCGTAGGCATGGCTGCGACCTGAAGCGCGAAGGCCGCTCACACTCACTATGGGTGAATCCAGAAACAGGCCACACCGAGGCGATTCCTCGTCATCGAGAGATCCCTGATCTGCTGGCTCGAAAGATCTGCAGATGCTTGACGGTGCCCGAGATCGGCGAATGACCCCTTAGGAGCGGCATGTCGAAGAGCGATAGCCCGGATCCACGGGTAGTCGACAAGCCCGGGCCCATTGCGCTCGGATCCGGCATCGCCACCCTCGCGATAGCTGTGCCCTTCATGGCGGTTGCGGTCGGGCTTATCGAGACAGCTGAGCCCGTTCACTGGGCCCTGCGCGTCTCCTTGTTTCTCTTCACTGCTCCGTTCGTGGCCATCGGCGGTTTACTGGTCGTCGGGGGATTCGCGATTCAAGTTGATGCCTCAGTGCCGGGCGACGCCCCGATCATCCGGCGGGCGCCAGTGTATTTGCTGCGTCAGGTGGCGAAGCCTCGACACTTGCTTGCTGCCCTGCCCATGACCCTGATCGTGGCGCAGTACTACGCCGTGTCCCGAACTGGTGAGGGGTTTTTCGGCGTCAGCGCCGAGCTCTTGGAGCGCGGAATCCTGCTCGAGTTCATCGCCATTCACGCTACCGGCTTCTTGGGAGTGCTCACCTTGATCCCCGCCAAAGGGCGGCTGCGTATCTTGAAGATCGCGGGATTCGGGGCGCTTTCCGCCTTCTATCTCATGCTCGCCTTCACCGAGGGTTGGGCGGCTGCGTTGTTCCTGGCGGGTCTCATCTGCTTGAAGCTCGCGCCGTTTCTTGCCACCCCTCCCGACCTGCACACCGGCGCCACGCTCGGGCTGCGGTGGGGAGTCCAGATGGTGGTGTTCTTGTCGGCGTTCTCGTTCTTGGGCGGCTTCGAAAGCTTGCGCGCCGGAACGATCTACTGGAGTGTCATCATGCTCGCCGAGCTCTTCGGCATGACCGAGGCCGAGTATCTCGGCCCGCCCGAGCCACCGCCGAGGCCAGACAACATCTGATCAGAGTGCGGAGACGGAAGGCTTGCCCGGACCGGCACCGGCCGGTCTGACCGTGATGAGACTCGCTCAGCCCCAGCTCCCTTACAGCGTCCAACCCTCCCGGTATGGAGGCCGGATGTACTCTTCCGGAACGCCTTCCGTGAGGCAATCGCCGGTCGCGGGATCGATCTCGACGGGACCGCCCGTTCGCACTGCCAGGTTGCCCAGAAGAACCATCTCGCTCAACGGCCCTGAGAACTTGTCGAAGCTGGAGTTTGTGGGCGTGCCACCCTTGGCGGCCATGATCCACTCTTCGTACACACCCGGGGAGCGTGGGTACACCTCGGCCGGGGGGTTCGCCATGATCTCGCGGTGACGCTCGCGGTCGAGAAGACGGGGGCGATCGCCGTAGACGCCGGCCAGGAGCATGCCGTCGCTACCGATCCAGAGCTGGCCACCGATCGGGTCGAGCGGCCATCGCCTGCCCAGACCGAGCCCCGGCGGCATGGCCCGGGTGAGGCCGCCGTCGCGCCAAACCACCTTGATCGGGCCGCGCCCGCCACGAGCCGGAAAGTCGTAAATGATCCGCGACGTGGTTGGCGCCGTCTCGCGATTCACCGGCGTGGTCTCCGCCTCGATCCGGGTCGGGTAGCCGAGGTCCAAAGTCCAGAAGGCGGCGTCCATCGCGTGGCAGGCGATGTCGCCAAGGGCGCCGGTGCCGTAGTCCCACCAGCCGCGCCATCTGAAAGGTGCGTACGCTGGATTGTAGGGCCGCTCCGGAGCAGGTCCCAGCCACAGATCCCAATCGAGAGTGGGAGGCACCTCGACTACCTCTTCAGGCCGGTCGATCCCCTGTGGCCAAATCGGCCGATTGGTCCAGTAGTGAACTTCCTTCACGTCGCCGATCGCGCCCGCCTCAACCCACTCGCGAATCTGCCGGGTGGTCTCGGTGGTGTGACCCTGGTTGCCCATCTGGGTGGCAACACCCGTCTCCTGCGCGACCTTCATCATCGCCCGCACCTCGTACAGCGTGCGCGCCAGAGGCTTTTGGCAGCGCACCGCCTTGCCGAGCCGCATCGCCATGATCGCGGCTACCGCGTGGGTGTGGTCCGGGGTCGAGACCGTTACCGCGTCGATGTTGTCGCCCTCGATATCCAGCATCTCGCGGAAGTCACGGTAGCGTTTTGCGTCCGGAAGTCGGTCGAAAGTGTCCGCCGCTCGGTCCTCATCCACGTCGCACAGGGCGTAGATATTCTCGCCAATGACGCCGCGAACATCGCTGGCTCCCTGCCCGCCCACACCGATGCAGGCGATGTTGAGCGTATCGCTGGGTGCCTGGTAACCGGTGCCGCCGAGAACGTGTCGCGGCACCACGGTCAGGGCCGCACCCGCGGCGGCGAGGTGCTGCACGGCGGCTCTTCGGGTCAGCTTCTTGTCGCTCATCTCACCGGCTCCCTTCGAGGGTCACGGGTCGGGCGTAACTCGACAGCGGCCCGCAGCAATATCTCCGAGGCTCAGCATCAGAATCTCTCAGGCTCAACTGCAAGGTCTGTGAAGCTCACCGGATGGTAACGCACAGGCGCAGCGCCATCGAGGGTGATTGCTGCCCGCATTGAGGTCCGGCGTTGGCGTCCAGCGCTAACGATCCGCGGCTGGCCGAGGCGCGGCGCGCCTGTGGCCGCACTTATCCGGTCGGATTTTGGACAGCTTCTCGGTCGCCGCGATCGCTGATCAGCGTGAAGGCAATTCCCGCGAGAGCAAACTGCACGACCAGGTACGCCGTCTCCACGGCGAAGAAGGTACAAAGTGGCGATATTTCGGCCTTCGCGGCGGCCGCTGCCACGTGGCTCGACCACAGGAAGAGTCCGGTGACGAACACGAACGTCAGCCCCTCCCTGGTTGGGTTCCCGCCGCGCCGGAAAAGAGGGTAGAGGTATGACAAGACCAGACCCTGAGTCGCAATGGCCAGAAACCCCAGGGCGAATATGGGCTCATCTCGGCCGATATAGCCCAGGGATTCGTAGACATCGCGGAAGGCAACGATATGCCACACGATGGCGAGAGGGAAGGCAATCACAACGTAGGCGAGTGCTCGCAGGAAGAACTGCCTCATCTTCTCCGTCCATTCTCATGGCGGTCTGTATGCGGGAGAGGACCGGATTGTTCCATGGGTCCCGAGGCAGTGCAATTGGAGTGGCTCGATTCCTGCCATCATCGATGTCGTGGCCGTCACACGAGTGCAGAGACAGTTGTCGAGCACGATCCTCGGCAGATGCCGCAGAACCTTGTCAACTTTCCGAAGCGATCAGACAACCACGTCACGTTCGTTCTTCATCGCCTGCACCACATGGTAAGATAGTAAGGAATACATGCTTCACGGAATCAAGGAGGATGCCAGGTTGTCGAAATACGCGGCCAAGGTCACATCCAAGGGGCAGGTGACGATACCGAAACCAGTGCGCGATGAGCTCGGGCTCAAGGAGGGCGACTACCTCGTTCTCGAACCAAAGGGTGAGTACATGGTCGGCACCAAGGCGCTCGTGGCGCCCACGGACGATTTTGAAGACCTCGCCCGACGAATCGCAGAGCGATTCAGCGAGAAGGGAATCAGCCGGGGGGACGTAGAGGACGCCATACGTTGGGCGCGCCAAGAGTCGTAGTCTTCGACACCAACGTCCTCGTCTCATCTTTGGGGTGGCGTGTGCCGTCGAGGCTGAGGCCGATTGGATCATTTCGGGCGATCTGGACCTCCTGAATCTGCACCTCTTCCGATCCATCCGGGTTCTCAATGCACGCTCAGCACTCGAGGCGTTGGGGCATCAGTAGCTTTGGTAGTTCTGCAGCTCGCGGACCCAGATGTTGCGGAAGCTGACCGGGTTCGTGTGGTCCTGCAGGGTCAGGGGCAGCTTGGCGGCGTGGGCTTCGTACTCGGGCTCCCCTCGGTACTCGGTGGGCCCTCTCAGCGTGACGTGGTTTTGAATCAGAACCCCGTTGTGCAGCACCGTCATCGTGGCGGGCCGCTCGAGACTGCCGTTGGTGTCGAACCTCGGAGCCATGAAGATGATGTCGTAGCTCTGCCACTCCCCGGGAGGCCGTGTGGCGTTCACCTCGGGAATGAACTGCTTGTAGATGCTGCCCGCCTGCCCGTTCGAGTAGGTGCGATTGTCATACGAGTCGAGAATCTGTACCTCGTAGAGACCCATCAGGTAAACGCCGCTGTTGCCTCTCCCCTGCCCCTCGCCAACAATCTCTGTGGGGCTGCGCCATTCCAAGTGAAGCTGCACGTCACCGAATGCCCTGATGGTCGTCAGGGTGCCGGTCTCAGGAACCACGGTGAATGCTCCGTCCTTGACCTCCCACGCCGGCGGACCGTCGTTCCCTGTCCACTCCGAAAGGTCGGTGCCATCAAAGAGCACGATGGCGTCCGAGGGGGCTGTCCCGGCGTCCCCCGGATCAACCTCGGCCGGCACTGGGTCCCAAACCTCGGTGAGAGAAGGGTCCACCTCCTCGGGTGAAGGGTCCACTTCCTCGAGAGAAAGGTCCGCCTCCTCTTGGCTAGAAGATTGGCAAGCGGTCACGATGACCGCAAACCCGGACAGAAGTAGCAGAGAGCAGGCGGTAATCAAGAACTTCTTCATGGCTCAGACTCCGGGCATGTCGGGCAGTTCGTCGATCTCGAGGTTGTCGACCAAGATCCTACCGTTCAGAAAGGGGTTCGGGGACCCTTTGTCCCGTTGTTACGCTGATCGAGAACGAAGGCAGGCACGAACGGGGAGCCTCGAGGCAACAGAGGAACGGCACGGGAGCTCGCATTGCAGTGCTGACGCGCGCGGTGGTTGTGGGTGCAGTGGTCGCCCTCGCCCTACCTCTGTGCGAGGGCGCCGGGCCCGACCTGGGCGCCCTCGAGCTCGGTTGTACGCTACCGATCTACGGGCCTCGACCCGCTGGAGTCGATGAGTCGAATCAGAGCTTCGGCTGCGGCACCGGCCTGCGGTTCTTCATCGCCTCCGCCCACCGGTAGGAACGTCGTAGGTCCTGGCTATCGAGCCCCTTCGCACATATGGTCCTGTGAGCGGCACACGCGACGTCCGCAGAGCTACCTAACCTTGGAGGAGGCCCACCATGCGTAGAACGTACGCCGGCGCCAAGCCGATTCTTCTGGCAGTTGTGGTTATTCTTGTTTCTCTCACCGCGCAGCTCACCGCTGCGAGCGCCCCGCAGAAGCCCATCCTCACCGACGAGTTCGATCGCTTCCTGGTCACTGAAGAAACAGAGATCGGCGAGGCGCTCGGCAACATCGAGCTGGTCTTTCCGAACAGCAAGAAGATCGCCTGGAGCCTGGTGCCACCGGTGCCCGGCGGCGATCGCCGGCACTACTTAAAGGAAGGCCAGCTCGACGCGACCGAAATCGTCGAGATCGATCCCGACACCGCCGAGATCCGGCTGATCGCGCACCCCGCCTCCTACCCGGCGCACTACTACGCCGAGGTGCGCGCCACCAACGAAGACGGCTTCATGGAGCAGGTCCTCATTATCATCGCGCTCGAGGAGACGCCACGGGAAGAGGACGCCCTCGACATCTTCACCCAGCGGATCGAAACTCCGGGCGTGATCTTCTGGGCTACGGAGTCCGTGGATCCTGCGAAGATCGAATATGCGGCCAAGGTCGCTGAGGCCCTCCTTCTGAAGGACAGGCAGGGATCGGGGAAGATCACCGAATTTGTGAAGCAACGACGAGCGGTGATGACGATCTTCAAGACCTTCGAGGAGCGCAACACGGCAGTCAGCTTCTACATGCATCGGAGGGCCTTGGGCATCAGGAGCCAGGACCTCGAGGACGAGGAGATCATTCCCGACTATCTGCGACTCGGGGGGCCTGAGGGCGTTCGTCGTGATGCGTCGGTGGAGGAGATCACTCACCTGATTCATCGCGGCGGCATCATGCGGGCATACCCGGAGGTGCAGGAGCGGCTCGAGAAGGCCACGCAGGCGGCCGTTGAGCGGGGCTTCTACCGGCCGCAGGATGGGCTACCCGCCGATTCTTTCGCCGACGAGTACCTGGCCTACGGCCTCGATATCTTCTACGGCGCCAGCCAGCGGCGCACCTTTGAAGGAATGCCGCTCACGCCCGAGAACCTCGAGAAGATCGACCCGGAACTCTACGAGATTCTCTCGTTTCTATTCCCCAGCCGTGAGGAGTTTTTCAAGGAGATGGGCTGGGAGGCAGACCTGAACTGATGCCGCAGCGTCGCACGGACGGCATCATCACCGACCGCGAGTGATTCAGCGGGCTCGCTCGACCTACTTGGGAAATAGGAGCTGGAGCTGCATTCTCAGCGTCCAGTTCGCGTACGGCTGGGTCTCGGCACGCCATCTGAGCCACGGACTCCGGCGTGTTGAGATGCGACGGCTGCACGAACGACTCGCGGGCACGCTACTCCTTCTTCAGGAAGGTGCCGTCTTGAAGCTCGGAGAAGGCCTGCTGAAGCTGCTCGCGGGTGTTCATGACGATCGGGCCTTGCCAAGCGACAGGCTCCTTGAGCGGCTCGCCCGATACCAGCAAGAAGCGGACTCCCTCCTCCCCTGCCTCGACGACGATCTCGTCCCCACGGTCGAACAGTACGAGGGATCGGTTGTCGGCCACCTCGGCGCCGCTTCCCGATGGAGCGACCATGGCAGCACGACGCTTGTGAAGATCGTCCGCATCAGCGAGCTCGGAACCCTCGATGACATGGTCGGTCGGCGCAGCCAGGGGATCCGAAGCATCACGGAACTCCCCCGCCCCTGCGAAGACGTAAGCGAAGGCGTGCCGTGTCGTCTCGACGGGAATAGACTTCCTCGTCCCTGGCGGAACCGAGACATCGATGTAGTGCGGATCGGCGGCAATCCCATCGACCGGGCCTGCGACGCCCCACATGTTGCCGCAGATTACCCGCACCTTGGTGCCGTCGTCCTCGACGACTTCGGGGATGTCGGCCGCGAGAATGTCTTGATAGCGCGGCGGCGTCATCTTCAACGACGCTGGAAGATTGGCCCAGAGCTGGAAACCGTGCATCCTGCCCTCGCCATCTCCGCGCGGCATCTCCTGGTGGACGATTCCGCTCCCCGCCGTCATCCACTGCACGTCGCCCGCCGTAATCGAGCCCTCGTTGCCGAGGCTGTCGCCATGATCGACGGTGCCCGCGAGCACGTAGGTGATCGTTTCGATGCCACGGTGCGGGTGCCACGGGAACCCCGCCAAGTATTGGTCGGGAACGTCGTTGCGGAAGTCGTCCAGAAGCAGAAACGGGTCGAAATGCTCGGTATTGCCGAAGCCGAAGGCCCGGCGCAGGTGCACACCCGCGCCTTCCATGGTCGGCTGGGCCTTCACGAGCTGTTTGATCGGTCGAATCGACACGGGGCCTTCCTTCCAGGCAGGCCTCGCCAGGGCCTACTCGCAGCGCGGGGTATTCATTAGCGGCTGTGCGGGGCCGCCACTCTAGGATATTTCGGGGCGACCGGATAGGCCCGCACGCTCGCGGGTCGTGCGCGAGTGTGGTTGTAACTACTGTGCCGGCGGGCGGCACGCGCCCGCTGGGGTCTTTCAGCCGGGTCACCAATCGCTGATCTGAGCACGCACCGCCCGCTCCACCTCACGTTCCCGGGTAGCGCCGGCAAGCACGATCTCGCCGTCGATCAGCATTTGCGGGTTCTGGCCCGCGCTGTCCGGCGGCTCCATCGTTACCGCCGGCTTCAGCTCATGTTCGCCGAAGGCGATTCTCAACGCGCGGAGAAAACGGTCCAGCTCTTCCCCTTGCTCGCCGCGCACGACGACCTCGATCTCCGAGAACAGATCGCGGATGTCTTCGCCGCAGTGGCGCATGTACTCGCGCCACAAGGTCTTGCGGTAGTCGTCCTCCACATGCGACGGGATGTAGTTGAGCTGAGACAGAGTGCCCAGCATGAGGTCGACGACTTCCTCGCGCTCGGTCGCACCCGACGCTTCAACTCCCTTGAGGCTCTCCCTGAGCCCCACGATACCGATGCGTCGCAGCCCGACCAGCACTTGTGTTACCGCAGCCATCCCTCTGCCCTCACCTCATCGAATCAGCCCAGACAAGGCTCAAGGATAACTCGAATCAGCCTCTCTGCCGGTCAGGTCTTCGGCTCGTAGGCCTTGCCCGGTGTGCCACCGATCACGAGCAGGGTCGCGCCCTCGTCGCCCGGAGTGATCTTGCGCTTCGGCTCGGGGCCGACGCGCGCCAGGTTGCCCGGCTCGAGTGTCCAGGTCTCTCCTTCGGCCTCGAGCATGACACTACCCTCGAGCACGATGTAGACCTCCTCCTGGCCGTCTCCGACGTGGTCGTGCAGGGGGTAGTCGGCCCAGCCCGCCGGCAGCCGCTCGATGTTCATACCCCAAGAGGTCACGCCGAGGCTCTTGGCCGCGTGTAGAAAAGCACCCTGGTAGCTGTTGTCGAGCTCATCGAAATCCTTCACGGTGATATCAGCCATGTCGCCTCGCCTCCTTGCCCAGATAGGTCAGAGTCCAGATAGGTCGGAAATACCCGCTTCGCGACACTTATCTTTCCTCAAAGAGCCGCCCGGGCACCATCCCCTGTAAGCGGAAGTGTGACTTTCTGCATCCAACCCGATATACGCCGACCCGGGGTGAACGCCGGTTGAGCGAAGCAGAACCTCGCCCCGTGGTCGGGTCCACCTGGGAGGAAACGGTATGGATGCTCCTTCTGGAAGACCTGCGTTTGTCGGTGAGATCGCTTTGGCGCAAGCCACTGTTTGCAATTGTCGCCATCTTCACCCTCGCGTTGGGGATCGGCGCCAACACGGCGATGTTCTCCGTGATCCACGCCGTCCTCCTGAGCCCCTTGCCCTACGCCGAGCCGGAGCGGCTCGTGCGGGTCTACTCAGCCTTCGAAGGTCGCCTATGTTGCACGATCTCGGCGCCCAATTTCGAGGACATGCGAGGCCAAGTCCGTCAGTTCGAGGATCTGGCGGCCTACTTCTCGGACGCGTTCAGCATCACGGGCGGCGATGAGGCGATTCGGCTCTCCGGCTACCAGGTGAGCTCGCGTCTGTTCGAGACTCTCGGCGCCAGCCCCCAGATCGGCCGATTCATCACCGAGCAGGACAGTCGTTTCGGTTCTGAGCCGGTGGTCGTGCTCTCGGACCGCCTGTGGCGCGATCGCTTTGCCGCAGACCCGGAGGTAATCGGCGAGTCCCTCATCGTCGATTCTCGGCCGCACGCGGTGATCGGCGTGGCTCCGCCTGGGTTCAGGGTCACTGGAAGACCGCAGCTTTTCGTGCCCTTCGCGTGGGATCCCGAGAATATGCCCGGCCGGGACTCGAATTTCCTGACCGTGATCGGCAGGCTGGCGCCGGACGTGACAACCGATGCCGCCATGGCCGAACTCGATGCGATCTATGCCGACCTTGTGGCTGAGTACCCAGAAAGCATCACCAACAAGGGCGCAGCTGAGCGCCCGTTGAGCGAGTGGCTCATCGGCGCCAGCCGGCGGCGGCCACTGCTGGTGCTGTGGGGGGCCGTGGCCATGGTTCTGTTGGTCGCATGTGCCAATGTCGTGAATTTGGTGTTGGCCCGCGCCGAATCCAGGCAACGGGAGCTTGCCGTTCGTGCTGCCCTGGGCGCGGGGCGAGGGCGTCTTTTGCGGCACTTCCTCACCGAGAGCATGCTGGTGTCGCTTGCCGGAGCGGCGGTTGGAATCGTCGGCGCCTACGGTGGGCTGAGGCTCTTGCTGGCAACCTTCGGTGGTGCTGTGCCGCGCAGCGATGATGTCGGCATCAACCTGCAGGTTCTGCTCTTTGCCATCGCGGTTTGTCTACTGACTGGGATCGTCGTAGGGCTGGTGCCGGCGTTGCAGACGAGGTCGGGGCGACTCGAGGCGGCCCTGCGAGCGAGCGGGCGAGGGTCAGCGGGAGGCCAGAGCCGGCTGCGTCGAGGGCTCGTCGTGGTGGAAATCGGCGCGGCGTTGATTCTGGTGGTGGGCGCCGGCCTGATGCTGAAGAGTTTCTGGCGCCTGAATCAGGTGGACGTAGGTGTCGACGTCGGCAAGATCCTCACCCTCCGCGTCTCGGTGCCGGCCGTCGGGGCGTGCCCCGCGTTGCTACTCATGGGCGCGGCGGGTAGATTCTCCGGTACTCCTTCACTTCGATCCTTCCCCGGCGACCACTCACGGAATTCTGCATGAAGGTCTTTCTGATCTACGTCCGAGACGAGGACTTCTACAACATGCTCCCGCCTGAGCTGGGGGGCACGGAGTCCGAGGACGGCCGCGTCAAGGTGATGGCCTTCCCGCCCCTCGGTATCGAGACTCTCGCCCCCGTCATCCGGCAGCACGGGCACGAGGTCCGCATGTTCGACACTTGTCACCCGCGCATGAAAGAGGAGCACATTGCGCAGGCGGTCATCGAGGAACGGCCCGACGTCATCGCCATCTCCTTCCTTTCTACGACCTCGTACCCCACCACCAAGAGCATGGCCGAGAAGCTCAACGAGGCCGCGCCCGAAACACCGATCATCGTCGGCGGTGTCTTCGCCACGATGAACTCCACCAACATCCTCGCCGACTGCCCGCACATCGACTGCGTCGGCGTGGGCGAGGGCGAGGAGCTGCTGCCCGACTACCTGGGGAACCTCGATGATCTCGGTTCCGTCGCGGGCTTGGTGTGGCGTTCGGGAGACAAGGTCGTCGTCAATCTGCCACGCCCCCTGATTCAAGATCTCGACCAGTTCCCCTTTCCCGATCGCTCCAGTCTGCCGATCGACTACATCGAATCGATGCCGCTGGACGTTCCCGCCGTCTTGTCGCTCGACCGCTTCTGCACCATGCAAACCTCGAGAGGATGCCCCTATCCGTGTATCTACTGCGACATTCCCGCTCTTTCGGATGGCAAGTGGCGCTGCCGATCGCCGGAGCACGTGCTCGAGGAGATGCAGCAGCTCAGTGACGAGGGATACCGGTCGATCTACCTCACCGACGACCATTTCCTGCTCAAGCGCAAGCGCATCACATCGATCTGCGAGGGGATCATCGAGCGCGAGCTGAAGTTCCGCTGGGGCTGTGAGGGCCGTGTCGATTCAGTGGCGGTCGACCAGTTTCCGATCATGGGAAAGGCCAATTGTCGCTGGCTCGCCTTCGGTGTCGAGGCGGGGACCCAGAAGGTGCTCGACCGACTGAAGAAGGGTCAGAAGTTGGAGCAGATCGAGAACGCTATCGCGGAAACCAAGAAGCACGGAATCGAGACGGCACACGGCTTCTTCCTGGTCGGCTCCCCTGAGGAAACCGAGGAGGACATTCTAGAAAGCTTCCGCTTCGCCGCCCGCCTCCAGCTTGACACCTTCGGCTTCAATCGCCTTTGTGTCTACCGAGGCACGCCTCTGTGGGCGGAGTATGTGCAGCGCGGCATCATCGATGACGAGCTCGATTGGGACAAATGGTTCAAGTGCTCCGACATCGACCCGACGGTACTTCCCAGCGAGGTCGTGAACCGGGCTCGCCAGAAGGGTTTCGTGCGCCTGTTTCTGCATCGGATCTTCTTGCGCCCGATCGCGACGTTTCGACTTCTGCGCACCTTCAGCCGTCATATGAAGAAGTCGGATATCGCCAAGCTGCTGTGGACCCCGTTCCGCAAGCAGACGCCATTCCGCAAGCCCGAGCTACCGGCCCGGATGATCGAGCAGGGCCTGGAGGCACCGGTCCGAGACGGGGCGACGCACATCTAGCCCGCATTTCTCAACGGGTGGCGTCGCGAGCGGGCCCCGATCCTCACCGCGTCTCGTCACGGGGGATGCTACCGGATCAGCTCCGTCTCCGGGAACTGCGCGTACCAGCCGAACCAGAAGGTCCGATGCGCGGGTACCCGTGAGAGCCGGATGTCGGGGTCTTCTTCGAGCACCAAGGCGTCCTCAGCGATCCGCCAGCAGCGTCCGCGTGCGTCTGTGATGTACTCTGCACCCAGCCGTTCATCGAACTGATGCTCGCCCCGCTCGTACACTCGATTCGCCCCTTCGGGGCTCGTAACGACGACGAGGCGATGGCCAGCGAAATCGAGCTCGTGCATAGGGTGATCGAGAAGATACTCGGCCGAGATCGCCAGCGTGCGGAAGTCCTCACCGTCACTCTCGCCTAGGCTCAGGCCCGGCCCGGACCCATCCAGAGGCACCAGGCGCAGGGCCAGTACCTCGTCCTTGTTGCGCAGGCGGCTATCGGTCTGCGAGACCGAGAACATCAGATCATCGCTGGCGAAGTAGCCCCGATAGGCGGCGCCCTCGGAATAGTCTCGCTCGTGCCCGGTGTCGAGCGACAGAACGGTGGTATCGGGGTGGAGCTTCCTCCACTCTCCCCAAGTCGTCGTGACAACTGGATAGTGCTCCAGTTGTAGGCCGGAACCGACCAGCTCGCCAACCACCGGCGTTCCCGTGATCATCGACCACAGGCTGTTGGTCTCCTCGTCGAACATGAGCTTGTTGGAGCGGTAGAGGAGGCCGCTGGTACCGATCTTCCGCAGCCTTCCCCCCACCGTGCTGTCGTAGGGGATCACCGTGCCGCAGAGGGTGCAATAGACGATGGTGAGCTCAACGCCTCCGAGTTGGTCCAGCGCCATCTCGTGCCAGGCAAGGATGCGTTGGGGGTAGGCGCGGGCCTCGCCGTTCACCGAAATGCTGAAGACCACGTTGTCGTCGCCCATATATGAGGCTTCCGTGGCCGATAGAACGGCAGGATGATCCAGCGGCGGGATGCCGTCTACTTTCACCCCGCCCCAAAGAATCTCGTCGAGCCGAATCGTGGCCCCCCCGCCGGCAGGAAAGAAGCGCTCCATGCGGGGGTCGATCGCCTTGTACAGACTGCGCTTGAATTCCATGTACTGCGGATGAGGCTCGTAGGGCAGCCTCCACATCCAGAGACGCCACTTCTTCAGATCGTCGCGGAATTCCTCGCCTGTCTGCTCCTCGAGAAATCGAATGAGCCGGCGGCGCACCTGTGCTCCGAGCGGTTCCGGCAGGCCCGCAAAGTCGTCCTCGTGGCCGTAGCGGGACGGCGGCAATACCGAGGCGATCTCGACAACCAGCGATGCATAGGAGTCGCGCCAACCGGCAGCGAGTTGCTCCTGGGCTGCCGCGGCCGCGGATCGATTTCCGGAGGCCGCTTGGATGAACAGCCGGGCGGGCGGGTCCTCGGCCTCCTGCCCGGCAACCGACCAAGAGGCAAACAACGCCGGGAAGGCCAGGAGCAGAACCGCGCCACGGCGACGGGATGACATGTTGGGTCCTTGTTCGGTGAAAGGGGCTACGAGTATAGAAGTCGAAACCGGCGAGCGGCCACCCGGGACCGCCCGCCGGCAGTGAGCCGACTTTCAGTTGAATCCAGTCGCGGACGACTAGTCGGAGTCCTCCAGTGACGACGCGGCTGCAGGGCCGCTCTGCTGCTGCTTCTGGTAGTCCTGAAACCCGCGCAGCATCAAATACGCACCGAGCGCGATCGGCAACAGCGGCCACCAGGACTCGACCCAATTCAGCGAGATGCCGAACATCGTGTTCGAGATGGCGACAACGCCCACCACCAGCAGGATGGCGCCACCGACGATCGAGCCGCCCATCTTCGGGAACTTGAAGTCCTCCGGCAGCTCCATGATGTCCCGGCCCGCCATGGCGTGGTTGTAGAGAGCCGCCATGCGCCCCGCATCGATGATGTTGAACAGCCACACAAAGAAGGCTGACATTCCGAAAATGGGAGCAATCGGCTCACGCGATTCAGCCGCGATCAGAATGATCACCGCCATCGTCGCGGCGATCGTGAAGCCGCGCACGTAGTGGCCGATATAGATGTTGCCGAGCCCCGGGACCACCGATAGCACGGCGGCGAGGAATGGCGACTTTCGTCGCGGGTCGAATAGTTGCCGCCGCTCCGGCACCATCGCTTGTGCCTGGGGTGCGACGGGGGGAGGTGCCGGGCTAGCCGCAACTTCATAGCCCGCATCGGGTGTTTGGATTCCACTCATTTCTTCCTCCTCGGTTCGAGTGATTTCTTCATTCATGGTTGGCTCATTCATGATTGATACCTTTGAACGTCTCGGTTGTCTGCCCTGCTTCCAGGGCGTCCTTCTTTACTGCCATCACCTCGCCAGGGCTCAGTCCACAGGCGCCACATGCGCGCGAATGCGGCTCTGAACTCACCCTCCCAGAGGTGTGTGGCAATCTCGACGCTGGCTTGGCGCCAGGACTTGAACATGTCAGCAAGCCTGGAGCGCATGCTGGCGCTGTCGGGGCGGATGTCGACGTATTCGCTCAAGCGGCTTGCTGAGGTCGCCCAAACAACGCGGCCTGCCTCGGCCGCACGTCCGAAGTTCTCGGCAACTGCGCTCTGAACCTCGAGCCTCTCCTGCCGGACCTCGGCCATCAGCCGCGAGGGCAGCTGGGCAACTCCGGCCGACGGCAAACCGATCACCAATACGAAGGCGAGGCTGCCGACGAAAGCGCCCTCGAAGGCGAGCCGCGGCCGCTGCGCCAACCGCTCGAAAAACACAGATACCCGAGCGGCCAGTGGCAAGCTCTGCACCACTGCGCGCCAGTCGATAGCCGGCCGCGAGGCAAAACCCGGTGCAGCAGCGACCGCTCCCTCAGGGGTGACCGCATGTACCGGCACCGCCGCGCCCACGGTCGCCGCCATGACGTCACCGACAAAGCCTGGGTCGGGCTGCATCTCGGCCATCGCCGGCAGCTCTCTCTGCAGACGCTCGAGTGCCCCTGCCAGCCTGGCGCACTCCGCACAGGATTCCAGGTGCATCTCGAGCAACGGGTCGGGCTCCGCCGCGTTCGCCGCGTCCCTATCGAGACGCTCGCTGACCAGTAGCAGGGCACGATTGCAGGCACCGCCCGTGGTTTGCGCCATGATCGAAGCGACCATGTCGTCGGGCGGCTCGATAGCCGGCAGCCCTGCGTCGCCGTTGGCCAGCTCCTCGAGCTCCCGGCAGCGCAGACACCCCGCCGCATGGGACCGCATGCGCTCCACCTCGGCCACCTCGAGTCGGCCCTCGAGCCACTCGAACAGGAGTTCCTGAAATTCAGCGCAATTCATGACTCAGGCTCCGTAAGCAGGATCGAGGTCGACGATGCAGCGGGCCAGCTCCAGCCGCGCACGGTTCGACCTCGCCTTGACCGTCCCCAGAGGGATCGAGAGCAGATCGGCGATCTCCCGCTGCTTGAGACCCTGGATTTCCTTCAGCAGGATCATCTCGCGGTTGATCTCGGTCATTTCATCGAGGGCGCGATACACCAGGTGACTGCGCTCCCCGGCCATCGCTGCGACCTCGGGCCCGGCCCCAGGGTGGGGGCCGACCGTTTGCTCATCGAGCTCGTCGCCGCCGAGCGGCGGGCGCGCCTTCAGGCGCCTCAAACGATCGATGCTGCAGTTGCGCGCGATCCGCACCATCCAGGGCAGGAACCTCTCGCTGTCCTGAAAGCCCTCCAGGCTCTTGTAGATGCGGATGAATGTCTCCTGGGCCACGTCTCTCGCCTCCTCGCGATCTCGGAGGTAGTGGTAGGCAAGCGCGAAGACTCTTCCCTGGAATCGGCGCACCAGGGCCTCCCAGGCGAGCTCATCACCTGTTCTGCAGCGCTCTAGGAGGGTTTCGAGTTCCACCTACCGCTTTCCTCTCGATTCAGCACCGGCGGGGTTTCCCGCAAGGGCGTTCTTTCCTCGCCGTTCTCTGTTCATGAGCAATAACGCAGGGAATGTCGGATGGGTTCGGTGATGCGACGTCTTTTCTTCACCAGGCGACGGTGCGGGTCCTCTTCGGCCAATCCCCCGCTCTGTACTGCTTCCTGGCGCCCAGCGTCTTCAGAGCCCAGCGATGCCGGGGCTGTGGCTGCACAGCTCCCCTCTCCCATTTGGAGACGGTCGACACCGACACCTCCAGCATCTGCGCCAGCTCCTGCTGTGAGCAATCCCAGTACCGTTCCGAGCGCACGGTGTGAACGAATGTCGGCCAATCGAACTCTGTGATGATTCGTGGCACCTGATTCTTCTGTAGGCCTTGATTCGCCTGTGCATCTTGCACAGTTAGTGGGGACGGCCACTCGCCCTGGCCTTCCGGGCACACGCGTCGCGGTCCAGCCGCCATCGGGGTCGCGGTCCAGCCGCTCACGGGGGACATTTACCTTACCCTCGGCTTTTTTACCAGATTCTTACTAAGTGGGCCTGTTAACACTAATGGCCGATCCTGTGATAAGCTGCGTCTATGGAAATCACAGAGGAACAATACCGTCGTATCGAGGGCAGCCTGCCGCGTCAGCGCGGCAACGTAAGCATCTCAAACA
>SDBT01007609.1_pt1 | contig 17801 bp, 14 predicted proteins | sample 2277101 | NCBI WGS metagenome assembly SDBT01 (sample SAMN10404973, study PRJNA504765) | marine sediment metagenome | isolation source: marine sediment core GS10_PC15, 103 cmbsf | place: Arctic Ocean: Southern Knipovich Ridge | collected 2010 | reverse complement strand
ACGACGCACACCTGTTGCACGAAAAAATCCAGGGGGCCGAACTGCGGTTCTTTGATAACGCCGGCCATCCTTGTTACCTGGATCAACCAGACCTGTGGCACCAGGAACTGCTAGGGTTTCTCCACAAGAACTTCAGTTGACCAAACGGACTCTCGGCACGTCACCTGTTGATTGCTTGAAAAGGCAGGAAAAGCTTTTCTCTGTTTAGTATAGCATAAAATAACAGACGTCCCGCGTCTCCCACACTCCCAAGGTCACTAAGCTACCGTGTGCATGCAGTCAATTAGTTCGCTTACTTTAACAGTTGCTATGCCGGATGAAATATCAGACATGCCATAGGGAATGACCACGTCGTCATTATGGAAAATCGCACCGCAGGTATAAACGACATTGGGGACATACCCCTCGCGCTCTTCCTCATGCGGGGTAAGTAACGGCTCTTCGAGGCGGGCGATAATTTTTGCCGGGTTTTCAAGATCAAGCAGCATGGCGCCGATGCAATACTGACGCATGGGCCCGACACCATGAGTGAGTACGACCCAGCCTTTATCGGTTTCCAGGGGTGAGCCGCAGTTGCCGATCTGAATGAATTCCCATGGACGTGTGGGCTCCTGGATGATTTCAGACTCCTGCCAGAAATGGATATTGTCCGAGAACATGATATGATTATTTTCACCGTCCTGGCGCGAGAGCATAACGTAGCTGCCGTCAATTTTACGCGGAAAAAGAGCCATGCCCTTGTTTTGTGCTGCTTGGCCGTTCAGAGTCATAACCCTAAATTTGATAAAATCCTTTGTTTCAATCAGCTGCGGCAGGATTCTAAAGCCGTTATAAGCCGTATAGGTTGCGTAATAGGTGATCTCGCCGTTGTCATCAAAAAATTGCACGAGCCTGGCGTCTTCAATGCCACTGCTTTCGTTTTCCGAAACTGGGAAGATAACCCGTTCGGATATTTTGTGATCGGGTCGGAAACTCATCTCATAATTGGAATTGGCAAGCCAGTACATGATCTCGAAGGTTTCGTTTTGGCGCGCCTCAGAGGAAACGGGTCTTGCACGAAGCGCTTCGATTTTTTCATTTAAATCATTATAGGTGAAATTTTTCGGCAACTGCCTAAGAAGACGAGCTGCTATCCCATTGCAGGCCTCCATTTCTCCGAGCTTCAGCTGGAAGAGATGCCGGTCGTAAACCGGATTCAGATGGACATCCGGCCTTTCCACATAATCGCTGGTCGGCTCGAAGGAAAACGTATTGTCCCGGTCAAGGACGCCGCTGCGAAATACAATAGAGGAAACATGGCCTTCGCCAATTGCCCGCAGGCTCATGATAAAGCGCAAGCTGCCTTTGTCCAGGTGGCTTTGATCGGGGTGGAGGACGATTGAAGGGTTAAAAAGGGCAGCCGATTCAATGGAGTACTCCATGGTAAAATAGGCCCCAACGAGAGCCCTTTTGGTCTCGCTGAGCACGGCATCCCGAGGAACATAATCTCTTACCTCATTCAGGTGCCGCTCAAAAACGCGTCTGATGTCTTTGTGCCGCCTGGAAAAATCAAGCATTATCTGTGAAAGAAGACCTTCGGCTATGGTGTCAGGCAAGTCCACTATGCGTTCAATGATTCTAGATATTCGATGCGGGTCAAGGGGAATATGAGGGCGCGTAATAACGCGTGAAGTGTCTCCCCAAATCTTTTTCTTTTTCCTTTTAACTTTTGGCTTTAGATATTTTTTTGCTTCCATGTCACTGCACCATTAATAAAGTCTGACGGCTTCGCAAATCCCGCTGTGCGGGACTGCGTTGCGCTGCATCCTTCGTCACTATTGCGCATTTCCTGATTTGCAACAAGCCGTTTATGACAACAAGCTACAGCGGCGGCCGGGAAACCGACAAGCAAAGCTGTACCAGGTCATCAATCACTGCCGTGCCAACACACATGACGGTATCAGCGCCGCCCCAGTATATTTTTACCGTACCGTCGTCTTCAGGGACAGCGCCGCATGTAAAAACAACATTGTCCACGTAGCCGCTTACCTCCCACGGATCCTCGGGCTGCAGTATCCACTGGTCGGAAACGCCGATGATTTTTGCCGGATCATCAAGGTCGTGGAGGGCCGCGCCAAGGCGATACACCGCCCCAGCCATAGTCTTAAAGACTCCATGGTAAATATGCAGCCAGCCCTTGTCGGTCCTGAAGGGTGGTGCGCCGGGCCCGATTTTCATTTCATCCCAGTGATAGGGAACCGGCTTCATAAGCACCCGTGAATCGCCCCAGTGAACCAGGTCTGGCGAATAGGAAATCCAGATAGACCAGGGTGACATTTCTGAATGCGGCCGGTCAAGACGAGCATACCGGCCACCAAACTTCATCGGAAAAATGACGACGTTGCGAAGGTCGGCCTGGGTTATGAGCGCAATGCGCTCAACTTTTTCAAAATCCCTGGTGCGCGCAAGGCCAATCCGAACGCCGTGACGGGAATACGCGCTGTAGGTAAGAAGGTAGTCGGCCTCTACGGGGCAGATTCTCAGATCCTCGACTCCGAACTCTTCGTACTCGGCAAATATGTCATCGTGTGACGGCACAAGGAACGGCTCGGGATGAACAGAAAAGGAAAAACCGTCTGCGCTTTCCGCCCGGCCGATTACAGAGCGGCCGTTGTGGAGATGAGACCTGAAAAGCATTATATACCGGTCGTTGTGCTTAATAACCCCGGCATTGTGAACAGTGGCTACCGGGTAGGGGACGTCATTCCTAGTAAGGATGGGGTTCCCGTCATATCGCTTTACAAAGGGGGTTTTTTTGTTCATGTCCTGCAACCTTGATGGTCTCGTAAAAAGTCCGAATTAGACGGCAAAGCAAAAAGCTCCAAATTCAAGGCGCGCAAATCCTGAGGAATGAGACGTAGTTACTTTACTCCGCAGTGACGAAGGATGCAGCGCAACGCAGAAGTTGGACTTTTTGAGACGCCGTCAACCTTATCACTATCGATGCTCAATTCTTCTTGACTGGCGAGTGCCGCGCATGCCCCGTCCCGATTCATCCGGACACTGCGGGGACCGTCACCTGGCTGTCAGCTAATCCTCAGGTGCTTTTTGAAGAACCTGTGTGTAAACGTCTATATATTTTTCGACCATGCTGTCTGCGGTAAAGCGGTCTTCAACCGTCCGGCGACAGTCCGATCTGTTTATATCTTTTATTCTGACTACATGTTCAACAGCCTCTTCGCAGCCCGAAACCAGGAAGCCGTTTTTGCCATGCTCGATCAACTCGGGCATGCTCCCCTTGTTAAAGGCGATTACTGGGGTACCGCAGGCCATGGACTCTATAACGGACAGGCCGAAAGGCTCATTGAAATTTATGGGGTGCAGAAGCGCGTATGCCTTGCCAAGTAGCTGGTTGCGCTGAACCGGTCCGGCTGTGCCGACATAGACCGCATTGTAGTTGTCCAGGTGCGGTTCGACGTACTGGTGATAGTAGGCTTCATCCTGGATGATTCCTGCCAATATCAGTTTTTTGTTGCAGGCCCTGGCAATTTCAAGGGCCTCTCTGGCACCCTTGTCATGGTGAATACGCCCAAAAAAGAGCAGGTAATCGTCCGGCTCAGGCTGAAAATCAAACTGTTTTATGTCAATGCCGTGATGGATGGTTTTCACATAGTCAAGCTCCGGCGACCGGTCGGCATCGCTGATGGAAATATAGAACACTTTGCTGTTGTATTTTTTGTAAACCGGCAGAATCCCGGGCGATGAAAAGCCGTGAATGGTGGTAACGACCGGGGTGGCGATAAGGCCGGTATAGGTCAGGGGCAAAAAGTCAAAATTGTTATGTATGATATCAAAATCTTCAGCATGCTCAAAGAGTTCCGAAATGTGTAAGCACTCCCATACTTTTGGCACAATGGAGCGGTCTTCTTCATAGCCCCTCGGGCAAACGGCATGCAGCTTGCCGCTTGTTTCCGAATCGCCGGTCGCAAAAAGGGTAACATCATGGCCTCGCGATACCAACCCCTCGGTCAAGAGGGAAACCACGCTTTCCCACGGACCGTAGTGTCGCGGCGGCGTGCGCCAGGCAATCGGGGAGAGCATGGCAATGCGCATAGCTAACCTTTTACGCTAACGGTTGATTCGGACGATGATTGTTTTAAAATCTCGTCGGCATAAAGCTTTTGCAATGTCATAAGCGAAAGCAGCCAGGCAAGCGAGGACTCGGCGCCTTCATTCTGGTTGATGCCGTCAGCCATCAGCCCGTCACGGCAGCCGCCGGTCTTTGGATCATAGAGCGGCATATTCAGGTCGTTGTGTCCGAGAAACCAGTTAAAGCACATGACCGCACTGTCGATCCATGTTTTGGCCCGGGTGACGTTAAAGGCTTCGACGCAGGCTTCGATCATGGCATTCGCCTCGATGGGTTGCTGGTCGAAGCGGGCTTTGGTTCCCCCTTTTTCATACCATCCATCATTGCCGATCGGCACAAAATGGCCGTTTTCAGTCTGGATGGTGAGCAACCACTTGAGGGACCTGAGTCCCATATCGATCATATCGCTGCGCTGCATCCATTGGCCAGATAGGAGCAGGGCATGAGGCAGCTTGCCGTTGGCATATGTTAGAGTGCTTTCAAGCCAGGGCCAGCTTTTTGTTGCATTGTTCTTGAACTGATTGAAAAGCCTATCTGCAAGGGTTTCTCGATCCCTGCGCACTTCACTGTCGCCTGAAAATTTCTGCAGGTAGGCATGAATGCCCACCAGGGCAAAAGCGATGGATCGGGGGGGATCAAAGAGCTCGACAGCCTTCAGCGCCTGGTTGAAGAGCGTCGTGCTTATTGCCAGCTGTCCGGGATTGTCAAGAAAAGCCACAGCCCTGCCAAGGCCCCAGAGCGCCCTGCCGTGAGCATCCTCGGATCCCACCTCCTCAGCCCATTGTCGTGTATAGGTCATAAAATTACGAAACCGCCCCTTTTCGGCATTGAAGGCATACAGTAGAAAGCTGAGATAATGGCTGCTGAGGGAATCAAGGCACATGTTGTCCGTAGGCAGGTATTTCCGGCCCATGGCAGCAACCATCAGCGCTCTGGCATTATCATCGGTGCAGTAGCCATGGATGCGATTGGGGATGGTATGGGTGGCATGTTGCAAAATGCCAGTATCATCGGTAAGGGTTTTCAGGTGATCAAGCTTCATTTCCGGGAGCTCGAAATTCGTGATGTACTTGATGTTTTCAATATATAAGTGTCGAGGGCGGGGGTGCCGGGCACGGCCGAGTTTAGCTTCGCTGAACACCTCGAGATATCTTCGGGATACCTCCTTCCAGATCGCCTCGCGACAGAATGTATAGGCTTTTTTGCGTATCGCGTGCCGGTTGACATCGTTGTCCAGAAGGTCGATGATTTGTTCCGCAATGGCATCGGAGTCGTTGAATGGAACAATTCTTCCCCGCCCTTCGGCAAGCATCTCGATCGCATACCAGTATGGGGTTGAAATGACGGCTTTGCCGGTCCCCATGGCATAGGCGAGCGTCCCGGAGACAATCTGGGCTTCTTCAAGATAGGGGGTTACATATATATCAGCGATGCCGAGAAACTCACATAATTCTTTCAGTGCGACAAACCGGTTTTGAAAAATGACATGATCGCTGATATTGAGTTTGTGCACCAGCTGCTGCAGGCTGATACGGTATTCCTCTCCATTCGTCTTCAAAATATTCGGATGTGTTGCTCCCAGGATAATATAGGTAACATCAGGGTGTTTTCTGGTGACGGACGGAAGCGCCTGCAGCACATTTTCAATGCCCTTATTGGGGGAAAGCAGGCCGAATGTGAGAAGCACCTTTTTGCCTTCCACGCCGAACTGATCTTTATAGAAGTTGGGATCAATAAAAGGCGTATCCGGAATGCCGTGATGGATAAAGACAATTTTCTCCTCCGGCACGTCATAGATATCTTTGAGGAAATCAACGACCTTATGGCTCATCACGATCAGTTTGTCGGACAGATCAGACAGCTTGCGCATGACTTCACGATATTCCGGGGCGGGATCTCTCAGGATCGTATGCAGCGTTGTCACGACCGGCATACGAAGCTCTCCGAGAAGTTTGAGGAGATGGCTGCCGGCCGGGCCGCCGAAAAGACCGTATTCATGCTGCACGCAGACAATATCAACCTTGCTGATATTGAGAAATTCTGATGCGATACTGTAATCAGTAAGTTTGTTCTGGTTGATCTCAAATCGCACTTTTTCAGGATATTGATATCCGTCAGGCTTGTCATTCATGGCAACGGCCCAGCAGTTTATGTCTGGCGCTTCTGAGGATAAGGCCTCAACAAGATCAGTAGTGAACGTTGCAATACCGCACTGACGGGGCAAATAGTTGCCGATTACGGCAACCGAGTCGATCCCCTCATAATATTTGATGACGGATGCCATACTAACTGCCTCCCAATTATTCTAATCAATAGTCATGATTATTTGATTTGATAGACCTTGTGGTTCTTGTGGTACCCGGAAACGTCCAATTCAAAATACCTACATAAGATCTGCATCAACGCCCGCGAACACCCGGATGCTGAGTTCCTGCCAATGGTGACACTCAACCGACCGGTTGCTTTTCTAATAGATTCCTGGTGGTTATCGAACCTCCGACCCGATTCTGAGCCCCTCCGGTTCACATGAAATCCTTTGCAAAGATACCGGAAGATAAAATCTACCGCTTGCCGTTGACCCTATCTCTCAAAACCCCGGAGCACCTAAATCTAACCACGCGCCTGGGCTTCAGGATCATATCTTCAGAAGTCCGGGGATTTCGGCCCTTCCGTTCACGCTTATTCTTGACGTAGAATTTTCCGAATCCGCTGATCAGAACGTCCTCGCCGTTCGCAAGGTTCTTCTTGATGATCTCTAAAAGGGATTCTACCAGCCCAACGGACCTATTCTTGGGAATGTCGAGTTGTGTGTAAATCGAGTGGGCAATGTCATTCTTGGTCAGGGCCATTAGTCTCTGCTCCTGTGAAAGCCACGTCTGTGCTGTCTATAAATGAAGGTTTGTCCTAAGGTGACGAGGTTACATGTAGCCGAGGATCCTCGTTTTGTCAAGGAATTAAAAGTGTTAGGTGAAGCGAGGGAGGTGGGACGGGGTTTTTTGGTGGGGAAAGTGTTGATTTGGGTCAGCAACCAAAAAAAATGTGAACGTTTTCACTATATTGGCGTCATAGCGGGAATCGACGGCGCAGGGCGGGATGGTTCAGTGGGGCTCTTGCTGTCTTGTCTCCTCTTAATACTACTCAACGCCTTGCTGTCCTGAAGGTCCTTTCGCTCTGCGGAGAGCCGCGTCAATCGAGTCAGTTATGTCAATGTTTCGCACCGGCTTGACAAGATATTCATAAGGTTCTGTCACTCCAGCAGCTTCCTTGGTCTCATCATCCGGATAGCCTGTCATATATATGACAGGAATGCCAACACCGGCCTTTATCTGTCTAGCAGCTTCAATCCCGTCTATAACGCCACTCAGCCTTATATCCATTAGAACGATAGAAGGGTTCTCGTGTTCTGCTATCTTTATAGCTTGCTCTCCAGAGGAAGCCAACGAGCAAAGTTCATACCCTAAATCCTCCAACTCTATACACAAAGCCATGGCAGGAATAATTTCATCATCAACAATTAATACCTTCACCTTCGCATTCATTTTGTCATATCCTTGGATGGGCCTGGACTTCGTTGAATCTTATCACAAATTCCGTTCCTCCGTTTCTCTTTGATTCCACGCTTCCTCCAAGCTGTCGCTGTACTAATTCAGTAACAAGTTGCAACCCTAAGAATTTCGGGTTTCCTAAGTCAATATCTTTCGGAATGCCAATCCCATCGTCGCTCACACGCATTTCTATTTCCCCTTTATCTGTCAAGCGAAGAGCTACCCTGACCTCACCTTTTCTATCCTTGGGAAAGGCGTGTTTCAAGCAATTTGAAATCAGTTCATTCATAATCAATCCACACGGAACAGCTGAGTCAACGGATACCGTGATACTCTTTGCATCCACCTTTAGAGTTATTCTGCCGGGACTCAGTTGGTAACTTTTCAGCAAAGCATTAGTCAAATCCTCTGCATAATTCTTAAGATCGATTTCTGATAAGTCTTTAGACTGATACAGTTGCTGATGAACGAGGCTCATTGACAAGATTCGATTTTCCGTTTCCCGAAATATTTCTGTCAATTGGTCATTCTTGACCCGGGCTGACTGTAAGGTGAGCAGTCCGCGAATAACATTCATGTTGTTCTTGGTTCTGTGGTAGAGTTCTCGAAGAAGCACTTCTTTTTCCTTGAGCGATGCCCTTATTTGTTCTTCTGCCTGCTTGCGCTCGGTGATGTCCAGAGCAAAGGCCACACCATTGAGTGTGGGACCCGGTAGGGAAGCAGCGCCCAGCAATATGGGAATTCTGCTTCCATCTCTACGAATGTATTCTTTTTCAAGGGGGAGCGTTATTACTCCCGTGGCAGCTATTTCCTGTAAAGCTCTATCATCTTGCTCCGTATCTTCCGGGGGTGTCATGTCCCTCCAGCGAACTTCGCCCGAGAGGATTTCATCCCTGGTATATCCCCCCATTTGAAGAAAGCAATCATTGGCATCAGTGATATCGCCATCCGCATTCCAGAATACCGTGCCCATCATTTTGGACTCGAAAACGCCTCTAAAGCGCTCCTCACTCTTACGCAGCGCCCCCTCAGCCTTCCTACGTTGATTAAGTTCATGCTCTAATGCGTTAGTTCTGAGTGCAACTTGTCTCTTAAGAGTCCTGTTCCAGGTGAAAATCATAATTATGAGCAAAGACGCGACTGCTACAACAGTCAAGACGATAGCCCAAAATGTTCTACTACTAAATACGCTTTTTGCTTCAATATGTATCCATTTATCAAAGATGGACGATCTCTCCTCCTGAGTGATTAATGCCAGTCCTTTTCTCAGGATATTGTGCAGTACAGGCCAATCCTTTCTGGATGCCATAGCGAGCTTAAATGGCAGTTCAGTTTCTCCTGCAACACGGAGATTCGTTATTTTATTTTCCTCGATTTCAATAGATGCAGATGTCAAAGCAGTTACCCATGCATCGGCATGGCCAGTGGAAACATAATTCATCGCGGTGTTTTCATCTTTCGCAGGGAGCATGTTCAGATAACCGAAGTTGTCCCTTAGAAAATCATCTATGACCCACCCCTTGGTAAACGTGACGTTCATGTCTTTCATTTTGTCGAGGGTCAGGGTTTCCTTGAAGCTTTTCCTGGTAAGAATTACGGTAGGGATTACTATATATGGCTCTGTGAATACCATCCATTTTTCACGCTGACGGCTTTTAGAGAAAGCGCACAACACATCTATTTCTCTATTTTTTGCCTTTCTTAAAACCTCATCCCATGTCTTGATGTGAACAATATCAAATTTAAAGTTGAGCCTATGTTCAATTAGTTTCACATAATCGGCTGCGAGTCCGCGAAATTCACCTTTCTCATCTGTAAAATCTATTGGATTGGCGCTTGGGTCATGGGCAAGTACAATTTTGCCATCATGTTCTGAAAGCCATTCCCTTTCCTTCGGTGTCAAGGGATCTTTGCCCTTATCCTTAATGCATCCTGCAGACAAAAAAACGGAAAGCGCTAATGTCGTAAGCGTATATTTAGAAAGAAAAATGTTCTTTCTAAAATAACGTGATATTCTCATGCCTGTCAGTCCTTTCGTCGTCTCCAAAACAAAAAGGCCCCACGCACGCTTTTTTGAACACGATACATGGAGCCTTTGCCGGTTGCACGGGGTTTTCCCTCTAAAGTTGTTATCTCTTGAGAGGATCTGCCATCATTTAGGGCAATTAAATTGGATTTTCGAAAGAATTGTCAAGGCAGAACTCATCGGGCAGAACTCATCGGGCGCGGGGGTTAGTCAAACCCAAGATGCTGTGGTTTTTTGTTTTCCATGAAAAACACTGCTTTCTAGCAACGAGTTTTGATCGAACAACTGTGCTTTTCTAATAGATTCCTGGTGGTTATCGCCACTCAGGCCTGATCCGGCACCTCCGGTTGGCATGAAACCCTTTGCAAAGATGCCGGAGGATGAAATCTACCGCTTGCCGTTGACCCTATCTTTCAAGGCCCCGGAGCACTTGAATCTGACCACTCGTCTGGGCTTCAGGATCATATCTTCAGCGGTTTCGGGATTTCGGCCCCTGCGTTCCCTCTTGTTCTTCACGCAGAATTTTCCGAATCCAACGATCAGGACCTCTTCGCCGTTCGCCAGATTCTTCTTGATGATCTCCAAGAGCGTTTCTACCACTTCGACGGACCTTTTCTTGGGAATCCCGAGCTGGGTGTAAACCGAGTGGGCAACATCATTCTTGGTCAGAGCCATGGGTCGTCACTCCTGTGGAAATGAGTCTTCCGTGTGATAAGACTAGAACTGGATCTGGATTGTCTTCTTTCTATTGCTTTGATCGTATACGGCTAGGAAGAATTTTCCCAACCTATCACACCAGCTGCGCACATCTTTTTCAAAGGTGGGACAGTCTCCGGTGACCTCCAAGACTTCACCGGGTTTCATATTAATGGCCTTTACCGCAATTTTGAGCACCGGCCGGGGGCACTTCAGACCGACGGCATCCAAGACTTCCACTGTCATGATCGGTTTTCCCTAATGTGAGCGTGTTGAGGGTAGGAACGGTGGTTTGAAGTCGGAAAATCACGACCGCTCCCAGACTTACAAAACACGGAAACAGAACGACAAATCATACCATGAATCAGTTTGAAACCCAGAACCCAAATATTGCTATTGTCTCGCTGCTATTCCTGCAGAGGTACAATCGGAAAAAATTAGCCTGGGAGTCTCTCAGAGGCATTGCTCAGCGCCACCGCTTCCCACAAGAAGTGGGAATTTGGAGGAATAAGACCCCCAGGCTGTGCGTCGAATATGACCTAATCGGTATTACAAATTCTCAGCTGCCCAAAGAGCTGCCTGGAGACGGTTGGGGGCATTGATCTTCTTGTGAATGTGATACAGATGGTTCCTCACGGTATTGGGGCTGATGCGGAGTTTCTCGGCAATTTGCTCATTTGTGGCCCCCACTGCCACATGGGCAAGTATCTCCATCTGCCTTAGGGTAAGAACGGCGTTATCACTATTCGAGGAGCTCTCTTTCAAAATCCCTTCTCCATCCTATTCTCCCTCCAATGCCTCCTTCACTTTGATTGATAGTTCTGCAATAGAATATGGTTTGTGAATGAAGTCTTGCGCTCCTGCCTCTAGGATTCTCATGGCTGGGCCATTGATGTCATAACCACTGGTCACTATCACTTTAAGATTTGGTCGGGCTTGCATTAGGCTCTCGTAAAGTGCCCTGCCCCACGTATCAGGCAAACCAACATCCAGAATAGCCAGGTCAATATCCCCATCATATGTTTTGGCAATGTGAGCAGCATCTTTGCCGGATTTGGTCGTCAGCACGCGGTACCCTAACCTTTCCAAGATTTTTCGGGTCACGCCAAGGACGACTTCCTCGTCTTCAATAACCAGTATGGTTCCAGTGCCCATAGCCACTTCCGGTTTCGGCGCCGGCGCCTCTTGCCTGTCAACATCCACACAAGGCACGTATATGTGTACCACGGTCCCTTTGCCCAATTCTGAATCCACCCAAATACAGCCATTGTGGTTTGAAACAATGCCGTGGACGGCAGCCATACCAAGCCCTCGGCCCATAAACTTTGTTGTAAAAAACGGCTCAAATATCCTTGCCCTTGTTTCTTCATCCAAGCCTTTTCCGTCATCTGCCACGCTCAGATGAACATAGCGCCCCGGCTTCAGGTCCGTGTGTCCTTGAGCAAACTCCTCGTCGACATCCTCTTCTTTGGTGCTGATGGTGATACAACCCGAATCTTCTATTGCCTCTGCCGCATTGGCCAACACGTCAGAGAGAACCATTTGCATCTGTGTGGGATCGGCCTCTACAGTTGAAACATCGTGTGAAAGATTTGTCTTTATGTCTACGTCCGAATCAATCGTGTGCTGTAAAAGGGGCAGGGCCTGTCTCACAATATCGTTCAAATGCACGGCCTGGGATTGATATCGTCCCCCCCTGGAATAGGCCAGGAGTTGGCTGGTAAGTTTGGCCATTCTGCGAGCGGATTTGTACATTGGGTCAATGCATGAACGAATGTTCTCATCGTCAGAAAAATCAAACTTGAGCAGTTCAATGTTTCCCGTGATCCCAGCCAATGCATTGTTATATTCGTGCGCCATTCCGCCCGCCAGGGTGGCGATAGCCTCCATCTTCCGGGCTTCTTGAAGTTGGGTTTGGAGACGTATTGTTTCGCTCACATCCCGGGCAACCCCACAAAGGCCGACAATATCGCCTGCTTTGTCTCGCATGGGCACCTTGATCACGTGAAATGTGGTGGGAACCCCTCCTATTGGTTTTGTATCCTCTTCATCCACAGTCTCTCCGTTGAGCACACGTAAATCCATATCCCTGATGTGTCCTGCAGCTCCATCTCCAAACAATTCCTCGTCAGATTTTCCCTCTATTTGTGAGGCGGCAAGCCCAAAAAGCCGCTCCATGGCCGGATTTACCAATACGTACCTTAATTGCCGATCTTTGATGAATATGCAGTCTGCAGCCGTTTCAAAGATGGCTCGGAACCGTTCTTCGCTCTGGCGCAAGCGATCGTCCATCTTATCTTTGTAGAGGGCAACCTCCACTGCCCCCCTGATGCTGTCTTCCGTAAAGGGTTTGAGAATATATCCCATGGGCTCCACTTGCTTTGCCCTTCCAACCAAGTGCTTGTCCGCATAGGCAGTCAGAAAGATCACGGGGATATCCATTTGAGTCTTTATCATTGCTGCGGCTGAAACACCGTCCAGATTTCCGGGCATCACAATATCCATAAGGACCAAGTCCGGATTCACATCCCCTGCCATTTCTATGGCCTGGTCTCCGGAATCGGCTCTACCGACTACGTCATAGCCCATAACCGCGAGCGTTTCTTCCAGTTGCATAGCTATGGTAGCTTCGTCATCTACGATCATGATCTTAGGCATGTTTTCCATGTTGTACCTCTTGTTCGGCGGCTTTGAATTTTATGATTACTTCTGTGCCACTGTCTCTGTTGACCTGGATTTCGCCCTTTAATTGGCTCTCTACCAGGTTCTTTGTCAACTTCAGGCCGAGGGTTTGGGTTTTGTCAATGTCGAGTTGTTCAGGGATTCCCACACCGTCATCTTTGACCCGGATAGTAACCATGTCATGATCAGAGTTCTGTATGGAGATCTCCACTGTTCCTTGTTCTCCCGCTCTGAAGGCGTGTTTGAAGGCATTGGAAACCAATTCGTTCAGGACAAGGGCGCAGGGGATGGCCTGATTTACTGTAAGGTGCACATCGCCGTGTTGAATTGTTGGGCTAACGGACTTTCCTCTGCCAGAATAGACTTGACTTAGGTGGTTCACGAGTTGCCGAATGTGCTTTTCCATATCGATCTGATCAAATCGCTCCTCCTCATAGAGTTGTGTGTGAACAAGTGCCATGGTGTAGATCTTGGAACGGGCGTCTGTTAGAAGATCAATTGCCTCCTGGTTGTCGGTTCGCATCTTGATCATGTCCAGCAGGCTTGAAACAATCTGAAAGTTATTTTTGACACGATGGTGAATCTCCCGAAGCAGCACTTCCTTTTCCTTCAGAGATTCCTTGATTTCATTCTCCGCCATCTTGGTATCGGTAATGTCTTGCACGACACCAACCATTCTTATTGGCTTTCCTTGTTCGTCTCGAAATACTTCTCCTTTGGTATGGTGGACTCGGACCTCTCCATTACACACAACATGATGTTCATTTTCGTATGGCTTAATTCCATCTAATGCATCTTTGACTTCTTTAGTTACGAAATCTCGGTCTTCTGGCAAAACCGCATTAATATATCTGTCGTAATTTACTTCTTCACCTGGTTCCCATCCAAATAAGCGATAAGTCTCATCTGACCAATATATTTCATCAGGGACTACCTCCCATGTCCAGCTACCAACATGTGCTATCGCTTGTGCTTTCTCAAGACTATTTTCACTGTCCCTTAACGCATCCTCCATTGAGCGGCGATCCGTGGTATCAATGATAAAACCCTCAATCCCAATTACTTCTCCGGCACGGGTTACAGGTCTGGCAGAAAAGGTATGATAGCCAATGGAACCGTCTTCACATTTTCTGCTGAACTCGCCTGCCATATACTCGGTCACACCCTTCATTATTCCGTCGACAAACTCTTTGGCTTTCTCTATGTCATCAGGTTTCTGGATTGTTGTGAAATGCTTGCCAACAATTTCATCGGGGGAAGAATATCCATACATTTCCAGCCAGGCGGTATTTGCCTCCTGGATCAAGCCATCCCTGTCTATGAAGAAATAACCAGCTTCCGTGTTTTCTATTACGCCACGGAATCGCTGCTCGCTCTCCCGCAGGGCCTCCTCTGCTTGCTTGCGCTCGGTGACCACAGCTGCAAGAGTAAACCCTGAAAGTGTCGCGACGAAGAGGAAGATTTGTACTGACAAAAGGTGCTCCTTCAGCGGCTGGTCTGCAAATCCGAGTGGACCATGGCCCTGGACCGTGTTCCACAGCACGATCACTGCGAAAAACAAGAGCGCGGTCCCAGTGCCGCGCGGACCAAAACGAAACGCCGCCCAGATCAGGAGAGGAAAGACCATGTAATTGTGAAACAGCGGATGTTCTATTGTTACAAAGGAATCCGTAATTAACCACGTGAGAGCCGACAGCACCGTGATGAGGATCACCTCTTCGACAAACCGCCGCGAAGTCAGGGCTTGCAGCACATTTGGACTGGTTGCCCAAGTGACAATTACTGGCGTTACCAGAATCATCCCTAGCGCATCTGAAACCCACCACACAAACCACGTGTCAAAGAAAGGCGCCCCCAAGGCAAGAGCCGCCACCGCCGCGCCGAGAAACGCGGTGATACCGTTGCTCAACGTAGCCACTCCGCAGAGAACGATTACCTCCTTCACGCGTGCGAACGTGATCTTGGGACCACAAAAATGTACGATGACCCATCCGCCAGCGGCTGCCTCAACGATGTTCGCCAGCGCAAATCCTAGACTCACTAGAAGCGAGTTGCCACCGGTCAAATTGCCCGCCGTGTTGGTGGCGAAGATAACGAGGAGAAGCAGAGGCCATTTGCGTCGTTCGATCAAAATTAGCGCGGCCAGCGCAACTCCACTCGGGGGCCAGATGGATCCAATGCCTTCCGGCTGCATGATAAATAAGAGTCCGACTCGGGCAGCGATGAAGTAGGCAATCGCGACAGCCGCCAATCGCGGGATCTCCTGAAAGAACCCGTCAGTACTGGACGATTGTTGTCTGCGCGATACCCACCTTGATGGAGTCATTTCCATCTCCTTGCCCGTCTTGGCATGACTCACAATTTCAAAATGACATCCGGAGCCTCATGGTTCTTACTATGTCCTGGCTTTGTCCTTTGCCCCTTTGAACCGGATCTGATAGTGCGTTCCCTCTGTCCTGTCCAGTTGGATCTCACCTTCAAGCTGGCCCTCTGCCAATATGGTCACAATTTGCAGACCCAACGATTCCGTGTTTCTGAAATCCAACCCTTCGGGCAGACCTACACCATTGTCACCGACTCTGAGTTCAACTTTATTTCCATCGATGGCAGTGAGGGCTATGTCTATTTCTCCTTTTCTTTCTTCCGGAAATGCGTATTTCAGAGCATTGGAAACCAACTCGTTCATAATCAATGCACACGGAACAGCCTCATTGAGCGCAAGAGAAACACCCTTGGCCTCTGTATTCAGCGCAATTCTGCCTGGATCGATTCCGTAAGATCTGAACAGGTCTCTTGCCAGGCTCTTTGCATATGCATCAAAGTCAATATTGGCGAGATCTTGGGACTGGTAAAGTCTCTCGTGAACAAGAGCCATGCACTCTATCCGATTCTGGCTCACTTTCAGCAAATCAGCATACTTTTTCTCCCGGACATTCTTGGCCTGAAGGCTGAGCAGGCTTGATATGACCTGCATATTGTTCTTGACGCGGTGGTGAAGTTCTCGAAGAAGGACTTCTTTTTCTCTTAGCGATGCCCTGATTTGTTCCTCTGCTTGCTTGAGCTCCATAATATCGGTGACCACGGCAAAAGTCCCGTCAAAATGACCTTCGGCATCGAGAACAGGTTGTGGCGAAACCAATGTGGAAAGCTTTCGCCCGTCTTTCCGGGTCCACACGAGCTCATGAGGTACCATCTCACCTCTTTTTGTTTTCACAACCTGTTGTCTTGAAATGCCCTGATTGGTCTCGTCGAGAAAATCCCTGGCCGGGCGCCCAACAATTTCATCTCTTGAACGTCCCAACATTTCACAGAACCTGTCATTGACATAAGTACTCAGGTGATTGTGATCAAATACTGCCAGGCCATCGCTCATTGTCTCCACCAGAAGCCTGTATTTGGCCTCACTTTCCTGCAGGCGCTGCTCCATTTCTTTCTTGTGAAGGGCCATTTCTATTGTTGCTTCGAGTCCTCTTTCATCAAAGGGCTTTAGAATGTATCCAAAAGGTTCCGCTTGCTTTGCTCTTCCAATCAGCTGCTTGCCGGCATGGGCGGTCATGAAGACCACGGGAATATCCATTTGAGTCTTTATCATTGCCGCGGCTCCAACACCGTTCAGATCTCCCGGCATGACAATATCCATAAGGATCAGATCCGGGTTCACGTCTTCTGCCATTTCTATGGCCTGGTCGCCGGAATCGGCTCTGCCGACCACGTCATATCCCATAGCCGCGAGCCTTTCTTCCAGTTGCATGGAGATTGCAGCCTCGTCGTCCACGATCATGATTTTAGGCATGACATACTCCTTCGTGTTCGCCTTTGAATCCTACGACATATACTCCGTGTACCAGAAGCCAAAAAAGGCCCACACACTCCTGCAACTCTCACTGGAGGTAAGGGCCTTCGGGCAGTCCCATGTTCGATCCTTTCCGGTTTTAGTCAGTGTCTAGGAGGCTGTCCGAGAATGGCCATTTTCGGCAATCTCTGCGTCAGGCTCAGATTTTAGTCCTCAACATACCCAAATGTGTTCCTGCTAAAATCTTCGCCTTCCTTCACCTTGCAAAGAATTTCTCATTCTGGGACAGCCTCCCAGGGTAACTCACCCCTCCCTGGCGGTAGGGGATTGGGGCACAGCTCAGTTTATTCGATTATCATCTTATTCTGCCACTAATCCCACGAAATGCAAGACTGATTTATTACTGATACAATACGCAGACACGTCAGTATTATTGACGGCTACGTAAGAACATCAAATCCACGGCAAAGTAAAAAGCTCCAGATGCAAGGCGCAGGCTATTGCCATTGAATAGTGAATATTGTCGATTGAAACGCAAACTTGAAACCTGTGCGAAGGCCTCAAAACACTAAACCATATTCTTTTTCGTGTTTTCGTACCTTCGTGTTTTCGTGGTAATTATCTTGCTTTTCGTTGTTGAAGGGGCAATCGTCAATATTCAATCGTCAATCCTGAACGGGCACTTTCTTTTACTAATGACGAAAGATGAAGCACAATCCCGACAGGTCGGGACAGATGGACTCTTTACAAAGCCGTCAGTATTATTGGATGGACAAAAGGTACGTTCTGAGATTTACTCTTTGTTTGTTTATTCCCATTTTCCCTCTGATGTTAACCCTGTGAGATTCCACGGTCCTTGTGGACAGATTCATTACTTCTGCTATCTCTTTTGTGGCTTTGCCCTGCCTTACAAAAGTTGCCACTTGAATC
>SDBT01007608.1_pt1 | contig 17802 bp, 42 predicted proteins | sample 2277101 | NCBI WGS metagenome assembly SDBT01 (sample SAMN10404973, study PRJNA504765) | marine sediment metagenome | isolation source: marine sediment core GS10_PC15, 103 cmbsf | place: Arctic Ocean: Southern Knipovich Ridge | collected 2010 | reverse complement strand
TGTCAAACTCCACATAATCTCCCAAGAGAGATATGATCGAAACATCCTCCACCTAGTCGTCGCTAGGACGATGCTAGAGCTGGACCGCGCGCGCCGCCATCCCAGCCGCCATCACGTTGAACTGGCCGGCCCGCTTGCGCGCGTTGATCTCCGAGACGATCAAGATGGCATGGCGGGGCTTGCCGTCGCTGCAAAGGCGCAGCATGTCGTGGCGCAGGGCCACGAGCGTCGCGTCACTCAACTCTGTGAGATTTACAGTGTAGATCATGTCATTGCTCCTGGTGGTGACCTGCTTGTCGGTCGATGTTGTCTTAGTCCTCAGAAACGATAAGAAAGTCTTTCTCCAAGGTGATCACAAGGGCGCCGCGTCGCATCCGCTAGTCATCGCCGTCCGCGACCACCGCTTAACCCCCTCCACGCGCGTCCGCGCTTCGGAACTGGACCCGGCTATGTGTGACGAGCGGGGGGAGTTGAACCCCTTCCGCGACGCCCGTGTCATCATCCTGTTTTATATCTGCCTCTTATCCGTCGTAATTAATACGCCTTGAAGTTCCGTATTTTCCATTTCTGAACGATGGGCTGTCCACCCGGACCCTCGTCTATAACGATGTAGGCCACCGTCTTCAACACGCGGGCAAAGCGCCCACCTGACGCCCCGGTGTATACCCTCTGCGGATAGTCGTCTCCGAAGGTGCGATCTTCCGGGCTCAAGTTCTTGAACTCGAAGTGCATGCCAAAGTCTACCTCGGTGAAGCCGCCTTTAACCCGGCCCGCGTCGATCTCGCTCAGAGGTGCTAATGCCATGTCCTATGCTCCTGTGTCGTCGTACTCAACAAAGCCATTAGACCACACAACGGATTATTTGTCAAGCCGAGATGGCACTTTATTTTGCAACGGGTTGCAAATTTATTGCAAATTTTCTTGAGATGCCGTCGCCCTATGCCGCCCGCCCGAACCGCGCCCGCGCCTGTTCCGGGCTGAGCTTCCACTGCTTGCCCCGCGCGTCCCTGGCGATAAACGGGAACTTGGGCTTCCGGCTGTGATAGTCCACCAGCGCCCAACCATCGTCATTGGTCAGTGACGCGACGTTGTGCGCCCCCAGCCACATCTGCACCAGGCCAGTGCGCAGCTCAGCGTTGCGCTCGGTCGTGGCCTTCACCTTGATCGTGGCCTCCGAGCCCGTGAAGGACATGCTGCCTGCCTTAAAGGTCACGCCCTCGATGCCCACCTCGGCCAGCGCCCCGTTCAGGGCCACGCGAAGCAGCTTCATGGTGGCGCGGTCGAAGTTATCGATTTTCATGTCACAGTCTCCTAGTTATAAATTGGCGGTCAAAGTTATCAATTTTCACGTCGTTGTCTGCTCGTTTTCCGGCACCCAATCCTCACGCTGCACAATCTTCTTGACCATGCGCTGGATCGGTGGGACCGGCACTTTCAAGACGGCACACAGACCGTAAGCGTAGCTCTGCATGTCCGCCTCAACGGTCCCACTGTGGTCGATATGGCAGTGAAAATTATCGTACTCGTCGAAGACTACCAGCTCGAACCCGCACAGTGAGATGATCCACTTGTGATAGGGTGTCCTACACGTCGCGCGATCCCCATCCGCCCCCATTAATGTGTAGCGCTTGACCTCGATGTCCATGGCGATACTCCTCTAATAGTTACCAAGGCGCACCGCTTCCGATGCGCCCGGCGTAACTGCTAGGCGTCGGCCTCGGTCGGGGCCTTACCGTCTACCCAATCGGGCCTTTCAAGCTCGGGAAAGGTTTCTTGCACCGGCATAAGCACGCCACGCCACTCAACGTCCAGGCCGGATATCACCACCCAATGTGGCGACTTGGCGTCGGCTCCCGTGATTTGCATGGCGGCAGTGGGCCACCCGTAAGCCTTGGCAATCTTGTGAAAATCGGCCAGGTAACCCGAATTGAAGCCGGCGTTTGTACAACGGTGGCCATCGGACGGCAGAACTCTCCGCCACTCCGGGAATTTGCCGTCGATCTCGGTGGCCATGGCGATCGCGATTTGCTCGGGCTCTGCGCCGACGCGGTCGAGAGTGCGAGAAACGGTAGCCTTGCCGTCGGCGTATTCCAGGACATTGCCGGGCTTGCAGTGCTTGAGAATATCCTTACCGAAGTTGACGATCACAGATGGGTTGTCGGTTTCCAGATAACCGTCGGGGTCATGGGCGATAGACATGCGGACGCCATCAGTCGAGATGATCAGGACGCCACCTTGCGGGGCCGGCTCGAAATGAATGCCAACCAGATAGTAGCGGGTTTCCTCTTTCGACACGCACACTTGCGCGGCTGCGATGTGTGCGGCGTTCGAGATTAACAATTTAGTGCTCATCGTCTGGGCTCCTACATTGTGATGATGATCGCAAGCATGGTATCACTCCCTACCAGACGGCCAGGGCGTTCCTGGCCTCCTCGTCGGTCAAGATCAGGTCCGTGCCCAAGTCCAGGTAGGCGTGCTCGCGCGTGAAGGTGTGCCACACGTACAGCAACCGGCGACCCGTGCGCGTGTAGAACGGCTCCTCCGTCCTGTTGCAGCCCGGAACCCAATTGCCCATCTGCAACCTGCGATGCGCGTCCATGCCCTTCATCAGCTCAACTCCATCTCAGCCTTGATCTCGGCCAACCGCGCGCTGAACGGGCTGACGTAAGGCTTCATCGGCTGCCCGGTGCGCTTGGCCTCTACGGCCCGCGCCTCGCGGTCTGCCTGGTATGCCCTGGTACTGACAAGGTAATTCATGTGACTAGGCCCTCACCAGCTCGACGCTGACCAGGCCGGGCACGTCGGCCATGGCCGCCATATCCTCACGCCCCATCGCCTCGTTGACCACGCCGTAACCGGCGTCCACGATCAGGCCCTTGAGCACGCCGCTCTGCTTTACCCGCTTGATCACCAGCTTGAAAGGATACAAATTCATTACAGCTCTCCGTGTTTCGGTGTTGTCTGCGTCGTTCAACAAGGGCATTAGACCACACAACGGATTATTTGTCAAGCGATTAACCAAAGAAAACTGCAACGCGTTGCAAATTTTATTTTCGATCGACGTATCGTATCCCCTGGTTTATCCGATCCATCATGGCTTTACGAAATTGTTTAACTATCTCTCCTCCGGTCACCGGCCACCAGCAGTCCAGACCATATTTGAACTCCGTGTTGGGGTTCTGCTTCGCTGTCTTGACCGCGTTGACGTACGCGCCTAGTGACACGTTCTTGTCGGTAGCTGAAAGGTAAATCGTCCTCATCGTACAGTCTATTCAGCTAGATGTTGAGGGCCATCTGGCCGTCGTCAGTGTCCTCAACCTCCTCGACGATGTTCTCAAGGCGCTCTGCCTCGGCGTCGTAGGCCGCATCATAGGCCGCAGTGGACTCGTTGTAGATCGTGCGGGCCGCGAGGAACTCATCGTCGCCAATCTCCATGTCGCGATACCTCTGGGTGACAACATGGAAGACGCGGGTCGCTTCGCTATGGGCCTCGCACGCGGTCTCGTAGGTCTTGATCATCTGTGCTGTCCTTGTCTCGTTCAACAAGGGTATTAAACCACACAACGGATTATTTGTCAAGCCGAGCGGGCACTTTTTTTGCAACGCGTTGCAACTTAACGCCCATTCATGTGTAGCGATAATTTGCAACAAATTTTCTCGAAATTACTTGTCCTCCCCCAGCAACCACTCGACCTGCTCCAAAGAAAGGTCCCCGTGCTTTGCCGTGCCCACCTTGATGATCCACTCCGCCAGGTCAGTCTCGGTACGGTAGCTGAGCGTGCTGGTAGCAACCTCCACGCCGTCCAGCTTGAGATAAGCGCAGGCCAGCCGCACGGCCTCGATGCTGACGCGCATCGCCGCCCCAAGCTGCGTGCGGGTCAGCCCGAGGTGGAGGCGGAGGATGCGGAACTCGGGGCCGGTCATGTGGCGGTGTCTTCGCGCTCTGCCATCACGAGGCCGTCAATGCCAGCGCCCTCGATCTGATATTCCTCATCCCAGCTCCACACGCCGGCGGTATCTACGGGGCATGTGCCGCCGAACGTGGGCAACGAAGGCCAGTCAAGTTCGCCGTGAAGTTCCGGCGCGCCTTGCCAGAGCTGTTCGGATTTCAGGAGGTGGAATAGTTCGGACAGCGTGGTCGGTGCGGGTGGGCGGGTCATCGGTTCAACTCCTCGGTTGGTGGTTGGCGGCTTGCGAGAAGGCCCGAAGGCTCTCCCGGAAGCGGCTTACTCAGGCTGGACCATGGGGTCGGGGCCGAATGCCGGATCAAATTTGATCGTTATGCTGCTCGCGGCGCGCAAATCGCGCGCCAAGGCATTGCCGCTCGTGGCGTCAAGATCGCCGCGATCAATCATCTCCTGGACAGCGGCGCTGATGGCCAGCATGCTCCAGTCGCTTAATTTGCGGGTGGTGGTCATTGGTCGGCTCCTTAGCTGGGGTTAAGCGGCCAAAAAGTGAATGCACAAACGCTGGGAAACTTCCCGCCTGGACGTGCCTACGAACCGCATACCGTCGTTGGCCTCGCCCGCCCAGCGGTGGCTGGCGCGGTGAACCACCTTCCCGATGATCTCATCGTCGGCCTTGACGGTCCATGTCAGGGCGTGTCCAAACTTCACTGCGGGCCGGGTGCGAAATTTCATTTTAACTTCCTTTGGCGGTAGGTCTGGGCGTTTTCGCCTCAGCAACAAAAGGACTATACCACTGGACGGTTTCTTTGTCAAGCCGAGACGGCATTTATTTTGCAACGCGTTGCAAATAAATAGGGGCCTGTTTCCAAGCCCCTACCCTACGCAAGCCGAAATTTACAGCAAATTTCTACGTCTCGGGCCTGCCCGCCTGGGGCAAACCCTCCCCCGGTTCCCCAGCGACGGTCCACCGTTGCCCCGCGCCCGCCAAACAGGCCATGCCATCGTTGCGCACCACCAACATCGTCCAAGAGCCATCTTTGCTAGCGTACAGCTCCCAGACCGTTTTCTGGTCATGCCCCACACCTATGCCAACCAGCGTCTCGCGAAATTTCTCTCGCAATTTATCCGCCGCCCCCTCGTAGGAGATACATGGCACCCGCATCTGCATCGTCGGCGGAGGTTGCTGCGCGGATACCTCCAGCACTAAAGCCCACAAGCTGAAACCCACCATGATCGACACCACGTAGAACCACGGCCCAGGCCAACGCAATCTCATAGTACGATCCTCATCAGTACCTTGAACCCGGCGAAGCCGTAGTCCGCATGGTGGGGCTCTTTCGCGGCGCACCCGGTGATGGACAACCCGACCACCAAGGTGATGCACACCGCCCAAAGCTTAACGTACTTGATCATGTCTCGTTCTCCGTAAGCGCCTGGGCGATTACCTGGGCGCGGTTCTTAGCCACTTCCGGGTCACCCAGCACGCGGCATATCAGGTTATTGTCTTCGTCCACAATGACCCACACGTTGCGACTGTCCTGGGAACAAACGTCCTCTAAGGCCCGGAACACCATCACCCATTCCCCACGGCCGTGTTTGCCATTATCAACTGCATCAACGAATTGTGCGTCGCCACCCTGCTGCACGTATCCGCCGCCGCGCCCAGGATAACCACAAGCTCCTCGGGTGAAGCGTTGAGACGGTTAGTCTCTAACAATTCCAGCACCCAAGACGCCTTGCAAGCGACCTCTTTGGGCGTCATGACTGATCCCCGTCCTCCAGCGCGGATGCCCCGGCCACGACGTGGGCCGGTACGCCATCCGGCTTGAACAGCCCCAGCTTCGTATAACACGCGCACACGTGCTCGGCCTGGGAGACCGCATCGTTGATGGCCACGTGGGCGCCGTGACGCCGCTTGATGGGTGCGTATTGCGCCGCCGCGTACACGGTGCGGGTGTCCCGCACATCCCAATAGTCCCACGGGGGTGAGGCGCCCTGACACAGCAAATAAGCCTGCGCCATGATCACGGGGTCGAACGTGGCGCCGTGAGCCCACACGTGTTTGATCTGCTTGGTGACGTACCACGCCCTGAACAAGTGGAGGGCCTTGATGATCTGCACCTGCTCGGGCGCCCACAGCGCGGACCTGGCATAGTCGTTCTGTTTGAGCCACCACATGACCGTCTCGCCCTCGATCTTCATGCCGAACTTCTGGCATGACGCGGGGTCCACGTTCAGCTCGAACTTGTTCTCTTCCTCGTAGCCGATCAGGCCACGCACCGGGTCGAACACCACGGCGCCGATGGACAGGATGGCGCTCTCCGGTCCCCTGCCCAGGGTCTCAAGGTCCAGCATAAGGTCTGGCATGTCTACTCGTCCTCCTCGATTAATATGTTGTCTCGTAGCCACTGGCACTTGGTGCCGGCCTTCAAGTTAGCCAAACCCATGCAACCCTGCCTCCTGAGGTAGCTCAGCGTGAACAGGCACTCTTGGCAATCCTGCGCCCTCCCCGGCCGCCTGCGCGCATCTGCACGCAGGGCGTCGATGTGTTGCGCCATATCAATCAACAAATCTTTCAAATCTTTCGCAGTACAATATGTTCGCTTGTGATTGAAGCTGTCGCGCACCGCCCGCTCCACGGGGCCTAGAATGGGCTCGGGGGGAGGTTGTTCCCCCCGAGCCTCTACACCTAGGTCAATCAAACGGGGCATCAGCCGTCGCTGTCAGCGCCGTCCACGTCTTCCGGGTAGTTCTCACCGAGCCAATGCCGGGCGCTCTCCCGGCTCATGTGGCCCGCCGCTAAGGCACGGTGCTGCGTCAACAAGATGTCGAACGCCAAGGTGATCTCCTCGAACGCGTCGCTCACGTCCTGCGCGGCGTCGGCGATGGCTCGATCGCGCTCAGCGGCCTCGGCGAAGTCTGGATGCACCCCCTCGTTCGGGTCGGGTTCTGACTCCATCTCGGCAGGCTTCTCCCAGCCGACAACCGGCGGGGGCTCATCCGGCGCGGCGTCCTCTTTCTGGTCAGCGGCCTCCTGCTCACGAGTAGGGCCGTCGCCCCCGTTCTCCTCGGCGTCCTTGTGCTCGACGCCGTCGTCCATATCGCTTCGCTGCATCTTGATCTCCTGTTGCAACTGGTTGCAAATTACTGTGCTAGCATCAAGCCTACCATTTATAGGTCAACAGTTGGCGTTGGCTCCCCCTTCATCGCCGTTGCAAATGCCTGGTCACCCAGGTACATGTTCTCCACCGTCTTGCCGGCAGAGTTCTCCACGATGATGCGCTCATAAGTCCTACCCAGACTGAGCGTAACCCACGGCATCCCATCTGGACAGTGTATCTCCAGTGTGTCTTGAACATCGTCCCTCGTATACGAGAGAGCTTCGTAGCCGTGCATGCGGTCTGCGCCGCGCTGTATCGCCTTGATCGTAAACATGTGCTCACCTTTCTAGCTGTCTATCTACCTAAGCCCACGCTAGCACGACACGGTTTATTTGTCAAGCCTGGGTGGTGACAGTGAGGTGGCCAGTGCCGCCTTACCCTTGTCCGTCAACCAAGCCCCTCTCGGATCGCCGCCGTATGTGGTATAGCCTCGGCGCGTTAATTCCTGGATTTTGCGAACTACAGCCCTCTCGCTGTACTTCCTGCGCACGTCGCGCCACAGACGCGCGCGCTCCTCCATGTGCGACAAGTCAACATCCAACACCAACAAGATGTCAATCGACTTGTTCGCCAGCATGTGGTCTCTGCCTTTCATCTCCGTCGTCTCCTGGTTTTGAGGTACTCGTTCGCCATCATCACGATGCCTGTGGGGTACGTGACCCCCAGGCACGTGCCGGCCTCCAGGTTCCCCCTGGTGACGGTCTTGCCCACCCACCACACGCCGGCATCTCGAAGCTCATCATACTTCCCGTGCAGGTATCGGCACAGCGCGTCGAACACCTCATCGGACATGAACGACACGTGATATTTGTAGTACAGCAACGAGCTAAACAGGTACAGGTTGACCAGGTAGATCAGGTTCTCGCCCTCGAAGACCCCGCTCTCCGCGTGGGCTGCCATCCTAGCCACGGCGATCTTGGGCCAGTCAGGATTATACTTCAGCGGCTTTTTCCTCGTCCTGGTCCTCGGCGGTGGCGCGGGCCGGCTGCGCACCCGCACCCTGACCCTGGTGCGTATACGGACCTCCGTAGATGCAGCGGCCCCTGCGTCTGGGGTCGATGAAACACCTCTTGCAACAGTTGCAACGCGTTTCCGGGCCAAAGTACGCCTCCTTAGTCGGCAGGCTGAGGAGCCTGGGCTGGGCTGCCACGCCTACAGGTTATACCAGGGAACAGGCCCGGCGCCCTGGTGGTGGTCGTGCGTGTCCTGTTTCACCACCGAGGGAAAATGCACAACGCGCGGACCACCACGGCGGAACGTATCGCGCGGCCCACTCTCCGCCCAGTCGTCTTTGGCCTCATCCTCATTGATGCGGTCGATGTACCCCTGCGCCCTGGCTAGCCCATCCTTGGTCTCCGCCAGCTCGGCCTTGAGCGCCTTTACGGATGCCAAAAGGCGCGTATTCTTGACAACCAAATCAGCGATCCGTAGCGCCTGGCCTGCAACCATCTTCTCGGCCACGTTCAACTTCCGCGTGGCTGCGGCCTTGCTTGTTTCGCTCATCCCAAGAATACCTCTTTCGGTTGTTCGGCTTTCTTCTGCTTGGCCACCTCGGCCGCCACCCGCCGCCTGATCTCGGGCCTGCCCGTGTCCATCTTCTCGATGATGTGGCTCGGTGGGCGCACGCCCTTGCGAAACTTGTTGCGGATGTAGCGCATGGCCCTGTTGGCCGCGTGGCGCTCGTGCGTGGTGGTGATCATGTGGCCCTCCCTTCGTACCGCTCAAGTGGGGTGGCGTATGGCAAATACAAAGGGTGGCGCGGGAACCCCTGCTTGGTCCGCCCCAGGCACATAACCAAGCTGGGATCATAGCCAAGGAGCCACCCGTACATGGTCTCGTCCTGCCCCATGTAGCCGCCGTGCGCGCCCCAGGCGCACACTATGACCCCGCCCTCTTGTTCGGCGTGATCCACAGCTTCCATCACGAAGCGATGGTTCTCAAGCCCCACGGGATCGTCTATACCCAGCAAATCCTTGGGGTCCGTAGCGCGCGCGGCGAACAAGTTCACCACCCACAACGAACCGCAATGAAGCCCCTTGGCGAAACCCACACACTTGCGGATGGTGGGGTCGTCGTTCAAGGCGTCTGCCTTGCTGGGGTTCAACATCACGAACACGCACGATGGCCCAACACCCCACTCCCTAGTCAGCAGGTATCGATACTTTCCACACTCTGAGAACTTGGCGCTGGTGATCATCTCCTACCCCTTCCCAATGGCACCCTGTCAAAGCTGTCGGCCAACGCCACGCAGATTTCAATGTCGCGGCGCTTGGCTTCGGCGAAGAACTCCGCGTATGTAACACGCATCATCACGATGTGCTCGTGCACCGTGAACCGCTTGATGTTGGGGGCCGCGTTCCTGATCGCAGCGTGCATGGTCTCGGGGATGTCATACATCACGTGGTCCACCCAAACGTCGCCCTCCTTGGGGATGCCGCTGGCGATCAGCTCGGGCGTGCCGACCCGCCTCATATGCTGAGCCGCCAGATGGGCGCGATCCACGAAGACAGCCGCTCCGCGCGACAGAACAGGACTACACCGACGCGAGGCAGTGACCTGTGCCTGTGTGCCGTGTCACCCTTGGCCTCCTCCATGCTGGCCCCGGTGGCCAGCACGTCATCCACTATCAGGAACACGTCGCCCTCCGGGTCTATGTATCGTCCCAACGCCTGGGCCAGCTTGGTGCCCCCTCTGGGTACGCCGTGCACGTCCCTAAAATCGAAGTGCTGAGATATCAACTTGGCCGCCCACGCCCAATCCGCGTCGGTGAGCTTGTCACATTCGATCTTCCACGGCAGCACGAGGCCACTGTGCGACGTGAATTCCCCATCCTTGAATAATGACGGCGCTCCCCCTGTAGTGGCACCTGGTGGCGCTCGGTTGGAGCCAGGACCGATCACGCCAGCAACTTTCGCGTGACCGGGCGGAGAAAGTCCTGCACCGGGTTTTTGTGCTCATACAGCGACACCGTCGCGGGCGAGGGCACGGTCCTGTTCTGGGGCAAACGCCGGCCAAAAAAGATGTCGGGGTGCGTAACGTGGAAGTCTCTCATCCTGTTACACATATCGTCTAGTTGCGCGTCCGTTACGTGCAGGTCAAAGCTGCGCACGTCCATACGCACCTCGCACCTTATCTCCATGCCGAACAACTGCACCGCGCTTATGCCACCCCACAGCTCGGCCGTTGCGACCCACTCGTCGTGTGTCTGATTGGCGACGGTAAGATACCCGACGATCTGATCGTCGTGGTACACGTCCAACCTAGCCATGGCTTGCACCCAATTGCAGCCTGCGCCGCACGGACATCGGGTTCCTGCCCCTGCGCATGAGCGCGGGAGCGGGTGGCACGGGCATGATCACGTCCTCGGGTGCGGCTCTGAGCGCCTCGATGGCCCTTATGTGCTGGCGCATCTCAGACATGTCTACGTCGTCAGGGTCTAAGCCTGCCGCACGGGCCGTGTCCCTGAGCACGTCCTCAATCCTTGCGGCCTCAACGTCCGCGATGGCGCCCACCACGCCACTGATCACGGCGCCCACGGGCGGCAGCGTGTAGTGGGGATGATAATCAAGCCTGCTGCGAAAGTACACCATATCCTCATCGCTAGCTTCTATGGCGATGTTGCCCCGGTCATTCTCATTGTAGCGGAACGCCTTGTCGAACAACCCGATGTACGTGGGGCCTCTGCGGGCCTCGCGGAACGACGTTTCTCCAACGTCCAACGTGCCAACGTGCTCCCCGCGATAGACGACTGGCACCAGAGCCATCACACCAGCACCTTTCGCGCGACCGGGCGGAGGAAATCTTGCACCGGGTTGTTGTGCCTGTACGTGGGCATGACTATGTTCACATGCGCACCACGCGGTGTCGGGTAGGGGTGGTAGTCGCGCATATTACCAAAAAACTCCATGTCCTCGTCACTGGCATGTATGGTAATGCCGCCCAGATCATTCTCGCGGTAGGAAAATGCCATGTTGAACAACAGGATATACCGAGAGGCTTTGGTCTCCCTGGCGCGGATAAACGCCGTATCCTCAACTGCCAATGCGCCGACACCTTGCCCATGATGCACGACTGGCACCCGCGCTGCCACGCCTAGGTCACCCGGATGTGCGTGCGGTTCAGCATGGGGTGATCCTCATCGGTCGGCCCCCAATCGCTATCCGGGTGGTAGGCCACGATGTCCATGCCGCCACCCTTCATCGTGGCGAAGCTGTGAAGCTCCCCCTGTTCCAGCAAGAAGACGCCGCCCGCCCTGAGGTGGTACAACATCTCCACGCCGTGGTATTTATCAGGGTTTTTCTCATAGTCCGTGACGGCCGTAGCCAAGCCATACTCCTCGGCGGCCCGCATGAACGGCATCAGATCGTTTTTCTGCCCGTGCTCACCGCGCCACGATACGCCCTGGCCCTTCATCACCACGCCGACGCGGATGCTGGGGTGCGTGTGCTGGGTTTGCAGGATGCGACCGGGGAAGTGCAGGTGGTTCAACACGGGGTCGCCCTTGCGCGGTGGGTAGACCAGCATGCTGTCACTGCACCCGTCGATGTAGGTCAAGCGCCCGGTAGGCTCACACTGGCCGAAGATGATCTGTCCCCTGTAACCCATGCGCTCGATCAAGATAAGCCTGTTCCCTGGCTCAATGCTTACAGCCAGCTCAATCTTGAACTCTCCGGGCAGACAAAAATATGCACCAGGTCGCAGTACCATCCCGCGAACCTCGACTGAGCCCGACAACAGAACACCATAAGTGGTGCTGCACACGCTGCCCTTGCTGTAGGTGCCGGGCGTGACCATGACCTGCGTAAACGTCGGATACATGGTGTGGGTGGCGTCAATAGTCGTGCCGTGCCGCGCATCGGGGAACCACTTCATCTCGCGTCTCCTGTACCACCGCCCTCAGTGTTTCTGGTGCTCAAGATGGCCCGCACGTTAGCACGAGACAAATAATTTGTCAACTTGCAACGGGTTGCAACCTCACCCTGTGCCTGGGTACGGGAACCGCGCGCATCCTGTCCAGGATGTCTCGCGCATACTGCTCATCCGCCTCCATCATCACGGAGTCAAACCCCTCAACGTGGGCCGCCTCGCCCGTCGTGCCCGACCCGGCGAAGGGGTCCAGGACCGTGCCACCTGGGGGCGTCACCATGCGCACTAGCCAGCGCACGAGCGCGACCGGCTTGACGGTGGGGTGCTTGCTGCCTCGCCTACCCGCCTTGCCCGCCTTGGCGCAGTAGAAGAAACGGGAGGGCTCCCCCAGCAACCTCTCCACCTCGTCGCCTCCGTCGTGCACAACGTTGGAGGGCCAACGACCCTGCGTAGTTTCGATCGGTTTCGATCTGTCTTTATCAGCGAACTCACCATAGATCGGATTCGCCTTATGCGCCATCCCGCCCATGGTCGTTTTACGTTTCTCTCCGACACCGACACGACACGCATCCACGTTGATCGCCCCCGTGCCGTGCTCCAGGACGTTCTGAGCGACCGTGCCGTCCAGCGGCTTGCGCGCCACCACGATGGGCTCATGGGCCGGCTTGAGGGCGGTGCCCCATCCCTGCCAGTCATCTAGTTTTTTACCCACATTGTGAGACTTCGGAAACCCAGTGCCGTACAGCCACATGACCTGGTCCCTGATCTCGAACCCCGCGTCCTCGATGGCGCACGCCATGCGGTGGTAAGTGCGCGCGCCGCCGAAGGCTAGCAGGTGGCCACCGGGAGGCAGCATGTCCAGGCACAGCGCCCACGTCTCGGGGTCGAACGCCACGTCCCCCCCGTCCCACGCCTTGCCCATGAAGCCGGCCGCCGATCGCTTGTAAACGCCGGTGGGGCCGGCACTGACGGGCGGGGCGCTGCCCGGCTTGCCGAACCGCTTGACCGTGCTCAGGTGGTACGGCGGGTCCGTGACGATGCTGTGCACCCGCTGCCCACGAGACACCATGGCGCGCATGTGGTCTCGACAGTCACCCGTTAAAAGTTGATAGGTCACCTCGCCCTCCTACCCTGTGACGCAACGCATGTTACCACGGGCCAAAGAATCTGTCAATTTGCAACGGGTTGCAAACGTGGATCACGCCGCCATCGCGATAAAACCTTGGAGGACCACATCACCATAAACTCTAAGGGCCACACCTTGATGATGTACTCCGTTGGGTAGTCGCTGATCACCGGCAGGCATTTGAACCTGAATAGGTGCCGCCATCTCAGGCACCATGGGATGGGCACGCGTACCCATTTATCGTACACATACCGTCCGGGCCTGTCATCCTGCCACGGCGCGCCGAGCACAATGAGCCGATAGTACCTTATCGATCCTCGTATCGTGAAAAACATAGCTTCACTCCTGCATCACACCCTGGCGTGTTTCCGCGCCGACAGCTTGCCCGTGCTCGGGGTGTCCACCCTCAGCACCGTCACTATGATCGGCCACACCTTGATGCACAGGTCGGGGGCCTGGCTTGCCCCAAACGCGATGCGCCTAACGTAAAACAGGTGAACGCGCGCAGAGCATAACCTGGGGAACGCGCGGCGGCGCGGGACCCACGAGTTATCTCCAACCTTCACCATGCGGTGCCAGCTCAGGCGCCAGGGTAGGGGCCACTCGTTCAACAGGTTGACCTGGTAGTGGTTCCTGCGTGCTCGTATCGTGAAGTGCATTGTCTTCGCTCCTCTTACATGGATTACAGTTTCAGCGATCCCGCCATATGCCGTTGGTTAGCATATGAGAAACCAAATAACCAACGATCCCTCCTGGCCTGGTCAGCCCCCGCGTCAAAGGGGTTGTCCGCCAATGTCTTGCCGGCTACCCATGCCTGGCGCCCCAACTCCTTGGCCCTGTCCCTCATATGGTATTTGGTAACGTAACTGGTCATCGCCTGCTCCTCATGGTCCTGTTTCGCTTCGTGCCCTGCGGCCTGTTTAAGCCGGACTTCCGGCCCAGCTTTCGCCGCACCTTGACCCTGACACCCTGCCTATCCACCACGCCGACCCAGCCCCGCACGCTGCGGCTGTTCTGCGCAGCATAGCACGCCCCGGCCACGGCATCGCTTATATCCTTGCTGCCCTTGGGCGGGTGGTCCACCTTGTCCTTCTCCGCGTTGAACTCCAGCTCAAGAAGCTCCTCGTGCAAGATGGGGTTGCCCGACAGGTCTATCCTATCTTGGTACAGGGCGGTCCTCAGCTCCGTGTAAACCTCGCTGGTTCTGTCCGTGCCTATGACCTCGGAGCGCACCCCGGCCCTAAGCCATATGCGGATGCTCTCCGCGCTGTCAAACCCGTCATAGCTCACCCCGCCGATGTTCACGCCGTGCACGGAGCCTAGCTGCATCAGCCACGACCTGATCATATCAGGCTCGATCGGGTTGGTGCCGCTGGGCGTGATGCTGACGGCGACCACCACCTCCATGTAGGGCGCAAGCTCGTCGTGGTCGTGGTCATCTAACTGCGGCATGTAGACCCCACCCATCACGCGCACCACGGCGACGCCCACCCTGTCCTTAGTGCGCGACAGGTCAACGTGCACGAAGTGGGGGTCCTCCTTGGTGTTCTGCGGTATGGCCTCCGGCAACCACTGCGGCAGGTCGCGATCATCAAGACACACGTTCATGTCATCGACCCAAGATGTCAACCTCTTGCCGCGCTCCATGGCGGATGCGATCTTCTCGCGCTTGGCGATGAACGGGGAGATGACGCCCGTGGCGATGCCGCATATCTCCCGCAGTGCGAAGTCGGGGTCATCCTTGACCTGGTTCGTGTAGATATCTGGGATGGTCTCGACCTCAGCGTACTTATCGTAGTCCCTGCCGGCCCTGTCCTTGGCCGCCAACAGCCTGGAGCTATAGCCGGGCGCCCCGACCAGCACCCTTATGGTGCGGCCCGCCTGCATCTCTGCGATATCCTCCGGGTTCATCTCGTGGCGCTTGAGGCGCTTGGAGTACGTGTTCGCCCTGGCGCCCCCCTCAAGGACCGACAACCTGCGGTCCAGGAAGTCCCCCTGATAGCGCGTCTGCCCCAGGAAGCACAGGGTGCCGGGGTTGATGCCCCGCGACTTGAATGATCGCGTGCGCCTGTTCAACGCATCCTCGTGCACGTCGTGCGCCTGGTCAAAGCGCCCGCCCAAGCCCCTTGGTCCCGGCACCTGCTTAGACTGCTCGATGATCTGCATGGACGTTAGCTCGTCCACGATGCCGCCGCACACCGCCTGCGACTTCATGCTGGTCACCATGGCCAGCATCGGCTTGATCTGTATGGCGTGGCTGGTGAAATACAGCGCGCTGTCCCGGTACTTGTCCCACGTCATGTACTTCCGCACGTAGGGCATGGTCAGCAACATCGTCCTGAGCGGGCCATATATGCTGTCGCGCGTGATCGTGTGGTTGTGGCTCATGAGCACGAACACGATGGGCGTCAAGCTGTTGAAGGCCGGGAACGGGTCACTGGCGTTCTCGAAGCATGACAGGAGGTAGATGTGGTAGGCCACGGTGAGCTGCGCGATCTGCGTCTTGCCCGTGCCGCTGGCCCCGCCCATGGTCACCTCGTACACCGGCTTTTCGCCGCACACTATGTCGGGGTTGATGCGTCGCAGCTCCTTGCGCCACGTGGGCCACACCTGGAAATCGTCAATCACCCCCACGAAGTCCGTATCCTGGCAGAACTGCTCGATGGTGACGGGCCAGCGCTTGAGGCGCCTGATGGTCCTGTACGGTTCGGGGTTATCCTTCTCCAGTTCCGCCAGCGCCCATGACATGGACTTGGCCGCCCGCTTGAGCCCCTGGTTCTCCATCTTGGCTATCTCGCGCTCCACGAATATGCGGGCGCGCGCCTTGATGCGTTCTCTGTCGCGGTCCCCGCGTGCAACCCGTTGCAACGCTACAGCTCCCGTCATATGTCTATTTTCCTCCTGCCGCCACCCAGCACGTGCGGCTTGGGTTTGACGGGTGTGAAGGCACCAGAAAGCTTGAGCCTTTCCAGCTCAGATGGACCGATCAAAAACGACACGCCGCCCTTGCCATCCGACACCGCCAATACCTTAGCATTGAACAACGTCACGCTCTCAGCGAACGACGTGCGGCCCTGGTTCAATATGAGGTCGAAGTACTCTTGTTCTACGCACACGACGCCAACGACCTTGCCCTCGCACGTGACGTTGATGCGCACCTCATCCATCTTTGCCCCACTCGTCCCAGTCATCCCCCTCGCCCTGCGACACAGCCTGACCGAACGCGCGGTCGAGTGCGTCAGAGACCGCGCTAGCCCGATCCTCCGGGCTGTCCGTCACCGCGCCGGACAAGCGGCCGAACGTGAACACGTCGAAGTAGCCGTAGTGCTGCATCCACCTGCGCTCCATCTCATCCAGCTTGATGAGTTCCCCGTTGATCTTGGTGGTGGCCATTATACCGGAGTGGATCGGGTTGCCGTCTGCATCCATCACCCGAATGTTCAGCATGATGGCCATGAAGCGCTCACGCCGCACCTGTATGCTGTGCATCACCTTGCTGTAGTGGTCGCCGGGGTCGAGCGTCGTGTGCTGCTTTCGCAGCCACTCCACCATGCCCTTGTTCCACTTGTAGATGGTCTGCTCGTGCACCCCTAGCCGGCGCGCCACGTCCACCCATAGCACCCCGGCCATGCGTAGCTTGAACATGGTCTCGTACACGTAGGGCATGCTCTCCGGGCTGCGTCGGGCCGCCAGCGTGCGCACCCGTGCCATCGCGGCCTCGGGCAGCTCCTCGGTGATCACCAGCTCCGCAAGGTCCTTGAGCATCCCCTCATCGGCCCTGGACAGCCGGGTCCTTATCCTGGGCGGTGGCGTGCGCGCTGCCATGACGTGGCTGCTCTCTTACCTAGCCGACGATTAAATATCCAGCGCCCGGTGCACGGGGCCGTATGGTTGCTTCACTATAGCCCTGTCCTTGCCGACGTTGCGCCAAGCCCACCCCTCATCCACGAACCAATCCTCTGTGTTGGCTCGCAACGCCCAGTAGTCAGCCTCCCCCATCACCAGCCGCCTGTTCCATGACACCCCATCGCACATGAACATGTTGAAGTAGTAGCCGCGTACACGCCCAGACATCACCCTACGCTCGCGCGTCGATCTGACGCTCATCTTCAACGCGCCCCTGGGCATGCGTACCAGGCCAACGCGCACCTCGCCCACAAACGCCTCCACGTGCACAAACTCGATCACGTCAGTCATGTACCTAGTCCTAGCTATACGCTAGCTGATGTCATCTGAGTACAGGTCCACACATCCCCCGCCGCCCGACATGCGGGTCACCAGCTTGAAGTGCCGGCTCTCGACGCTGAATATGTGCACATCATCATCCGGGTTCACGTGGCGGGCCTGTAGCATCTCGATCAACTCCTTGACCTTCATGTCTGTTCTCCGTCATCTGGCTCCCAGCCTCGGCTGTAGCCCTCCGCCTTGGCGCCGCGCGTCGGCATGCCGCTTGCGTCATACAGGCGATCCACCTCCTCCGCCTCCATGCCCAGCTTCTTCTCTACCTCCCCCGGTGACATGTTGAACTCATCCACCAACGACCGCACGATGTCCGCCATCTTCAAAACCCCGTGCGTCCCGCGTGCGCGATTATGGCGTATAGTCGATAGGCGCTGATCATCGGGGTCCATACCCTCCAAGGTCACCACCGGCACGTGGTATCCCGTCACCCCGCCCACCTCCGGGTCGGCCGACAGCGTCCACCTGTGGAAGCCGTCCACGATCTCCCCGGCTTGCCTGA